>VOFH01000847.1_pt1 | contig 312314 bp, 493 predicted proteins | sample 5384091 | NCBI WGS metagenome assembly VOFH01 (sample SAMN12384727, study PRJNA508395) | human gut metagenome | isolation source: healthy gut G | host: Homo sapiens
TGAATGATGTTACGTTTTCCTTCTGTCATTTGTACTTTGTGTACAGGTTTCTTTTCTCTTGCCATAATAAAAGGCCTCCTTATGATAAAATATTTTACCATAGAAGACCTTCTAAAACATTATTTACAATGAGCCTTGATATGACACAAAAACAACATGGGAGATAGCACAAATATCTGTGTATCTCCCATTTTTCATTCATGTAATATGATTACTTCACTCTGATTTCAAACTTCAAGATTGCTTTCATCATTTCTGCATAAATTAGACTTTTTAATTCTTCATCAACCTGCATAGTGATTTTACCACTTTCAGAGTGGTAAAGCGGACGTAAGCACAATTTACAGATATAAGCGTCATAAAACTTCAAAATCTCTCTTATGGCATTTTCATTTCCAGCAGACGCTTGACATATTACTTTTAATGTAGGGTAGTCATATTCTTTTTTCATTGGTTCAATTTCTCTCTTTCAATAGTGTTTTTAGTTTCTTCAATCCGTTACTTCTTCTGCGATAAATAGCAGAACGTGATACTTGATATAATTCGGCTATTTCTTGGTCGCTCATACTTTGAAAATAGCGTAATAAAATTACATCACGCTCTTTATTCGATAACTTATATAAAGCAACAGCAAGTTTCTCATTTGATATTTGAATTGTAAAATTCAAGACTTCAAACGAAATGTAATCACAAGAATAGTTATCCTTAGTTACACATTCAACATTTTTCGTATCTGATAATTCACAGAATAAAACTTCACGCTTAGAACGTCTTGCAAACTGTCTGTTTCTGTTTTTACTGTGCATTTAATAACAGTCATCATCAAAGCATTAAACTGTATTCTAACGATATGCTCGAAAGAAGATGGGTTCATAATCTCACCTCCTTTCCGCATACGCTGAAATATATAAACGGAGATACCGTCTATATCTTTGGAAAATACAAAAAGAAGAACAAGAAAAAAGTCCGTACAAAATATACCGTCTGTACGAACTTTTAATATTGTAAAATATTTAGTTGTTGATAAAATGCTGTTAGGTAGTGCATAATCGTATAAGATTATTCCTAAAACTTTCCACAGCAGTTACTTTCAATGCTTTTATATCTTGCTTTTTTAGTCCTATCATAAAGTTTTCCATATAACCGCTTAATAATTTGATTACTTGTTAAAATAGTTATAATGCAGGCGACTATGTGACTGATTAAAATCGCTATCCAAACACCATTTAAATTTTCTGCCAGCCAAGATAATAGATAGGCAAAAGGAATACGAATAATAATATAGTAGAATATCATTAGTATCATACTTTTTGTTGGTTTTCCTATACCATTTAAAGTACCTAAGTAGCAACTAGTAATAGTGTAAAGAACATAACCGATACTAACAATTAAAAAATAATGGCTGACAACATTTGTTACAGCTACGTTGAAACAAACAATTTTGCCAACTGTTTAGAGAAGAAAATAACAACTGCTGATAATACACTTGAAACAACAATACCATATTTTAACGCCAATTTCAGATAATTCTTTGCTCTGTCGATACGTTGTGCTCCAATACATTGCCCTACGATTGAAGTCAACACCATATTAAGAGCCATAGCAGGATAAAATAATATCATTTCTAATTTTCCAGCAACTCCGTAGCCAGCAATAGCAGAAATACTATAAGTACTAACAATAGCAGTTAAAAATGTTGTACTAATAGCAGGAATACTTTGTTGAATGACAGACGGCACAGCATTTTTTACAAACGGCATAATCTCTTTTGTATCAAAATCAGATAGTGAAAGGTTAAATAATTTTTACGATAAATATAAATGCACATAAACGCCAAACAAATAATCTGTGATATTAAGGTTGCGATTGCCGCTCCGTGAAATCAATTATGTTAATGAAAATAGGATCTAAAATAGCATTCAATAAAGTAGACACAAGCATTGCAACTGCTTGAAACATAGTATTGCCAAAACTTCTTAAAATGGCTGTAAAGTATAAATACAAATAAACTGCTACATATCCCAAAGCATATATAGATAAGTAATTTTTTGCCATATCAAAATTTCAGTCGGTGTATTTAAAACTATCAAAATAGGCTCTAAAAAATCTCCAACACAATTGTCATAAACACTGAAAGAATTATAGATACAAAAAAAAAGTAACTATAATATTCTTTTTCTTTTGCTCATTTTTTTCGCACCAATTACCTGTGATAATAGAATGGCTAACCCGTTTGTTGCTCCCATACCAATTGAAGTTAAGATTAAAATAATAGGTGTCGAGTTTGTTAACGCTGCGTATGCCTGCTCACCTAACAAATTTCCAATCCAAAGACTGTCTACGAGATTATATGCCATATTTAAAAACATAGCTATTATCATAGGAACAGTCATTTCAAGTAAACATTTTTTTGTGTTTCCGTTTACAAAATCAATATTTTTGTTCATTTTAATTCCTCCTATTGAATGAAAATTATTCATTTAATTTATTTAAATATTCCTGCCTTTTGGCAGGGGAAGATTAAAGCCTAAACAAGTCCCTAAAAATGCCTTTATCCGTGAACTCTTTTCTTTAATTGATATATCGGTATTTAAAATAAATTTTGAAATCAAGGTCGCAAATTTTTACTATAGAACAAAATATTCATTGTCAGGATATGGATGATATAGATTATAATTCTTTACACTGCTATATTATGGATGATAATAAAGTGGTTGCTTATTTAATAGCGTTTAGTCAAGATGATAATAAATATATAGTTCGGGTTGGCAGAGTTTTGACATTAGTGCATGGTAACGGGCTTGGAAAAGAATTGATGCAAAAAAGTATTGTTGCTATTAAAGAAAAGCTGAAGTGTAAAAAAATATGTATAGATGCACAAAAGCACGCAGTAGGTTTCTATAAAAAATTTGGGTTTAGAGTTTCATCCGATGATTTTTTAGAAGAAGGTATAGTTCATCAAAAAATGGAATTATGCACACATTTTTGAAAAAATGATTTTAAATATAGTTGAATCATACCAGGGAGAAAAAATAAATGATTGAAGATACAATAGAAATTAAATATCCCGTTGAAAAGTTATGGATAGTTTAGCTATGCTCAGTGAAACTTATTAAATATAAAGCTTAAATTATGTGATATAATCTTATAAATCTGAAGTATAAACGAGAATTTGTTTGGTGTTGGTAATACGAAAATTTGAAGTTGTAAAGGAGAAAAATTATGGGCGAAAATTATTTGGATATGGCTACCGTTATAGTAATATTTTTGCTCTCGGCATTTTATTATCAAGGCTGGGAGGTATTTTGATTGTAAGATTGATTTTTCATAAAGAAATAGAGTTGTAAATTCGGTAACACGAAAAATTTAAATTTAGGAATGATATAAATGATATAAATGATTAGAGATTTAATGTATATTGAACTAAAAACAGGATATTCTGATGATGGTCCAGCATGGATTGGATATGTGAAAACTTCAAAAACCAAGAAAACCATTTACTTTAATGACCATGCTTTTCAAAAATATAACGGTAATTACGCAAATTATATAGACATTGAAAACGGCGATGAATATTGGATTTCTGGCTTGAAAAAGAGAGAGAACAATCGCCATTGGGACGGTCATGGGAAAATTATGATTGACCGCAGAGCTGTTAATGAATATCTTACTCTGATTGGAGAGAAAGAATTGCCCCTAAATTTATTTGAAATAATTGACATTGAAGACAGATTTCCGATTGAAAGAGTAAATAAACTTTTGAACGATAAAGAATAAAATCCCAGTTTGTGAATTTAAAGGAGGATCTATGAAAAAAAGTCAGTTTGTTTATAGCAATGAGCCTTGACGGATATATCGCAGACAGTGAAGGCAGTGTTGAATGGTTGGTTGGACAGGGTGATGACGCTGATAACATTGATACATATTCTGAATTTGCAAAAGATATTGATACTGTGATAATGGGGTGGAATACTTATCATCAAATTGTTACTGAACTTTCGCCAAATGAATGGGTTTATAATGATTTTACAACCTATGTAGTAACACATAATCAAAAAACATCTTCTGATAAAATTAATTTTACCAATGAAAGCTCTGTTGATCTGGTAAAAAAACTACGAGAGGAAAGTGGGAAAGATATTTGGATATGTGGTGGTGCAACCCTTATCCAACAGGGAAGATATAATTGATTGTTATTATATTACTGTTATTCCAACTATTTTAGGGTCAGGCATTCGACTTTTTTGAAAAGACTGACCATGAAATTAAGTTAAGGCTGCTCAAAACACAATCGTATAATGGAATGACGGATTTGATTTATACAAAGCGATAACTCTTAAACGTACATTATAGGGTGGGATCGCGGATATGTATTTACAAAAGGGAAATCCGGTATAAAAGTTTTGAAACTAACAAGAAGGTAATGCCAAAGTAAATGAGATGAGAAGAGAGTTATTTCCGTTTGACTTTTTGGAAGAAACAGAAAGCTCTCCGCCGATCTCTTCTGCAAGTGATCTGGCAATCGTAAGACCAAGTCCGGTTCGCCCTGACTGCGCGCCGATTCCTGAATATAGAAGCGGTCGAACAGATGAGAAATATCTTCGGATGAAAGAGAACATGTGTCATTAGCGAACAAGATTTTAATGGAATTTTGTTCGTTTTTTATTGTTATATGAAAAAGGTATGTGCGTATCTTCCGGCATTTTGAAACAAATTAAAAAAGATTCGTTCTAAAGCTGTTTTGTCAGCAAGCACATATATTGGGCGATCCGGCAAATCAAGCGAAACGTTTAAATGTGTCTCTTCGAGTATGTGGCAGTTGTCTGCAAAAGATTCTCTCAGTAATTTTACAGTATCAATTTTAATGAGATTTACTGTATAGTCATGAGCTGTAAGTCGGGAAAAATCATAAAACTGCGTAATCAGGTTTTTCAGTGATTCTGATTTTCGTTCAATGACATCTAGTGTATCTGAAAGCTCAGCGTTTTGTGAGATATAGGAAGACTGGGATTTTTTATATAGTCTAACATATCCGAGAAGGGATGTTAAAAGGAGTACGCAGGTCATGACTGATATTTTCAATCTGTTTTTGAAATTCTTTTTTCCTGTTTTGTATAACGCGCGCGCTCATGGTGAAGCTCATCTAAAAAGAGTTGATTGTGATGAGAAGTTCCTTTAACCGATTGTTCGGAACGGGAAGATGTATCATCTGATTTTTTGGAGAGATCCTGCTGTATGACATCGAGCTCTTTTTGTATCTGTTTTAATGCACGGAGAAGGGAAATGTAGCGAAACGCAACATATCCTCCTGCGATACTGATAAGAAATAGAATGATATACAACATATGTGATCCCTCCATATTTATGTTTATAAGTCTGCTTTTCGGATGTGCCTGAATCCGATTGCCATGAAAATAATAATTCCTGAAATTCCTGCAATTATGCAGCGCAGCATACCGCCGGTTGTATCCCATGCGGTAATGCATGAACTCATATTGACGTTTGCGGTGTTGATCTGAAAAAGTTCGATGGCATCCACATGGCGATGTTGTAGATAAAATCTGTTTTAAAATGGGCTGAAACTGCTATTCGAATTTAAGTAAAATTGTCGGAAAAATGAAAAAGACAAAAAGCCATGTAAAAATATGAATGCGCCGTTTTGAAAACACAGGCAAAGTACGATTGTTAAAACAATACTGGATACGGCAATCAAATAAATAGCCGGAATTTCCATTAGCAGATCGGTCATATGAACCGGACCGGTTTTATCAAGAAACAGTTCGGTCATGAAAATCCAGAGGGTGAGAACAATCGTCATAATGACAGTAGCAGTGGTGATACTGACGATACATTGGCTGAAGAACACCTTTCCTCTGGGAATTCCGTTTGCTATCGAATTTTTTATAATCCCGTTTCTTTTGCTGTCTTCATAGAGAACCGAAGCGGTCAGCATTCCCATCAACGTGAAAAACATAGGACTCGATACAAGGATGGAATAAGAAAAAGAGGTTGTATGGTACTGTGTTTCAACAATCGAAATACCTGATATCAGTAAAATGGTCAAAACAGAGAATTCCGAAGAAGACACGGATTCCGGTTGTATGGATCATACGGTAGTACTCACTTTTAATAAAATTCAACATTTTACAGCACCTCTTTTCTTCAGTTCCATATAATAATCTTCCAATGATGTCTGGAGTGTCTGCATTTTTTGTAATGTAAACATCATTTTTGCGGCAAGTCTGCTGAAGCTTTCGGCTGTCTCGTGCGGTTTATAAATGCGAATCGTATTTCCCGGAAGCACTTTATAGTTTTCTTCAGGAAAGATTTTTTCGAGCAGAACGGTATATTTTTCAGCATCAGAAACAGTCAGTTCGATACAGTTGGCGCATTTTGCGTGTAAAGCTTCAGAACTGATCTCTTCAAGTAAGATTCCTTTATTTAGGAAGCCGTAAACTGTGGCAAGGTGTTGTAATTCTGATAAAATATGGCTTGATAAAAGGATCGTGATGTTTTTCTGTTCATTTAATTGTTGAAGGATACTGCGAAATTCGACAATACCGCTCGGATCAAGTCCGTTGATCGGTTCGTCCAAAATGAGAATCTGCGGTTCACCCAGCAGGGCAACTGCAAGTCCGAGCCGTTGTTTTTGCCCGAGCGAAAGCGTTTTACATTTTGCATGTTGCTTTTCGGATAGACCGGTCAGTTGAATTGCTTCGCCGATTTTTTTGTTGTCTGGAACTCCCTTTTGAATGGCATAATAATGCAGAGTTTGCTCAACAGTCATGCCTGGAACAAAGCATGGATATTCGATCAGGCAGCCGATATTTTTGCGTATATTGCAAAGTGCTTTTCTTCTGTTTCGCCAAAAGGCATAGTTCTCCGTTTGTTGGAAAGATGTGTCCGGCAAGTAATTTGAGTAATGTGCTTTTTCCCGCGCCATTATCTCCGATCAGTCCGTAAATGCAGCCTTCGCTTACATGAAGATCCACATGATCCAGTGCGATAAAGGGAGAACGCGGATTGTATGTTTTTGTGATTTGTTTTGTCTCTATGACATATCTGTTCATATCTGTTCACTCCGTATGGATTTTATTTTATGCAGCAGGTTTTTGAATAAAAGCTGTTACGATGCCAATTATATCTGAATCTGTTTTAATAAGTCATAAAGAACTTTTAAAGAACTTATAAAATCGTACTGATTAGGTTTATCAAAGTTTAAATCTATAATTTTTGAATCAGTTCAGTTATTAAATGCTAAATCACTGCTTCAAATTTTGTTTTATTTGAATGAAGAACAAGTTTGAATCAATTCCGTATACAGTACGGATATATTCGTTTTCAGGATCGGCTTCTTTTTTTTTTTCGGAGATTGCTTACATGTACATTGACAGTATTGTTTTTCCCCATAATAGCCTCCGTGCCAGACGAGATCGTACAGCATTTCGCGGGAATAGACCTTCTCTGGATTTTTTATGAAAAGATAGAGTAAGTCATATTCGTGGGCGGTCAGAGAAAGTTCGATTCCGTGAACAGTAACTTTTCTAGAATCCGGATATAACTCTAAATTTAGGCAAGACAGTTTTTTGATGTTGCAGTACGCCGTAAAGCAGCCTGGATTCTTGCTATGACTTCTTCAGGTTCAAACGGCTTTGTAATATAATCATCGGCACCCATTTTTAAAAGTGACACTTTGTCTGCCAGGGCAATTTTTGCAGACAATATGATGACTGGTACGTCAGAAGAAAGATTTTCCCGAAGTTCGGATAGAAGTTCTTCGCCGGATAATCCCGGAAGCATAAGATCCAGTAAGATTAAGTCCGGCGTGTTGTGCATAAAGAGCAGTTTTGCTTCTGTTCCGGAAAATGCCTGTATCGGCTTAAAATGCTCGGTGCGTAATATTTTTGCAAGCAGATTGTTGATATCTGCGTCATCTTCTGCAATTAAAATTTGTTCTCCCATATCGTTAATATTTCTTCCTTTCCTATTTTCTGTCTTTAGAAAGACGTAGACGGGATACATCCGCTATGCTATAATAACTCTAACGCTTTGTCATAGTAAAGTGTAAATTTATGAAATTTCAAATTTCAAATTTCAGATGAGATGGAGGATAATGACGATGTACGACTTCGATGAAATCAAAAATGCAGATCCGGAGATTGCGGAAGTGATCACAGCGGAAATGAAGAGACAGAACTCCCATATTGAATTGATCGCTTCTGAGAACTGGGTGAGCAAAGCAGTGATGGCAGCGATGGGAAGTCCGCTTACAAATAAATATGCAGAAGGATATCCGGGCAAGAGATATTACGGAGGCTGTCAGTGTGTGGATGTTGCCGAAGCACTGGCAAGAGAACGCGCAAAAAAACTGTTTGGCTGTGAGTATGTAAATGTACAGCCTCATTCAGGAGCGCAGGCTAATATGGCAGTTCAGTTTGCGATGCTGACACCGGGCGATACGATCATGGGAATGAACCTTGATCACGGCGGACATTTGACTCATGGATCACCGGTCAATCTGTCGGGAAAATATTTTCATGTCGTTCCTTACGGAGTCAATGATGACGGAGTGATCGATTATGATAAGGTTTTGGAAATTGCAAAAGAATGTAAACCGAAGATGATCATTGCGGGCGCAAGCGCTTATGCAAGAACGATCGATTTCAAACGTTTCCGTGAAATCGCAGATGAAGTCGGCTCGTATCTCATGGTAGATATGGCTCATATTGCAGGACTTGTGGCAGCAGGTCTCCATCAAGTCCGATTCCGTATGCACATGTGACAACGACAACGACCCATAAAACATTAAGAGGTCCCAAGAGGCGGAATGATCCTTTCAAGTAATGAAGTGAACGAGAAGTTTAATTTTAATAAAGCAATTTTCCGGGAACTCAGGGAGGGACCGCTTATGCATGTAATCGCGGCAAAGGCAGTCTGCTTTAAAGAAGCTCTTGAGCCGGAATTTAAAGAATATCAGATGCAGGTTGTAAAAATGCAAAAGCGCTCTGTGAAGGTTTGAAAAAACGCGGCGTGAAGATCGTTTCAGGAGATACAGACAATCATCTTATGCTCGTAGATCTTACCGGAAATGACGTAAGCGGAAAAGAGCTGGAAAAACGGCTTGACGATGCACATATTACATGTAATAAAAATACAATACCGAACGATCCTCGTTCTCCGTTCGTGACAAGCGGAGTAAGACTCGGAACTCCGGCAGTTACAACTCGGGGAATGAAAGAGGACGATATGGATAAGATCGCCGAGATCATTGCAATGGTGATCGAGAGTGAAGAAAATGTAGAGACTGCAAGAAAACTGGCAGCAGAACTTACAGAGAAATATCCTCTTTGTTAAATTTGATTTAATGATAAAAAGAATAGAAACAATAGAGTTCCTCTTTGCCCGACAGGATCAGGTCCTCCGGGTAAAGAGGAATTTTTCTTGATTTAAAGCTTTAATTCGCAAAAGTATTGTGCTATACTAATAGACATCAGTAAAAAAGAAAGCTGAAAAGCAGATTGCCGATAAGCGATGGCACAACATATTATAAAGGAGGATATGCGCGATGATATGGGCAAAGGAAGAGACTCTGCCAAGAGAAGAGATCGAACGGATACAGCTTACAAAGCTGAAGGATACGGTTCGATATATTTATGACAGAGTGAAACCTTACCGCGAGAAAATGGATATGGCAGGTGTACGTCCGGAAGATATACAGACGTTGGAAGATTTAAAAAACTGCCGTTTACATATAAAGCTGATTTTCGGGATCATTATCCGGATGGGTTGTTTGCGGTTGATAAAAAGGAAATCGTTCGTTATCATGCAAGTTCGGGTACGACGGGAAAGCCGACCGTTGTCGGATATACAAGAAACGATCTGGATATCTGGCTGAATAATGTTGCGAGAATTGCATGCATGGGAGGCGCGACGGAAGAAGATGTGGCACAGATCGCGTTTGGATACGGAACATTTACGGGAGCGCTCGGACTTCACGGAGGTCTTGAGAAGATCGGAGCATCTGTGATTCCGATGTCTTCAGGAAATACAAACAAACAGATTATGTTTTTACAGGATATGGGTGTGACACTTCTTGTGGCTACCCCGTCTTATGCGCTCCATCTTGGAGAGGAACTTCGCAGAAGAGGGATCGATCCATCAAAAGATTTAAAGATAAGAATCGGACTGTTCGGAGGAGAAGGCATGACAGAGCCGATGCGGGAAGAGATGCACCGTGTTTGGGGAGAACAGTTTGTCTGTACACAAAATTATGGTATGAGTGAACTTTGCGGACGGGTGTTTCAGGGAGAATGTACACAGCTTTGTGGAATGCATATTAATGAAGACTGGTTTATTCCTGAAATTATTGATCCTGAAACAGAGGAAGTTCTTCCGCCGGGAGAAAGAGGAGAACTTGTTGTTACCTGTCTTGGAAAAGAGGCGCTTCCGATCGTAAGATACCGAACCGGAGATATGACAAGACTGATGTATGAGCCGTGCAAATGCGGAAGAACAACCTGCAGAATGGAAAATCTTTCCGGACGTGCAGATGATATGCTTGTTATCCGAGGAGTTAATGTATTCCCGACACAGATTGAAGAAGTGCTCTTAAAGATTGATGAGATCGGACCGCATTATGAGATACTTGTAGAGAGAAAGAACCGTCTGGATGTAATGACGATTACGGTAGAGCTGATCGATGACAGACTTCTTGACAGCTATGCAAAATTAAGTGAACTTGAGACGAGGATTAAGTCAGCATTGAAATCGCAGCTTGGACTTGCAACCTGTATCAGGCTTGTGGCGCCGAACTCTTTAAGACGGTTTGAGGGTAAGGCAAAGAGAGTAACAGATTTACGAAAGGATGGACTTTGATATGGCAGAGAAAGTGATCATGCTCGGCAATGAGGCGATTGCGAGAGGAGCATACGAAGCAGGGGTAAAGGTATCGTCTGCTTATCCGGGAACTCCTGAGTACCGAGATAAGTGAATACCTTGTACAATATAAAGATGATGTGTATGAAGAGTGGGCGCCGAATGAAAAAGTGGCGACAGAAGTGGCGGTCGGAGCAAGTCTTGCCGGAGTACGTTCTATGGCATGCATGAAGCATGTCGGTTTGAATGTGGCGGCAGATCCGCTGTATTCGGTTTCTTATATGGGAGTAAACGGAGGACTTGTTCTTGTTGTTGCAGATGATCCGGGACTTTACAGTTCTCAGAACGAACAGGATACGAGGATGGTTGCAAGAGCCGCTCAGATTCCGGTGATTGAACCGTCGGACAGTGCGGAGGCAAAAGATTTTTTTAAGACGGCGTTTGAATTGAGTGAACAGTTTGACAGACCCTTTATTTTCAGGACAACAACAAGACTTGCACATTCGCAGGGAATTGTAGAGTTGTGTGATCGTGCGCAGGTCGAAGATAAACCGTATGAGAAAAATATTCGAAAAATGTCATGATGCCGGGAAATGCGAAACTTCGTCATGTCGAAATTGAAAAACGCAATCTTGAACTGGCAGAAGCAGCGAATACACTTTCGCTGAATAAGATGGAGATGAATGATACAAAGATAGGAGTTATTACAAGCGGTATCCCTTATCAATATGTAAAAGAAGCGCTTCCAGATGCATCTGTTCTTAAACTTGGACTTGTGAATCCTCTTCCGAAAAAATTGATCGAAGAGTTTGCATCAAAAGTCGAGACGCTGTATATCGTAGAAGAACTTGACCCGGTAATTGAAGAACAAGTTCGTTCATGGGGAATTCCGGCTGTAGGAAAAGAAATTTTTACAGTGCAGGGCGAGTACAGTGCCAATATGCTTCGCAAAGCGATACTGAAAGAAAATCCGGATCTGAAAAAACCGGCAGAAGCTCCGGGAAGACCGCCGATTCTTTGTCCGGGATGTCCGCATAGAAGTGTTTTCCATGTATTGAATAAGCTGAAAATGCATGCTGCCGGCGACATCGGATGTTATACGCTTGGAGCGGTTGCGCCTTTGAGCGTAATCGATACGACGATGTGTATGGGATCAAGCATTTCGACGCTTCATGGAATGGAGAAAGCAAAAGGAAAAGAATACATAAAAATTGGGTTGCCGTAATCGGCGATTCCACCTTTTTGCATACAGGCATCAATTCATTGATGAATATGGTATATAATCATGCGACAGGAACAGTACTGATCCTTGATAATTCGACAACAGGAATGACAGGACATCAGGACCATGCGGCTACAGGGAAAACTTTGCAGGGCGATCCGACATATGCGATTGATATTCCGGCTTTGTGTCGTGCAGTGGGCGTGAAAAATGTTTATGAGATCAATGCTTTTGATCTTTTGCTGCTTGAAAAAACGATCAAAGAAGAGGTGGCAAGAGACGAAGTATCGGTCATTATTACAAAAACTCCGTGTGTACTTCTTGATAAGAGGAAAAAGCCGCTTTATATTGCACATGCCGATAAGTGCAAAAATGTGGAATGTGCATGAAGCCGGGATGTCCGGCAATGACGAAAACCCGGACGGAACGATTCATATTGACGATACAATGTGTACAGGATGCGGTTTGTGTAAAGATTTGTGCAAATTTGATGCAATCGAGCTTATAAAGGAAGGTGAGTAAGGGATGGCTGTGAAAAATATTATGATCGTCGGTGTGGGCGGACAGGGAACTTTGCTCACAAGCCGCATTCTCGGAGGTCTTACGATCGCGGGCGGATATGATGTGAAATTATCGGAAGTTCACGGAATGGCACAGAGAGGCGGAAGCGTCGTTACATTTGTTCGATACGGAGAAAAAGTGGCGGAACCGATTGTGGAAGAAGGGCAGGCAGATGTAATTATTGCATTTGAGCGGCTTGAGGCGCTTCGCTATGCGCACTTCTTGAAGAAAGACGGAGTGTTGATCGTAAATGACTGGCGAATCGATCCGATGCCTGTCGTGATCGGAGCAGCCCGGTATCCGGAAAATATTTTAGAAGATTTGGAAAAAGAATATAAAGTCTATAAAGTAGATGCAACAGAAGAATCAAAGAAACTGGGAAATCCGAAAGTGTTTAACCTGATCGTCCTCGGCGTAGCGGCACAGCATATGGATTTTACAAAAGAGCAGTGGTATGAAGTGATAGAGAAAACGGTTCCCAAAAGACAGTCGAATTAAATAAGAAAGCTTTTGATGTGGGATATACGTTGAAATAGGTGGAAGCCATATAAAAGAAAAAAGACATATGATAATGAATGTATCGTAACAACAAACAATCTGTGTGAAAAAATATTGGCAGATATTGACAGAGAATCTAAAAGGAAAGGCGGTGATAGTTAATGATCAGGCAGATATCAGTTTTTGTGGAAAATCAACCGGGAAGTATGATGAATGTGACAAACGTACTTACTGAGGCGCATGTCAATATTCGTGCAATTTCAACATTTGATACTCCGGAATTTGGCATAATGCGTTTGGTAGTAGATGATCCGGTCCGCGCAAAAGAAAGTTTAACGTCAAAAGGGTTTGTAAATCGCGTCAGTGATGTGATCGGTGCGGAACTAAAAGACGAAAAGGGAAATCTGAATCAGATGTTGAAAATACTGGCAGACGGACAGATCAATGTAAATTATATCTATTCTTTCGTAATCCGAGAAGGGAAAGCCCCGGTCATGGTATTTCATACTGATGACTTTGAAAAAGCGGAGAGCGTTCTGAAGCAGGCGGATGTAAAGCTTGTGGAGGAAGAGGATTTATAAAAGATATATAATTGACTAAAGGAGAAGAAATAATGGCTGCAGTATCAAGAGAAAACTGGGTTGAGAGGATTCGTGATCCTAAGATTGAATGCATGAGCAGGGACGAGATGGCCGCTCTTCAGAGCAGACGGCTTGTCGAGGTAGTAAACAGAGTATATAATAATGTAGAATTTTATCGAAAAAAAATGCAGGATATGGGAATAGAGCCCGGTGACATCAAATCTATTGAAGATATCGGAAAACTTCCGTTTACAACAAAAGAAGATTTAAGGGAAAATTATCCTTTTGGACTTTTGGCAATACCGAAAAGGATGTTGTCCGTGTGCAGGGAACATCCGGTACAACAGGAAAACTGACGATTGCTCCTTATTCGCAGAAAGATGTAGAAGTATGGGGGGAATGTGTGGCAAGAGAACTGACGATGGCAGGACTTACCGAGGAAGATATTATACATGTCTGTTATGGTTATGGTCTGTTTACCGGAGGCCTTGGACTGGATTTTGGAGCAAGAGCGCTCGGGGCAATGGCGATTCCGATGTCCGCAGGCAATACAAAGCGTCAGATGATGTGTATGGAAGATCTTGGAGCCACTGCATTTGCGTGTACGCCTTCGTATGCTTTGTATCTTGCAGAATCCATTCAAGAAGCAGGGATTGTTGACAGGCTGAATCTGAAAGTCGGTATTCACGGCGCAGAACCGTGGACGGAAGAAATGCGGAAAAAGATTGAAGATATCCTTCACATTAATTGTTTTGATATTTACGGACTTTGTGAAATTACAGGTCCGGGAGTGGCTCAGGATTGTATCCATAAAGCGGGACTTCATGTACAGGCTGATTATTTCTATCCTGAAGTTTTGAATCCGACAACCCATGAACCGTGTGCGGACGGAGAAACAGGCGAACTTGTGTTTACAACTCTTGCGAAGGAGGCAATGCCGCTTTTAAGATATCGGACAAAAGATCTTACAAGTATTGATCACAGTACCTGTGCCTGTGGAAGAACACTGCCGAGAATTTCTAAATTTACAGGAAGAACCGACGATATGAAAGTAATTCGCGGTGTAAATGTATTCCCGACTCAGGTTGAAACGGCGCTTCTTTCAATCGGAGGAGTTGTAGCGCCTCATTATATGATGATTGTTGACAGGGAAGATAATCTTGATGTACTGACTGTTATGGTAGAGGTAGACGAATCTGTATTTTCAGATGAAATCAGAAAACTTGACGCTCTCAGAAATAAGATTGCAGCTACATTAAAGACTGCGCTTGGCGTATCTGTAAAAGTGAAGCTTGTAGAGCCGAAGTCTATTCAAAGAAGTGAAGGAAAAGCTGTTCGCGTGATTGACAACAGAGATCTGTAGAAGGAGGAGAGAACGAATGGGAATTACAATTCAACAACTGTCGGTATTTCTTGAAAACAGAGAAGGAAGACTGGATGAAGTCCTTTCTGTATTAGCGGGAAATGATGTCAATATCGTTGCCTTAAGTTTGGCTGATACAACAGAATACGGAATGCTTCGTATGATCGTGTCGGATCCAAACAAAGGAAAAGCGGTTTTAAAAGAAAACGGAATTACGGCAATGCTGACAGATGTCATTGCTCTGCGAGTTCCTCATGAGACAGGGTCTTTGAGCCGTGCGATGCATCAGATTGTAGACGGAGATGTAAATATTGAATATATGTATGCTTTTGCAAACGGAGAAGATGCCTCTGCGGTTTTAAAATGTGATGATCCTGCAAGGGTTGTAGATATTTTGAGAGGAAGCGGATTCGATGTATGGGAAGCTTCAGAAGCATATGTGTCTAATATAAAATAGCACGAGCAAAGCTAATAACGGTATAAAACATACAGGAACAGAGTCTGTTTAAAACTGTTCCTGTGTTATAACTAAAAACAAGAAAAACCGGGCAGTTCGATTACTGTCGGTTCTCTTTTTTAATCTCATTTCTCTGTATTGCTTTTTTAATAATAAATAAATCGAGTTTGTTTATATATTAAAAGGTACATTAAAAAATCTGATTAAAGTTTTACTACGTTAGTTGCCTGCGGTCCTTTAGCGCCTTCTGTTACTTCGAACTCTACAGCCTGACCCTCTTCCAGAGTCTTGAATCCATCCATTACAAGTCCTGAATAGTGAACGAAAATATCGTTTCCTTCTGAGTCAGAGATGAATCCGTAACCTTTCTGGTTATTGAACCATTTCACTGTACCTGTCATTGTGTTGCCCTCCATTTAAGAAAAAATAAATATGTTTCTGTATTAAAAATGAGTTTTCAATACCGGCTAAGTTTAGCATGGTTAACAGCAAAAGTCAACGGATGATTGATAAAAGTGTGACAGAAAGTGTAGGATTACAATACATGTGTTACAACTGAATAATTAAAAGCGGAAATACCTTTTCTGTGTTATGCTTTAAGCTACCAAACCTAAACATTTAAGAAAGGAAGTATTCCCGCATGGCAAGTATAACACAAGATATGAGGTATCGTCTATCCTTGATCCGTTTCGCCGAAAAATATGGTGTCTCAAAAGCAGCAATTAAATATAAGACAAACCGCCAGTATATTTATCGTTGGAAGCGCCGCTATGACGGCACAATAGAGTCTCTCCGCGATCGTTCACGCCGTCCCCATCACCATCCCAATCAGCATACACCTGAAGAAATCAAGCTGATCCAAGATATGCGTAGGCGCAATCCCCATTCTGGTCTGGTTGTCTTTTTGGGTCAAACTTATGCAGCGCGGTTATAAACGTTCCATCCCAGGATTGTATCGTTTTCTGAAGAAACAGGGAATCTTGGCTCAAAAACTTCCGAATCCCAAATATATTCCGAAGCCTTATGAGCAGATGAAATATCCCAGACAGCGTATCCAGGTCGATGTGAAATTCGTTCCTGCATGTTGTCTTGTCAATAATGCGAAAGGAAAGAAATTCTATCAGTATACCGCCATTGATGAGTACTCCCGCTGGCGGTATGTGGAAGCTTTTGAAGAACACAGCACCTATTCATCCGCACAGTTCCTCAAGCATCTGATCCAACGCTTTCCTATGCCAATCGAATGCGTTCAGACAGACAACGGCGTGGAGTTTACAAAGCGCTTTTCCACTTCCGGCAAAGAAACATTGACTTTATTCCAACGGACTTTAAAAAGAACTTGGCATCCAACATAAACTGATCCGACCCTTTACACCACGTCATAACGGAAAAGTGGAACGCAGCCACCGCAAGGATAATGAACGTTTTATACCTCGCATACTTTCTATTCCTTTGAGGATTTTCCAAGCAGCTTCAAACCTATAACCGTAGGGCTTATAACCAGTTTCCCATGAGACCTCTGGGGTGGAAATCACCACAAACTGTTCTGAGGGAATTTATTGATCGGGGTGTAACATATGTTTGACAAACCTACATGATTGATAAAAGTGTGACAGAAAGATTGAAAAATTAGTGAATATGTTATATACTGTAAAAGTACAACAAAAGTACGATGAAATCATTAAGGAGGACTAAGAGAATGAAAGAATTTAAATACGTTGTAACAGATCCGGAGGGAATACACGCAAGACCGGCAGGAATTCTTGTAAAACAGGCAGCAGGATATACATCATCCGTTAAAATTACAAAAGGTGATAAAACAGCAGATGCAAAGAGAATCTTCGGAGTGATGGGGCTTGGCGTAAAAACAGGCGAAGAAGTTACGATTACAGTAGAAGGTGACGATGAAGATAAGGCATTTGCAGAATTAGAGGCATTTTTAAAGAAAATTTATAAATCGGATTAAGGGAGAATTTATAAATTATGATTACAATAAAAGGAAAAAGTGTATTTGGCGGCGTTTCTATTGGAAAGATCATGTTTTATAAAAGAAATGAAAAAGTGATCAAAAGAACGCATGTAGATGATGTCGATGCAGAGTGGAAGAGATTCTGCGATGCAAAGGATACGGCAGTATCCCAGTTGAAAGAATTGTACGATAAAGCAATAGAAGATGTCGGAGAGGCAAATGCGATGATTTTCGAGATCCATCAGATGATGCTTGAGGATCTTGATTATCTTGAGTCTATTGAGAATATCATCCGTACACAGGAAGTGAACGCAGAATTTGCAGTTGCAACAACAGCAGATAATTTTGCACAGATGTTTGCTGCAATGGACGATGCTTATATGCAGGGAAGAGCGGCGGATGTAAAAAGATGTGTCTGAGCGGGTATTGGATATTTTGTGCGGAGTATCCGGCGGTATGAAAGAGATGACTGAGCCGTGTATTATCGCGGCAGATGATCTGGCTCCGAGTGAGACGGTACAGCTTGATAAGAGCAAAGTTCTCGGTTTTGCTACAATGTATGGATCTTCCAATTCACATACGGCAATTCTTGCCCGTACAATGAATATTCCGGCGGTGATCGGACTCGGAGAAGATCTGTTGACAAAATATGACGGTAAAATGGCGGTGATTGACGGATTTACCGGAATGTTATACATTGATCCTGATGAAGAAACAATGAAAGTCATGGAAGAAAAGCGCGCGAAAGATCAGGAGCAGAAAGCGCTTCTTGAGCAGCTTAAAGGAAAAGAAAATGTAACTAAGAGCGGACAGAAGATCAATGTGTATGCAAACATCGGTAATGTTTCAGACGTAGGAGCAGTATTGAAAAATGATGCGGGCGGTATCGGTTTGTTCCGAAGCGAGTTCCTGTATTTGGAAAATTCGGATTTCCCGACAGAAGAGCAGCAGTTTGCAGTGTACAAACAAGTCGCTGAAAATATGGCAGGCAAGAAAGTAATCATTCGTACACTGGATATCGGTGCGGACAAGCAGGTTGATTATTTCGGACTTGATAAAGAAGAGAATCCGGCTCTCGGATATCGAGCAATCCGTATTTGTTTGACGAGAAAAGAGATCTTTAAGACGCAGCTTAGAGCTCTTTATCGTGCGGCGATGTTTGGAAATATCTCTATTATGTTCCCGATGATTATTTCAGTTGCGGAAGTTCATGAAATTAAAGCCATCATTGCAGAGGTGAAAGAAGAGCTTAAAAACGAGGGAATCCCGTTTAAGGATGATGTGGAACTCGGCGTTATGATTGAGACACCGGCATCTGTTATGATCAGTCGTGAATTGGCGAAAGAAGTGGATTTCTTCAGTGTGGGAACAAACGATCTTACACAGTATACATTGGCGATTGACCGTCAGAATGCAAAATTGGATAAGTTTTATGATCCGCATCACCCCGCAGTACTTGCTATGATCAAGATGGCGGCGGATAATGCCCATGCAGAAGGTGCTTGGATCGGTATTTGCGGTGAACTTGGAGCAGATCTTGAATTGACAGAAGAATTCCTTAAGATGGGATTAGATGAGCTGTCAGTATCTCCGGCTATGGTTCTCCCGCTTAGAAAGCGTATCAGAGAGTGCGAATAAAGCAAATATAAATTGCATATAAAGAGCAGATAAAAAGCTGATTTTTAAATGGTAAGTTTGAAGCTTATCGTTTAGGATCAGCTTTTTGTTATAGATAAAATTGGGGGATTTTATAGTGTGTTACAAAGTTTCTTGCTTGAGTTATTGTGGCGGATGCAGAATAGACTCTTGAAAAAACAGAACATATGTGCTACTCTTTAATAGAACACATGTTCTAACAAGAAAGAGGAAGGTTTTCGGAAAATGTTGAAACTGATGCAGACGGAGATGACTTTAGGAGAAAAGCTAGAGATATTGTCTGATGCGGCAAAATACGATGTTTCATGCACATCTGGCGGCACAGAGCGCAAGGGAGACGGAGAAGGAATGGGAAACTGCAGGAAAGCAGGAATTTGTCATAGTTTTTCGGCAGACGGGCGGTGTATTTCTCTTCTGAAGATTCTCTTTACAAATGAATGTATTTATGATTGTAAATATTGCGTGAACCGATCAGGAAATGATGTTGTACGTACATCTTTTACTCGGAAGAAGTATGTACTTTGACGATGGAGTTTTATAGAAGAAATTATATAGAAGGATTATTTTTTTAAGTTCAGGGGTTTTAAAAAGTCCGAATTATACAATGGAACTTTTGTATACAGTGTTATACAAGCTGCGCCATGAACACAATTTTCAGGGATATATTCATGTGAAAGCGATTCCGGGAGCGGATTCTCGTCTTATTCAGATGACGGGGTATCTTGCAGATAGGATGAGTGTGAATATAGAACTTCCTACTGCGGAAAGCCTTCGTCTTTTGACCGCATAAAACGCGGAAGAATATCCTTGCACCAATGCGTTTTGTACAGCAGATGTCAGCGGAAAATCAATATGAAATTCAAACTTATCGTCATGTGCCTAAGTTTGTTCCGGCAGGACAGAGCACGCAGATGATCATAGGCGCTACACCGGAGTCTGATTATCAGATTTTGCATGTGGCAGAGTCGTTGTATAAAAAATTTGATCTTAAGCGAGTATTTTATTCTGCATTCATTCCGGTCAACGAAGATAAAAATCTTCCGTCTGTCAAAGAGCAGCGACCTCCTCTTTTAAGAGAGCACAGGCTTTATCAGGCTGACTGGCTTCTCAGATACTATCATTTTGAAGCAGGAGAACTTTTGGATGAAGAAAATCCTAATTTTAATGCATATCTTGATCCGAAATGCTTTTGGGCGTTAAGGCATCTCGAAGAATTTCCGATCGAGATAAATTACGCGGCATATGATATGCTTCTTAGAGTTCCCGGAATAGGGTATAAATCAGCATCGCGCATTGTGAAAGCGCGCAGGATGGGGATGCTTGATTTTGAAGATTTAAAGAAAATGGGAGTTGTTTTGAAGCGGGCGCTCTATTTTATTACATGTAAAGGAAAAATGATGTATCCGATTCGAATGGATGAAGATTATATTACAAGAAATCTCCTTAATACAAAAGAAGAACTTCCCGAAGGCGCAGATGGGATGAGCTTTCGTCAGTTGTCGTTATTTGACGATATGGGGATAGAATAGGAGGTAAAATAAGAGCTGCTGATTTTTGGTTACTTTGAAAAATAAGAGAATATCCGGCAGATTGGGGGAAGCGATGAAACAGATCTATATATGTGAAGATACGATAACCGGCATTTATTCAGCTTTGCATGATGCCTGGAAAGAATGCAGAGATACGCAGGCGGGTGTCGAACTGAGGGGGGAGGACACAGCGGCAGCTTTTTGTGAGTACAGAATAGTAGAAGAATCAGAAGAAAAAGCGCTGAGATTAGAAAGAATGATAAAGCATCATCTCGGATACAATGCCTACTGGGAGATTTACCATGCGCTTCTTTCGACAGATGACAGAAAAGGAACGGTAGTATTTGAAGTGCTGCAGGAAGCCAGAAAAATCAGGCAGAGTGAAAAGATAATGGAACATTTAGGTGTCCGGCAGTTGCGGATGTATTTTCTATGAGCAGGAGCGTGTCCAATGAAGCGCATAGATATGAAGAATTTATTCGTTTCAGAGAACTTGAAAACGGAATTTTGTTTTCGGAGATTACCCGAAAGCGCAGATTTTAACTTGTGTTGCAGATCATTTTGAGGATAGGTTTCCATTGGAAAATTGGATCATATATGATAAAACGCATAAAGTATGTCTTGTACACGGAGTTAGGAAAAGATGGAGACTTTGTGGGGAGAGCTTTTTAATGAGAGAGCGGCAGAGAATATATCGGAAGAGGAACGGAAATATGAGTTTTTTGTGGAAGCGGTTTTTTCATTCGGTTTCGATCAAAGAGAGGGAGAATCCCAAATGTCAGCAGGCGCACCTTCCTTTTCGATATAGAGGGGCAATGACGGAATTTAGTTGTGCGGAAGATAAAATAGGATTATGATAGAACTATCATGAAAATTTCAAAATGCAGATAAGATGCGGTGAAGTGAAAGTGCTTATATGAATATCCGAAATTTTGATGAAATACGAAGTGACAGAACGGGCAGAGATATTATTGAAAGAAGAAGTGAAGATTGTTCGTATTTCCGTGAGAGATTTAGTTGAATTTGTTTTGCGGGAAGGCGATATCGATAATCGAAAAATAGGAATGTCAGATAAAGATGTTATGGCTATGGGCGGAAGGCTTCACAGAAAAATACAACGGCAGATGGGATCGGATTATCATGCGGAAACAGCGATGAAGCTTCAGATTCCATGTGGAGAATTCGATCTTAGAGTTGAGGGGCGGGCAGACGGAGTTATTATAAAAGGGGATACATCTGAAGTAATTATAGATGAGATTAAAGGTATTTTGCGTGATTTGAGTTTGATCGAACAGCCGGTGAATGTCCATCTTGCTCAGGCAAAATGTTATGCGTATATATATGCAAAGCAGCATAGCCTGCGTGAAATCGGTATTCAGATGACATACTGCAATTTGGATACAGAAGAGATTCGACGATTTTTATCACACTATACGTATGAAGCATTGGAACTGGTTTGAAGAATTGATCAGTAGTTATGAAAAATGGGCTCGATTTCAGATTAAGTGGGAGGAAAAGAGGAATTCGTCAATTCGATTGGTTGAATTTCCGTTTTCTTACAGGGAAGGGCAAAGAGGTGGCAGCGGCGGTTTACCGTACTATATTACGGAAAAAGAAGCTGTTTCTTCAGGCCCGACCGGAGTCGGAAAAACGATATCTACTTTGTTTCCGTCGGTAAAAGCGATAGGAGAGGGGCTGGGAGAAAAGATTTTTTACCTGACGGCAAAAACAATTACAAGAACTGTTGCGGAACAGGCGTTTCGGATACTGGGAGAACAAGGTCTGCAGATGAAAGTGATTACGCTTACTGCGAAAGAAAAGATATGTAAATGTGAGGAGACAGAATGCAATCCTGTTTCATGTCCATATGCAAAAGGTCATTTTGACCGCGTGAATGACGCAGTGTATGATCTGATAATGAATTACAATGAAATTACAAGAGACGTGATTGAAAATCAGTCTGAAAAATATATGGTTTGTCCTTTTGAAATGTCATTGGATGTTTCGTTATGGGTAGATGCAGTTATATGTGATTATAATTATGTGTTCGATCCGACGGCACATTTGAAACGATTTTTTTCTGAAAATGCAGGGAAAAAATATATTTTTCTTGTAGATGAGGCGCATAATCTTGTCGAACGAGGAAGGGAAATGTACAGTGCCCGGTTGTATAAAGAAGATTTCCTTGAATTGAAAAAAATGATGCGTGTTAAAGAACCGATTCTTTCAAAAAAAAGCAGACGAAGTAAACCGACAGTTTCTTTTTATTAAAGAGAGAATGTGAAGAATATAGAGTGCTTGAAAGTGTTTCTCATCTGGCGATAAAATTGATGAATCTTTTGGCGGAGATGGAACGTTTTTTTGAGAAATCTTCCGAATCGGATAAACGGGATCAAGTTTTAGAATTGTATTTTAAAGTAAGAGAGTTTTTAAATATTCATGATATTCTGGATGAAAATTATGTTATATATAGTGAGTATCAGCAAGACGGCAGATTTATGGTAAAGCTTTTTTGTGTAAATCCGGCAGTGAATTTACAGGCATATTTAGAATATGGTATCGGAACGGTCTTTTTTTCGGCAACGCTTCTTCCGGTCCGTTATTATAAAAAGCTTTTATCGATTGAAACAGATGATTATGCGATCTATGCGGATTCTCCGTTTCCGAAAGACAGTCGGCTGCTTTTGATCGGAAGAGATGTGAGTACAAGATATACACAGCGTGGCCGGAGATGTACCGGCGGATTGCGTCATATATTGTGGGTGCAGCAGATGCGAAAAAGGGAAATTATATGGTGTTCTTTCCGTCCTATCGGGTAATGGAAGAAGTGCATAGTGTTTTTTCGGAAAAGTGCGGAAAAATTTCTTCTGCTGTTCAGTCTCCGTTTATGAGTGAAGAAGACAGAGAGGTGTTTCTTAAAGAGTTCGATGAGATAAGGGAAGAAAGCTTTGTCGGTTTTTGCGTGATGGGAGGAATTTTTTCTGAAGGGATAGATTTGCCGGAAGATAAGTTGATCGGTGTGATCATTGTTGGAACAGGACTTCCTCAAGTATGTAATGAACGGGAGATTGTTAAACAGTATTTTAGCGGAATCGGTTCAGATGGTTTTGAATATGCATATCTCTATCCGGGGATGAATAAAGTGCTTCAATCTGCAGGAAGGGTGATCAGGACAGAAAAAGACAGAGGACTGATCCTTTTGCTCGATGAGCGGTTTTCCACAGGAAGGTATCGGGAATTATTTCCCAGAGAATGGAGTAATGCCCGACACTGTACTGCGGAAAGTTTGACGAGTTACATGCAGGAATTTTGGGAATGTTAGCATGTTTTATCACGGAAGTAACTCAAAAATTCCATTGAGGCACGTGAGAGCGGAAGGTGTTCGTTGTATGCGATAGCAAGTTCGCGCTCGGGAAGTTCTTCTTTTGTGTGCAGGATGAATACGTCTTCGCTGTCAGGGGAAATACAATAGTCCGGCACAAAAGCAATGCCTAATCCTATGCGTGCCAGATCGATCAGCAGATCATTGCTCGTAAGTTCGATTTCGGGAACAAGATCGAGCTGATGTTGTTGAAATACCTGATGAAGAAATTCGTTGGTCGTACTGTTTTTGTCCAGCATTAAGATGGGATATTTCAACAGTTGGGAGAAAGTCAGAGTTTCTCCTTTTAGTTTTTGGAAAGTATTTCCGGCGATAAACACGTCTCTGAATTTTTTGATGCGCATAACGGAAGTTGTTGTTCCGAGGTGATTGTTCGGAAAGTTTACAACAGTAAGATCTACAAGTCCGTTTCGCAGAAGCTCGGCACATTTCATGGACGTTTGGTTGATTACTTTGATATGCGCGCCGGGAAATGCTTTATGAAAGCGCTCTAAGTAAGGAATCAGGAAATAGCGGCATATAGTATCGCTGGCACCGATGCGTATTTGCCCTCCGGTTGATGCCGCGTCGAGAAGTTGGGTTTCACCTTTTTGAATCAGATTCATAGCGGGTTCAACATGCCGCATAAGAATTTCTCCTTCGGGAGTCAGTTGAACTTTTTTGTACTTCTGATAAAAAGTGTCTGATCTAGTTTTTCTCTCTAATGTTTTGATAGACTGGCTGACTGCGGATTGTGAAATATAGAGCTGTTTGGATGCTTCTGAAAAGTTTAAAGTAGAAGCAACGTGATAAAAAACTTTGTAAAGTTCATAATTAATATCGATCACTATTAGACCTCCTAATAAATACTACAGGTATTATAAGATATATTTTATAAAATTACAATAAATTTGGAGGATAGTAGAGCGGTGACAGGAAGATTATTGTTTGAAATTCATAAAAAAGTGAGATGTATGGGAGACGTAGAATGAATGGGAAAACCAAGAAAATTATTCAGTGGACAGCGGGGGTGATTTTTTCATTATTAATCATTTTGTAATTTTGATTTCTTCTTTTGAAATTGTTCTGTATTCGGATATGAGTGTTTACCGCAAAGAATATGAAAAGTATGAAGTGTTGGATGAATTGGATATGACGATGGATGATGCAATGTATGTGACACGTGAAATGATGGATTATTTGCGGGGAGATAAGGAAACATTATCTGTTATCACAGAAGTGGAGGGGAAAAGACAAGATTTTTTTAATGAACAGGATAGGTTTCATATGAGAGAGGTCAGAGATATTTTTGCCGGAGGGCTGCGATTGAGAACTGCGGCGCTTGTGGCGGCAGCAGTCTCCCTTTTGATTCTATATATGTGTCGCGCGGATGTTAAGAAGATCCTTCCACAGACATATCAGGTGGCAGTGGGGATTGTTTTGATCCCGACAGCAGGGATCGGAATTGCCGCGGCGATTGATTTTAATTCAGTATTTGTACAGTTTCATAATATCTTTTTTGACAATGATCTTTGGCTGTTTGATCCGGCGGAAGATTTTATGATCCGAATGCTTCCCGAAGGTCTTTTTTATGATATGGCATTCAGAGTCGGAAGCCTATTTGCCGGGATTCTTGTAATACTTTTTCTGTTAAGTCTTTATATGAGATGGAGAAAACAGTCGAAAAGTAAAAAGAAAAAACAGGAAAAAAAGAAAAATGATTAGTATTGCTTATTAGAAAGTTTAGTTATATTAATTATACTAATGATGTGAAGTGTGGTACGATACAAACAGAGGTTTTCAGTTAAAAATGGAGGAGACAACATATGAGTAATGTGAAACGTGTATTTGTAGAGAAGAAGCCGGAGTTTGCTGTTGCTGCGAAGGAGCTGGGTCATGAAATCCGCCATTATCTCGGTATTACAGATGTGACGGGAGTGCGTGTGCTGATTCGATATGATGTGGAAAATATTTCAGATGAAACTTTTGAAAAGGCATGTCAGGGGGTATTTGCAGAACCGCCTGTAGATATTCTTTATAAAGAGACATTTAATATGTCTGATGCGGATCACAGCTTTTCGGTAGAGTATCTTCCGGGACAGTTTGATCAAAGAGCTGATTCGGCAGAACAGTGTGTAAGATTTATTAAAGAGGATGAAACACCGGTGATCCATACGGCAACGACGTATGTGATCGAAGGTACGATTTCGGAAGAAGAATTTGCGGCGATAAAGAATCATTGTATCAATCCGGTTGATTCAAGAGAAGCCGGAGAAGAAAAACCGGAAACACTCGTGACGGTTTTTGATGATCCGGAAGATGTGATCGTATTTGAAGGATTCAAAGAAATGAAGGAAGACGAACTAGAAAAGCTTTATAGTTCATTGGGGCTGGCAATGACTTTTAAAGATTTTCTTCATATTCGCAATTATTATAAAGATGAAGAGCATAGAGATCCGACGATGACGGAGATCCGAGTTCTTGATACATACTGGTCCGATCATTGCCGTCATACAACATTTTCGACAGAGTTGAAGGAAGTATCTTTTAATGAAGGTTTTATAAGAAACCGATTGAGGATACATATAAAGCATATCTGAAAGATCATAGTGAGATTTTCGCTGGTAGAGAGGACAAGTTTGTCTGCCTGATGGATCTGGCGTTGATGGCAATGCGCAGATTGAAAAAAAGAAGGAAAACTTCAGGATCAGGAAAAATCAGATGAAATCAATGCATGCAGTATTGTGGTTCCGATCAAAGTGGACGGCGTAGAAGAAGAGTGGCTGATCAACTTTAAAAATGAAACGCATAATCATCCGACGGAAATCGAACCGTTTGGCGGCGCGGCTACATGTCTTGGCGGTGCGATTCGAGATCCGCTGTCAGGTCGTACATATGTATATCAGGCAATGAGAGTGACAGGAGCTGCAGATCCGACAGTATCTGTAGAAGAAACATTAAAGGAAAGCTTCCGCAGAAAAAACTTGTTAGGGGAGCGGCTTCAGGCTACAGTTCTTACGGAAATCAGATAGGATTGGCTACAGGTCTTGTAAAAGAGATTTATCATCCTGATTATGTTGCAAAAGAATGGAAATAGGAGCGGTATTGGGAGCCTCCGAGAAGGGCGGTAATCCGGGAGAATTCTGATCCGGGAGATATTATTATTTTGCTTGGCGGACGTACAGGACGTGACGGCTGTGGCGGTGCGACCGGTTCGTCTAAAGTGCATACAGAAGAGTCGATCGAAACATGCGGTGCGGAAGTTCAGAAAGGAAACCCGCCTACAGAGCGTAAGATTCAAAGATTATTCCGCCGTGAAGAGGTAAGCTGCCTTATTAAAAATGCAACGATTTCGGTGCGGGAGGAGTGTCTGTGGCAATCGGCGAACTGGCAGATGGTCTCGGGTTGAACTTGATAAAGTGCCTAAGAAATATGCCGGTTTGGATGGAACAGAGCTTGCGATTTCCGAATCCCAGGAGCGTATGGCGATTGTTGTAGATCCAAAAGATGTAGAGAAGTTTATGTCCTATGCGAAAGAAGAGAATCTGGAAGCGACGGAAGTAGCGGTTGTTACAGAAGAGCCAAGACTTGTTCTTGTATGGAGAGGAAAAGAGATTGTCAATCTTTCCCGAGCGTTTTTGGATACGAATGGAGCGCATCAGGAAACGGCGGTAGAAGTGGAAATACCTCGTCAAGAAGAAAGTTTATTTGTTAAAACAGCAGTAAGTGATGTGAAGGAAAAATGGCTGGATGTATTAAGCGATTTGAATGTCTGCTCTCAGAAAGGACTTGTTGAGATGTTTGACGGTTCAATCGGCGCAGGCTCGGTCTTTATGCCTCACGGTGGAAAATATCAGATGACAGAGACACAGGCCATGGTAGCAAAGGTTCCCGTGCAAAACGGAACAACTGACAGTGTGTCTATGATGAGTTATGGATTTGACCCGTATCTTTCAAGTTGGAGTCCGTATCATGGCGCAGCTTACGCGGTTGTTGAATCGGTTGCCAAGATAGTTGCGGCAGGTGGAGATTACAGTAAGATCAGATTTACGTTTCAGGAATATTTCAGAAGAATGTCAGAAGATCCAAAACGTTGGAGCCAGCCTTTTGCAGCGCTTCTTGGAGCCTATGCGGCACAGATCGGATTCGGACTTCCGTCAATCGGAGGTAAGGACAGTATGTCCGGAACATTCCAGGATATTGATGTTCCTCCGACTTTGGTTTCGTTTGCTGTAGATATGGCAGTAGAAAAAAGAAATTATTACGCCGGAATTGAAAGAGGCAGGAAATAAGCTTGTGTGGCTGAAAGCGGCTCGTGATGAGTATGACCTTCCTGTTTATAGCCGGATTATGGAACAGTATAGCAAGTTTACAGAAGATATCAGAAATGGAAGAGTTGTTTCGGCTTATGCGCTTGACAGACATGGTGTTGTTTCGGCAGTCAGCAAAATGGCATTCGGAAATCAAATGGGTGTATGTCTTGAAAGCAGTTTGGATAAAGATGCGATTTTTGCTCCTGCATTTGGCGATATCGTCGCAGAGGTTAAAGCAGACACGTTTGAAGAGCTTGTGGGAGAATATACTTTGATCGGTGAAGTGACAAATGAAAAGGCGTTCGCATATGGCGATGTGAAGATCGGTATGGATGATGCGCTGGATGCATGGACAAAACCGCTTGAAAAAGTATTTGCAACAAAATCAGCGGAAAGTTCGGATATACCGGTAGAGGAAAAGTTATACGATGCTTCAACCGTGCATGTGTGCAGCCATAAGATCGGACAGCCTACGGTGTTTATTCCGGTATTCCGGGTACAAACTGTGAGTATGACAGTGCGAGGGCTTTTGAGAGAGCCGGTGCAAATGTGATTACGAAGGTGTTTAGAAACTTAGATGCAGAAGACATCCGTTCTTCGGTGGAAGAGTTTGAAAAAGCGATTTCTAAAGCGCAGATTATTATGTTCCCCGGTGGATTTAGTGCGGGAGATGAACCTGATGGATCGGCAAAGTTCTTTGCAACAGCGTTTAGAAACGCAAAGATTAAAAAGCGGTAGATAAATTGCTAAATGAACGCGACGGACTTGCATTAGGCGTATGCAATGGTTTTCAGGCTTTGATCAAGCTTGGACTCGTTCCATATGGACAGATCGTCGGACAGACCGATGATTCTCCGACTTTGACGTATAACACAATAGGACGTCATATATCGAAGATGGTTTATACAAAAGTGGTTACAAATAAATCTCCATGGCTTGCAGAGGCAAAACTCGGAGGCGTATATACAAATCCTGCGTCTCATGGAGAAGGACGATTTGTTGCGAGTGAAGAATGGATTGACAAGTTGTTTGCGAATGGTCAGGTGGCGACACAATATTGTAGTCCTGAAGGACATATTACGATGGATGAAGAATGGAATGTTAATGGATCTTATCACGCGATTGAAGGAATCACAAGTCCGGACGGTCGAGTGCTCGGAAAAATGGCTCACTCTGAAAGAAGGGGTAATTCTGTTGCGATTAATATTTATGGAGAGCAGGATCTTAAGATTTTTGAATCCGGAGTAAAATATTTTAAGTAAAAAGTCAGTAATGCAAAAGCAGGGCATATGCGAGTGTATGCTCTGCTTTTGTATGATCATTTAATATTGTCAGAGCAGGAGGGGGGCAGACTTATGTTCAAAAGTGAGAAAAAGCAGAGGGGTGAGGGGATAACAACAGATGAAAAGGAAAAGAATATAATAAAAACTCCAAGAAAATATCTTGAGAGTTTTTATTAGTAGCGGAAACTGGATTTGAACCAGCGACACCACGGGTATGAACCGTGTGCTCTAGCCAACTGAGCTATTCCGCCATAACTTGAACAAAATGTTCCGAATATTTGTAAGTTATGGGCCTATATAGGGCTCGAACCTATGACCCTCTGCTTGTAAGGCAGATGCTCTCCCAGCTGAGCTAAGACCCCATATTGTTTTGGGTTTCAGAAGCTTTTCCGTAACCCGCTTCGCTATTATACTATTATTTTTCATCAAATGTCAACACTTTTTTTAAAAAAATTTTTATTTTTAAATTTTTTAATTTTTAAGGTAAATGTAAGAGTAAAATCCAGTTTCTATGTTCATTTTCGGAAATCTGTTTTCCATTAATTTTAAAAAGGTGCAGGTATATGTTTTTTAACCTACCTTTTACAAGGAATCCTCTACTTCTAAAGGGGGAAGGAATTGAGTTATATATTATTCATAAGTACACAAAGATATGATATTATATAAGCAGTCGAAATGATGAAAGATCATATTCTTTTTAAAGCACATCCGAAGTCTGAAATCAGTAAATTTATAAATGTTCATAAAAGTGCAGCCACAGACTTCTGAAAAAGAATTTCCACAGATTCGTGAGAAGTCCTCACCTCTTTAGGCGGTGGGAGTATGTCACGAGTTGCTTTAAGAAAAAAAAGGAAAAATATGTTACAATAAAGCACATAATAATTACGGAGGAAGAGGAAAATGAATAAAAAGGCATGGTATACCTTTCGGATTGTTTTAGGAGGATATTTAGCTTGGCTTGGGATAAGGATGTTGATTGAAATGGTAAATGAAAAACCGAATAATATGGTTTTTATGTGTGTGATGTCTGTAATCTTTATATTGATCGGTTTAGCCTATGCTATTTATTATGTGAAAAAATGTTTGATCTGAAAAAAGAAGATCATAGGATTGAAGAGGAAGATAAAGAGGCATTCGATGCGGGAAAAGATCAGGCGGATCGAAAAAGAAGAAAAAATGTTTTGCCGGAAATTGGTCCGAATGAGGAAATGAAAAAAGAAGCAGAGCAGGGGAAAACAGATAACGAAACAGCACAGTCCGGTAATAACATCGAAAAAGAGGCAGAAAAGTTAGATGATAAAGCAGAAGGAGAAACGGAAAAATCAGGCTATAAGGCAGGATCGGAGACAGAACAATCGGATGATAAAGTGAAAAAAAGAGGCAGAAAAGCCAAATGACAAAAACGAGGAAGATGCAGAAGATGAAATGATAAAAGAAGGTGGAAAAAATCAGGAGCCTGAATTGGTAATGGAAGAATTTATTGAAGAGACGGAAACAGAGATAGAAAATGATTATGAGGAGAGATGAGCATGCGAGTAGGTATGGGATATGACGTTCACAGATTGGCGGAAGATAGAAAGATGATTTTGGGAGGCGTGGAAATTCCGTATGAAAAAGGTCTTTTGGGCCATTCGGATGCAGATGTGCTCGTGCATGCGATTATGGATGCGCTTTTAGGAGCTGCGGCATTAGGTGATATCGGGAAACATTTTCCGGATACCGATCCGGAATATAAAGGATTTCCAGCATTCGGCTTCTGAAACATGTAGGAGGGCTTTGGATGAGAATAGGTATATGATTGAAAATATCGATGCCACGATCATTGCTCAACGTCCGAAGATGCGCCCGTATATTGATACAATGCGTCAAAATATTGCAGATGCACTCTGTATTGAGATCGATCAGGTCAATGTCAAAGCGACAACGGAGGAAGGACTTGGGTTTACAGGGGACGGAGAAGGGATTTCTTCTCAGGCGATTTGTGCGATCGAGAAATATACAAATTACAGCAGTACGGATGTCTCTTCGGATTGTGGAATGTGCGGAGGATGTTGTTCGCGCATCGGGAGGAACGAGTAAATGATCATCCGTAAATTAGAGCAGAGCGAACATATTGCGACACGAAAATTGTGGGAAGAAATATTTCCGGAAGATACGAAGGCATTCCTAGACTATTATTACTATATTAAAGCGGCAAAAAATCAAATTTACGTTGTGGAAGAGGATGGGAGAATTTGTTCAATGCTTCAGTTGAATCCATATCGGATCCGGCTGGAGGATAAAAGCTTTCCGTCAGAATATATTGTCGCTGTTGCAACGAAAAAAGAATATCGCAGTCGAGGATATATGCGGGCGCTGCTAAATACTGTTTTGGAACGGATGCATTCGGAAAAAGTGCCGTTTACATTTTTAATGCCTGCGGCAGAAGCGATTTACAGACCTTATGATTTTAGATATATTTATGACCAATGCATGCAAGAAGTCAAAAAAGATGAGACAGCAGATGCTAGAAATCGTGAAAGTGAGCCGCAGAAAGAAGGAACGCTTGAATTTTCAGATGCGGGATTGTGGGACGCAGAAGAGATGGCAGATTTTTTTGAGGAACATTTTTCGGATTCGTGGCAAGTATATGCTCAGCGAGATACAGCCTATTATCAGACGATGATATTGGAGCGGCAAAGTGAAAAGGGCGGGGTTAGACTTATGCGGGAAAACGGTGTGTTGAAAGGGTTTTATGCCTACGCCTTAGAAGAAGGACTTGAAGTACGAGAGCCGTTGTATCTGAATCAATTTGAAGGGGAATTTGAACGGTCGATGCAGATGCTGTTGGATAAAAGCAATATCCGGAAAGTGGATCAAAATGAAAACAGAGTACAGCAATCGCTGAGAATTTATGCTCCTTTAAATAAAAAAAGTTGTAAAATGCGGTCTATGATTATGGCAAGAATTGTTTGTTTGCCTGAATTTTTAAAAGCAATGATCGTCGATGAAACAGAAACTCTTGAATGTTCTTTTTGCTGTGCTTGACTCTATTTTGCATAAAAACAGCTGTGTATGGAAATTGACAAGCGTACAGGGCGAGAAAGAAATACATGTACAGGAGACCGAAGATTCACAAGGAGTATTTCCGATAGCGGATTTGACAGAATATTTGTTTGGAAGGATCGATTTGGAAGAACTGCGTGAAAGAGAGGGCGTGATCTGTACAGCTGAGCTTGGTGAAGAGTTAGAGAAAATAGAAAAACTGACAAGAGTATATTTCAATGAGGTTGTCTGAGAGGAAAAGTGCTCAAAAGAAAAAGAAGCAACGGCGATTTTGATTGCCTTTGAAAGAAAAGCGGTATTGACAAAAATGTGGAATTTGCATAATATAAATTATATGTCGAAGAATAAAAAGCAGAGAACGGAAAGAGTAACAGATTGTGAAAGTTCGCAGAGAGGGAATGTCGGAGGCTGAAAGCATTCCTGTACAAAGATGGTTTGTGAAGTGCGTCCGGGAGCTGATCGGGTGAATGAAAAGTAGCCTGATTCGTTTAGCATACGTTACAGGCTGTTGAGTGAAAGAAAAATCTTTTAATAGAGTGGAATTGGAGTGGAAAAACTTCGTCTCTGATCTGAGACGAAGTTTTTTATTTAACCGGTAAAAAGTAAAAAATATTTTGTGGGAGAACAGAATGGGTATTGTATCTTATATTAAAGAAGAAATACGAGTTGTGCGGGAACGGGATCCCGCGATAAAATCAAATATGGAAGTGTTGCTTTATCCAAGTTTTCGTGTAATACTCAGATACAGAGTGGCTCATAAATTATATTTAAAAAACATTATTTTTGGGCGAGATGGATTTCACAAAGAGCGGCGCGAAAAACAGGGATTGAGATTCATCCGGGAGCTAAAATCGGACGCGGCTTGTTTATTGATCACGGGAGCGGAGTTATCATTGGTGAGACAACGGTGATCGGCGATAACGTAACTCTTTATCAAAGGGGTAACGCTTGGCGGAACCGGAAAAGAACAAGGAAAGCGCCATCCAACATTGGAAGATAATGTGATGGTAAGCGCGGGAGCAAAGATATTAGGTTCTTTTACGATCGGAGAAAATTCAAAGATTGGGGCGGGATCAGTTGTTTTAGAAGAGGTGCCCCCGAACTGTACGGTAGTAGGTGTGCCGGGGCGTATCGTTAAAATGGATAATAAAAAAAGTTCCGAGATCCGATATGGATCAAATTCATCTCCCGGATCCGGTATTGTCGGATATTAAGAGGCTTCAGGAAGAAAATTTAAGATTGCATAAGGAATTGAAACGTCTTGTGAAAGAGATAAGATGTGTGGAAAAGAAAGGAGATTATGATGAAGATTTATAATACATTATCAAAAAGAAAAGAAGAATTTGTGCCATTGGAAGAAGGCAAAGTAAAAATGTATGTGTGCGGTCCTACGGTTTATAATTTTATCCATATCGGAAATGCAAGACCGATGATCGCATTTGATACAGTACGCCGTTATTTTGAATATAAAGGATTTGAAGTGAATTTTGTATCAAACTTTACAGACGTAGATGATAAAATTATTAAAAAGCGATTGAAGAAGGCGTTTCTGCTGATGAGATATCGAAAAGATATATTGCGGAATGTAAAAAAGACATGGAAGCAATGAATGTAAAACCGGCCACGAAAAATCCGCTTGCAACAGAAGAAATCTGCGGCATGGTGGAAATGATTTCCACATTGATTGAAAAAGGATACGCCTATGAAAAAAACGGAACGGTTTATTACCGTACAAGAAAGTTTGAAGGTTACGGAAAGCTTTCGCATAAGAATCTGGATGATTTGAGGTCGGGAGGAAGATCGCTTCTCGTTACAGGAGAAGACGAAAAAGAAGATCCGCTTGATTTTGTGCTTTGGAAACCGAAAAAGGAGGGAGAACCTGCCTGGGAATCTCCGTGGAGTGAGGCCGTCCGGGATGGCATATTGAATGCTCGGAGATGTCTAAAAAATACCTCGGAGAACAAATTGATATTCATGCCGGCGGAGAGGATTTGATATTTCCGCATCATGAAAACGAGATTGCTCAAAGCGAAGCCGCGAACGGAAAAGAATTTGCAAAATATTGGATGCACAATGGATTTCTTAATATTGATAATAAAAAGATGTCAAAATCACTCGGTAACTTTTTTACAGTAAGAGAGATCGGAGAAAAGTATGACCTTCAGATCTTGAGATTTTTTATGTTGAGTGCACACTACAGAAGTCCGCTTAATTTTAGTGCAGAGTTGATGGAAGCAGCAAAAAATTCTTTGGAGAGAATCCTTACTGCGGCAGATAACTTGAAATTCCTTATTTCAAACACGTCAGAAGAGAAAATGACAGAGTCGGAGAAGAGATTGTTTGAGAAATCATCAGAATATGTAGAAGCTTTTGAAAGGGCAATGGATGATGATTTCAATACTGCCGATGCGATAGCGGCTATTTTGATCTTGTCAAATATATGAACACGACTGCCGACGGAGCAAGCTCAAAGGAATATTTGCAAAACCTGCTTGACAGATTATGTCTGCTGACAGATGTTTTGGGTATTATCGTTATAAAAGAAGAGGAAATGTTAGATTCGGAAATCGAAGAGATGATAGAAAAACGTCAGGCTGCAAGGAAAGATCGTAATTTTGCTCTGGCAGATCAGATCAGAGACGAGCTCCTGGCAAAAGGGATTATTCTTGAAGATACGCGAGAGGGAGTAAAATGGAAAAAAGCTTAGGATATGGATTTGAGTATTATATGGATCTGATTCCCGGAATGAAGCAGGCCGACCCAAAAAGCAAGTTCCTCTATTGTTTTAGCCTATATAGGAGATTGTGTCTTTGATCTTATTATTAAGATGAGAGTGGTAGGCAGAGGCGGCAGGCAGGTGCATAAACTGCATGCGGTATATCGAAGGGGAAGGAATACAAGGAGCGTTTCGGCTGCAAAAAATCAGTCGATCACCGATTATCGAAGAGCGACAGGGTTTGAGGCGTTAGTGGGTTATCTTTACTTGAAAAAGGAGTACAAACGGCTTGTTGAGCTTGTAACGATCGGACTGGAAAGTATGGAAAAGGAATTGGAAAATGGAGAGAAAAACGATTGAAAAAATTGAAGAAACAAAAGAACATACATTAGTGATCGAAGGACGAAACGCAGTACTGGAAGCGTTTCGCTCTGGAAGGACGATCGATAAGCTGTTTGTGTTGGACGGATGTCAGGATGGTCCGGTACGCACGATTGTCAGGGAAGCAAAAAAGCATGGAACAATCTTGAATTTTGTCGGAAAAGAAAGATTATCTCAACTTACGCAGACAGGAAGGCATCAGGGCGTAATTGCTTACGCTGCGGCTTATGATTATGCAGAGATTGACGATATGCTTAAACTTGCGGAAAAGAGGGGAGAAGATCCGTTTCTGATCGTATTAGATGGGATTGAAGATCCTCATAATTTGGGGGGCAATTATAAGAACAGCCAATATTGCCGGAGCTCATGGCGTGATCATTCCGAAGAGGAGAGCGGTTGGTTTGACGGCGACCGTAGCGAAAACTTCGGCAGGGGCGTTGAATTATACTCCGGTTGCAAAAGTGACAAATCTTGTAAAGACAATGGAAGAATTGAAAGAAAAAGGAATTTGGTTTGTCTGCGCCGATATGGACGGACAATCAATATATGATATGAATCTCACAGGACCGATCGGACTTGTTGTCGGAAATGAAGGGGATGGAGTCAGCCGATTAGTAAAAGAAAATTGTGATTTCGTTGCGTCAATTCCGATGAAAGGCGAGATTACCTCTCTGAATGCTTCCGTGGCAGGCGGAGTTCTTGCTTATGAGATTGTCAGACAGAGACTTGCAAAATAAGATGTAAAGCAGTGTTTGAAGGGTGTTTTAAAGGATGGAACAATATGAAAAGCTGACGGATGAACAGTTGATTGAAAAACTGCACTCCGGGGATCGGGATGTGACAGATTATCTGATGGAGAAATATAAAATGATGGTCCGCAAGAAGGCACGCGCAATGTATCTGATCGGAGGAGAAACAGAAGATCTTATTCAGGAAGGCATGATCGGACTAATCAAGGCGGTAAGAAATTTTGACAGCGGCATGGGCAGGTCATTTGCAGGGTTTGCGGAAACATGTGTACTTCGGCAAATGTACACCGCTATTGAGGCGTCAAATCGAAAAAAACATATGCCTCTGAATTCTTATATTTCACTTTATGAAGAAAGCGAGACGAATAAAAACGGTACAAAACTGCCTCTGATCGATCTGATAGAGCCTGACCGGGAAAATGATCCTGAGGCATTGTATTTTGGCAGAGAGTACACAGAAGCTTTTATTGAACGATTGAAAGAAAATTTAAGCCCGATGGAAGAACAGGTTCTTTATTTGCACTTAACAGGAACTGATTATAAAAAAATCGCGGAATTGTTGAAAAAAAGTCCGAAATCGATTGATAATGCTCTTCAAAGAATTAAGAAAAAAACAGAAAAAATGCTCAAAACAGAAATAAGAGCCTGAGAAATTCAAATAGAGAAAGCGGGTAAAAGGTTATGAAATTTGTAATACAGCGGGTAAAACAGGCATCTGTAAAAGTGGAAGGAAGCGTGATAGGGAGAGATTGAAAAAGGATATCTCGTATTGATTGGCGTTTCAGACAAAGATACGGAAGCAGTTGCGGATAAAATGATAAAGAAAATGATCGGACTGCGGATTTTTGAAGATGCAGAGGGAAAAACAAATTTGTCGTTAGCTGATGTGGGCGGAAGTCTTTTGCTTGTATCACAGTTTACGCTTTATGCAAATTGTAAAAAAGGGGAATCGGCCGAGTTTTATTGAGGCAGGGGCGGATAAAGCAAATCAGTTATATGAGTATATAATTGAAGAGAGTAAGAAAAGTGTGTCAGTCGTACAGACGGGTCGCTTTGGAGCAGAAATGGAAGTGAGTTTGATCAATGATGGTGTTTACGATTTTGCTTGATTCGGAAATGTTGTGATAGGATCATCGGAAAAAAGTAATTGTTTGAAATTTAAGGAGAGTCAGTGAAATACTAACTCTCCTGTTTTGTATAGATAATCAGAAGTAATCGATATATTAAAATCAGAAAGCTGTCTAGGGACTTGAACCCCCGACCTCCGCCTTACCAAGGCGACGCGCTACCGACTGCGCCAAGACAGCATATATGTAACTCAAATGCATGATAAATATACAACGATTCAGCAGTAGTTGTCAAGAGAATTGTATTACAAGACGTTCATATAATTATATAATTATTTCTTTTTGTTTTAAAAAGGACTGCCCGGCTGTGATTAAAAAGTGTTGTTCAGTGTCGCCTGTTTGTATCTCGGAGATATGAAATGGCAGGATAAAGACAGAATAATGCAAGAATTCCTGTCATTTTCTGTTCTTTTTTGATTGTGTGGTATACTTGTACAAAATTTAGTGGTGATTTTCGCTATGGGGGCGGAGGGAAAGATGAAAATAGGAAGAGAGGAACTGGAAGATTTAAAGAAGGATTGGAAAAATTGACACATTTTATCAGAGTAATGGAGGGAGTGAAACTACCGGATTTTTATCGGTATTTTGATGCGATGAAAAATAATATTAATATCTTTTTTTATGCGGGATGTGAAGATATTGAAGATTTCTTCCCGATATTGGAAAGGGATTGGAAGGCATCGCATACAATGTTTATCGGTGTACAGAATTATGATTTGAGGAGGGAACATCCGGACATTGATCCGACGGTATGTTTGTATTTTGCAAGACTCCTTGCTGATGTGGGAAAATATTTTGAACGGGGCAATGTAGAATTTGCAAAAGAATATTAAATGTAGTTCGCTACTGTAAAAAAAGAAAGTTCTTTGGAGATCCACAGAACTTTCTTTTGATATTATTTACTGTCTGCACTTAATAAAGCGAATTTATAAAAACGATTATAGTTTGGTCTGTTTTTGCTTCCGTGTGACGGAAAAAACAAGGAGAAGAAATGCAAATGCGACAGCCATCCATACGCCGAAGACGACGTTGCTTTGAGAACTGAATTTGTCATAGTAGCCTTTTAAGTAGATGATGACAACGATCCAAGGAAGAATATATGTCATATATTTACGGATAAATTGAGGAAATTTCAATCCGTTTCCTGCATTTGCCTCCTGAATGAAATTGTTCCATCCCCAACCGTTTTTGTGTGTACAAAACATAAGATATATAACGGAACCAAGAGGAAGGATATTGTTTGACACAAGGAAATCTTCTAAATCCATAATGTTCGACCCTGCTCCGAGCGGTTGTATCCCCGATAAAATATTGAAGCCGAGAATACAAGGAATACTTAATACAATAATAAGTACAATGTTGATGCCGACAGATTTTTTGCGGCTGAATCCAAAAGATCGATCCCGAAGGAAACAATGTTTTCGAATACGCCGACGATCGTGGACAGGGCTGCAAAGAAAAGGAAGAGGAAAAACAGAGCCCCCAAACTCGTCCTCCCGGCATCTGAGTGAAAATGTTCGGAAGAGTGATAAATACAAGTCTGGGGACCTGCATCCGGCTGTACATTAAATGAAAAACATGCAGGAAATACAATTAAACCTGCAGTAAGAGCAACGCAAGTATCCAGTAGAAGGATGCTTAAAGATTCTCCGGTGAGAGAACGGGATTTATCTAAATAGCTTCCGAAGATTGCCATTCCGCCCATTCCGATGCTTAGTGTAAAGAAAGCTTGACTCATTGCTCCGAAAATAACGTTTCCGACCCCGTTTTCGAGTACTTTTCCGAAATCCGGAATGAGGTAAAATCTGAGTCCTTCTGCTGCACCCGGAAGAGTAACTGACCTTATGGCAAGTACGACCATGATTGCCAAAAGGCAGAGCATAGTTATCTTCATGATCTTTTCGACACCTTTTTGAAGACCGATGCTACAGATCCAAAAAGCAAGTAAAATTACAAGTATAGTCCAAAAAGTCAGTGTGACAGGAGATTCCAGCATGGAATCATATTTTGCGGAAACTACTGTGGAATCAATGCCTGCAAACTCTCCTTTTGCCATCCGGAAGCAGTAATAAAGCATCCATCCGCCGACCATGGAATAAAACATAACAAGGAGATAGTTTCCGGCGATTGCAAACCATCTTGTAAAATGCCAACGCGTTCCTTTCGGTTCCAGTACGTTATAAGATGTGGCGATGCTTTTCTGGCTTGCGCGTCCTACACTGAATTCACATACGATGATCGGTAATCCGAGTATCACAAGGAACAGCAGGTAGATTAAAATGAATGCGGCTCCTCCGTATTGTCCGGCCATATAGGGAAATTTCCATACATTGCCCAGTCCGATAGCACACCCGGCCGACACTAGGATGAAGCCGAGTCGTGAACCAAAATTTTCTCTTTTCATAACTAAAAGCCTTTCTTTGTTTTTTGTAATCAGGTAAATTTGTTCTAAAATAAAAATAGCGCATACTTTTGAAAAAATGAAATGCGTTGATACATATTTTAGACAGCGAGCTTATTGTATCACATCAACGCGGCAAAGTAAACCGAGTACTTGTAGATATCTTAATTTTTATGATAAGATAATTGCTATGAATGTTTGCGTTATTAGAGGAGGAGACAATGGAAAACGAAACTGTTTCAAAGAATTTTATCGAGCAGGAAATAGACAAAGATTTGGCGGAGGGAGTATATGATCATGTGGCTACTCGTTTCCCGCCTGAACCGAACGGTTACTTGCATATCGGACATGCAAAATCAATTTTGCTTAATTACGGACTGGCCCAGAAATATGGCGGCACATTTAATATGAGATTCGACGATACAAATCCGACAAAAGAAAAAATGGAGTTTGTTGATTCAATCAAAGAGGATATTCAGTGGCTCGGAGCGGACTGGGAAGACAGGCTATATTTTGCATCAGATTATTTTGATCAAATGTATGAATGCGCAGTAAAACTGATTAAAAAAGGAAAAGCATTCGTGTGCGATCTTACCGCAGAACAGATGAGAGAATACCGCGGGACATTGAAAGAACCCGGAAAAGAAAGTCCTTATAGAAATCGTTCTGTAGAGGAAAACCTGAAATTATTCGAAGAAATGCGGGAAGGAAAATATGAGGACGGAGAGAAAGTTCTTCGGGCTAAAATAGATATGGCTTCTCCGAATATAAATATGAGAGATCCGATTATTTATCGTGTGGCGCGTATGACACACCATAATACCGGAGATAAATGGTGTATTTATCCGATGTATGATTTTGCACATCCGATCGAAGATGCGATTGAAGGAATTACACATTCTATCTGTACATTGGAGTTTGAAGATCACAGACCATTGTATGACTGGGTTGTAAGAGAGTGCGAGTTTGAGAATCCGCCCAGACAGATTGAATTTGCAAAACTTTATTTGACAAATGTTGTTACTGGAAAGCGTTATATCAAAAAATTGGTAGAGGATGGTATCGTAGACGGATGGGATGATCCACGCCTTGTGTCGATTGCGGCATTGAGACGCCGCGGATTTACACCGGAATCTATAAAGATGTTCATCGAATTGTGCGGAGTTTCAAAAGCGCAGAGTTCTGTAGATTATGCAATGCTTGAGTATTGTATCCGTGAAGATCTTAAGATGAAAAAACCGCGTATGATGGCTGTGTTGGATCCGATCAAACTCGTAATAGATAATTATCCGGAAGGTCAGGTTGAATATCTGGATGTTGCGAATAATTTGGAAAATGAAGAATTAGGCATACGTAAAGTTCCGTTTGGACGAGAACTTTATATCGAAAGAGAAGATTTTATGGAAGAGCCGCCGAAAAAATATTTCCGTTTATTCCCGGGAAATGAAGTGCGTCTGATGCATGCATATTTTGTAAAATGTGAGAGTTTTGTAAAAGATGAAAACGGTAAAGTGACAGAAGTGCACTGTACTTATGACCCGGAAACAAAAGCGGGAAGCGGTTTTACAGGAAGGAAAGTAAAAGGAACGATTCACTGGGTTCCGGCGGGTATGCACAGAAAGCGGAAGTGCGCCTTTATGAGAACTTAATCGATGAAGAAAAGGGCGTATACAATAAAGAAGATGGATCGTTGAATCTGAACCCGAATTCTCTGACGATAATAAAAGATGCTTATGTGGAACCGAGTTTTGAAGGTGCAAAAGCATATGACAGCTTCCAGTTTGTGAGAAATGGATATTTCTGTGTGGATTCTCATGATTCTGAGCCGGATCATCTTGTGTTTAACAGAATCGTATCATTGAAGAGCTCGTTTAAGCTTCCAAAATAAATGGTAGTTTATAATAAAACAGAATGAATGAATTAATGATTAATTTACGAGCGGAACAAAAAGTCCCGCTCTATGAGCAAATATATGACTATATAAAAGATGATATCAAAAAGGACGGATACAAAGCGGAGAGAAACTTCCCTCTACAAGAGCATTAAGCGCACATTTGGAAGTAAGCAGAAGTACGGTGGAACTGGCGTATGAACAGCTGCTGTCTGAAGGTTATATTGAGGCACAGCCTTACAGAGGATATTTTGTTTGTCAGATTGACGGATTGTTTCAGATAGATGCGCAGGAAAATAATAAAAGAGAAAATGATGAACAACGGGAACAAAAGTACCGGTATGATTTTACTCCGAGCGGAGTGGATCTGAAAAGCTTTCCGTATAATATATGGCGAAAATTATCCGAGAGTGTCTTGTGGATGATAAGGCAGAACTGTTTCGTCTCGGCTGCCCTCAGGGAGAATATGGACTTAGAAATGCTATATGCAGTTACCTTCATCAGGCCGAGGAGTAAATTGCACTCCGGAGCAGATTATTGTCGGAGCCGGAAATGACTATCTTTTAATGCTTCTCGGAATGATCTTAGGAGGTGAACATAAAATCGCATTGGAGAATCCGACATACAAGCAGGCGTATCGTCTGTTTAAAAATTTGTCATATGAAGTGTGTACTGTCGATATGGATGACAAAGGAATGCGTGTGGACGAACTGCGTAAATCGGATGCAGATATCGCATTTGTGATGCCTTCGCATCAATATCCGCTTGGAATAGTTATGCCTATAAAACGGCGAATGGAACTTTTGAAATGGGCGCAGGAAAAAGAAGAGAGATTTATTATAGAAGATGATTATGACAGTGAGTTTCGTTATAAAGGAAAACCAATTCCGGCTTTGCAAGGATATGACAGAAGCGGAAAGGTAATTTACATCGGAACTTTTTCAAAATCTATAGCTCCTGCGATTAGGATGAGTTACCTTGTCCTGCCGGAAAGAGTATGTTCGCTGTATAAAAAACAGTGCGGATTTATCAGCTCTACTGTATCAAAAGTAGATCAGCTTATTTTTCAGAAATTTATAGAAAAAGGATATTATGAACGTCATCTGAACAAAACAAGAGCTTTGTATCGGAGCAGACATGATGTTTTACTGAGCACTTTAAAAGAAATGAAAACAGAGTTTACAGTGTCGGGAGAAAATGCAGGAGTACATCTTCTTCTTCATTTTTTGCGATGGAAGAAGCGAAAAAGAGTTAATCCGTTTGGCAGAAGAAAAAGAAGTAAAAGTATACGGACTGTCAGAATATTATGTGGGAGAAAAAGACAGAGAACAGAACGAATCGGTAATCCTGTTAGGATATGCAAATATGAGCGATGAAAAAATCTTGCATGCGGCTCGTCTGCTTGATGAAGCATGGAATAAAGAGGGAAATTGACAAATCAGTTTGAACAGATTCTGCTTTTGAGAAAGAAAAACACGTCGAAACTTATGTTCCGGCGTGTTTTAGTTGTGTATAATATAGTAAATACACGGAATATTTCTGTACTATTTTTCTTCAAGTGATTCGGATTCGCCATCTGTGTCATCATCAGTCTTTTTAAAGATACATATTCTCTGTCGGATGCAGGTTGAAGATCGGCATCAAGATCAAAGTCATCATCCTCGGTCTCGGCAGGATCATTTTCCTCTGGAATGTCGGAACTGTTCTTGCAGAAATACGCGACGGCAAGCCCGATCGCCGTTCCGATGACAGCGAAGATACTAAACCATTTAACAAGTTTTTTCAATTTGTTGACTCTCCTTTCTGTAAGAAGATGTGCTCCGTCTGTATAATGGAGAAACATCCTGAATGTATCTGTTATTTTAATACTTTTTCAGGGCAATTACAATAGCAGATTATAAAATCTATTGGCTTTCCTTTGTTTCAAAACAATTTTATGATCCTTTTATAAAAAACGAAATAACATTTTACATAATAAGAAAAATATAGTATAATTCTAACTGCGGTTATTCATAAGTACCGCTCATAATTATTTAAAAGCAACGATGTTCAGGAGGAATGGAAATGGTAAAAGCAGTAGTTGGTGCAAACTGGGGCGATGAAGGAAAAGGTAAGATTACAGATATGCTTGGTAAAGAATCTGACATCATCGTTCGTTTTCAAGGCGGAGCAAACGCAGGTCATACGATCGTAAATGATTATGGAAAATTTGCGCTGCATACACTGCCGTCAGGAGTATTTTATGATCATACAACAAGTATCATCGGAAATGGTGTAGCGTTGGATGTTCCGATTTTGTTTAAGGAAGTTAAGTCTATCGTGGATCGGGGTGTTCCGATGCCGAAGATTCTTGTTTCTGACAGAGCGCAGATGGTGATGTCTTATCATAAAAATTTTGATGCTTATGAGGAAGAGCGTCTCGGAGGAAAATCTTTTGGTTCGACAAAATCGGGTATTGCTCCGTTTTATTCTGATAAATATGCAAAAATCGGTTTTCAGGTGAGTGAACTTTTTGACGATGAATTGCTAAAGGAGAAAGTGGTTCGTGTAGCAGAACAAAAAATGTATTGCTTGAACACCTTTATCACAAACCATTGATTGATCCTGATGAATTATATAAAGAACTTGTAAGCTACAGAGATATGGTGGCTCCTTATGTATGCGATGTTTCGCTCTTTTTACATAATGCTTTGAAAGAAGGAAAAAATATTCTTTTGGAAGGTCAGCTTGGTTCCTTTAAAAGATCCGGATCATGGTATTTATCCGATGGTAACGTCTTCATCCACGCTTGCCGCATACGGGGCGATCGGTGCGGGCATTCCTCCGTATGAGATTAAACAGGTAATTACGGTATGTAAAGCTTATTCAAGCGCGGTAGGAGCAGGGGCATTTGTAAGTGAAATTTTCGGAGAAGAAGCAGATGAGCTTAGAAGACGCGGAGGTGACGGCGGAGAGTACGGCGCTACGACAGGACGTCCGAGACGTGTCGGTTGGTTTGACTGTGTCGCTTCAAAATACGGATGCAGAATGCAGGGAACAACAGATGTTGCATTTACGGTTTTGGATGTTCTTGGATACTTGGATGAAATTCCGGTATGTGTAGGTTATGAAATTGACGGAGAGGTAACGACAGATTTTCCTGTAACACATCTTCTTGAAAAAGCAAAACCGGTTCTTAAAACACTTCCGGGTTGGAAAGAAGATATCAGAGGAATCAGAAAATACGAAGATCTTCCGGAAAATTGCCGTAATTATATAGAGTTTATCGAAAAAGAGGTCGGATATCCGTTTACAATGATCAGTAACGGCCCTGGGAAGAGATGATATTATTTATCGTAACCGTTAATTCATAGTTAAAAGTAAGGTTCTCGTAAAAGGTATATGGATTTTGTCTTTCGGAGGCTTTTGTTTCCGGGGGAAATAAAGAGTGAATATATGAGAATGAGGATGGTGTAAGCCGATGGTTTTCGCCATCCTTTTGTAATATTTTTTAAAGAGAAAGCATAAGATATAAGACCGGGTTTTGAAAAAAGCAAGAAGAGGAGGTATATTTTATGCGCCGGAATGACAGAGAGACAGAAATAAGGATGATGACGATGGAAGAATACCTGAAGAAAGACAAGCGATAAGGCGGCGCGGCAACATGGGTGAAAATGAATGCCATGAAAAAACCGCAGCAGCCTTAAAGTTGGTTGAGTTATTATATAATTGATGAATTAATCATCGTTCTGATCATTCTTATTTTTTAAAAGCCGGGTGATCAGAATAAACCCGTAAAGCAGAACCGGAATTAAAATCGTAGCGGCTATAGAGGCTTTTAACAGGTCGTCTGATGCAGGAGATCCGATCAGAGCAAATATGAGAGTGCAGACATACATTCCGATAAGAAGGATAACACCTATGACTGCAAGGATACGTTTTATGTTTTTCATGATAAAATCCTTTCCTACTATAAAAATATTTTTGAATTGACGATCAACATGAAAAAATAGCTTGATCAAGTTTCTTGTTGAACTGAATAGGTATGCTGTAATTATACCTAAAATAATAGTTTACGGCAAACAGAAATTGTTATATAATGATTTAGATGGATTTTAAAGATAAAGGAGCAATATACAATGAGCGAAAAATGTTTATTAGATCAATGGAGAGATATGGCTTATGACAGAAACCTGTCAAAAGAGCAGTTAGAGAGTTTTTGGGGAAAATATTTTACAATAGAGACATCGATTTACGAGCAGCTTCTGGATGATCCTGATACAGAGGTAAAAGGAACAGTGAAAGAACTTGCCGAAAAATACGGTCAGGATGTAATGACGATGGTTGGTTTTCTTGACGGAATCAACGACAGTTTGAAAACACCGAATCCGATTGAGACGATGGATGAGGATACAGAAGTAAGTCTTGGATTTGATAAAGAAAAATTATATAAAAACATGGTAGATGCAAGAGCTGACTGGCTTTATGAACTTCCGCAGTGGGAAAAGATTTTTGATGAAAATACGAGAAAACGTCTGTACAAAGAGCAGAAAAATTCAGGAACAATACGTAAAGAAAAGAAAATAGGAAGAAATGATCCTTGTCCGTGTGGAAGTGGCAAAAAATATAAAAAGTGCTGCGGAAGAAATGCATAAATGAAAGAGTATTTCTGGATTTTGGGAAGTCTGTGTGTGTTGTATTATTTAATACTTGTCATTTATTCCCGCAGACTGCGATCGACCTTTGCGGTTTTTTGGTTGTTGACCGGCGGCGCACATCTGTTTTTTGGATGTGTGCCGCTTCCTGCATATGTGGAAAGTGTTTTCGGATGGATATGCCTGGAGTTATGGATTCTTTTTCTGACTGTGGAAATTAAAATCTGTCTAGGTATGTTTTCTAAACCTGAAAGAGGAGCGCAGTGGATCATTATATTGGGGGCGCAGGTAAGAGGAAGAAAAATTACGGATTCGCTGAAAAGGCGGCTTGATGCAGCGATTCATTATTTAGAGGAAAATGAAAGGACAATGGTAGTTGTTTCAGGCGGCAGGGGCCGGGAGAAGATATTTCAGAAGCGGATGCAATGGAACAATATCTTATCGAACAAGGAGTTGCGGAAAATCGGATCAGAAAGGAAGATCAGTCCGTTTCTACAAGAGAAAATCTGAGTTTCAGTCGGAGATTTATTGATCCGAAACATGAGACGGTCGGAATCGTTACAAATAATTTTCATAGTTACAGGGCAAAACTTTTAGCAGAACAGGAAGGATATGCTCATGTTTTTTCAGTATCGGCTTCTTCAAATTATGTTTTTCAGATAAATTATCTTGTGAGAGAGTTTTTTTGCGGTTTTGGCAATTTTTTTGAAAAATAAAAGAATATTATGAGTAATGTCAGGACATAATGCTATTGATATTGAATAAAAGGAGGTAGCGTTATGCCGCAATTAAAATGTACAGTTCAGACGTGTGTACACAACAAACAGTTTCTTTGTGATCTTGATGAGATTACAGTAGGAGGAGAATCTGCAAAAAATCCGAAAGAGACATGTTGTGACAGCTTTCAGGAGAGAAAGGAAGGAAGTTACACAAATTCTATGAAAGAGGCTTCAGATTGTTCCTGCGTTGATTGTAAGGCAACAAATTGTATGTATAATAAAGAGTGTGAATGCCATGCAGGAAAAATCAGCGTAGAAGGCGGAGATGCAAAACAGGCATCGGGAACAGAGTGCGCGACATTTCAATCATGCATAGGCTGATTGTTTAAAAACATGTTTTAAGGGTTAAGCAAGAACGAAAAAGGACAAAGAGTTATTCAAGATAACGGAGAAAAGGAAAATCATATATCCAGAGTAAATGTCAGAGGAATCGTCTTAAATTAAAAGACGGTTCCTTTTATTTTTGTAATGAAGACGAATTTTGGGAGAGACTTTGGCAATCGCTTACAATCTGCGCGGCAAAATGGCATGGGGTTATGATATATTCCGGTGTCAATAACTTATGAAAATGTCACTTTTTAATATAGAAATTTATTTGAAAAATGTCACTTTCATAAAAGGGCTAATGCCCTTTTATGAAGCTGACTGCTGCTTCTCGAAAAATAGCTCATATAAAAAAATTTAAGTGACAGATTATAATCCTCCATCCACCATATTGCTTTCCATTCATCACTGCTCTGACGCAGCTGAAGGTGTGGTTCTACTGTTTTTGACACTTTTGGGGAACTTCTGTATTGGCATTTTTGTTCTGAGGTTTCAGATAACGGATGGTATTATAGATTCGTCCGCCGTACTCTACACGAATTCCAAAACGTGGGTTAATTAATACTCTCACGGCGGGCATTGATAATCGGAAATCCCTCATCTAGGATTTGAAAACACCGATTTTTAAACGAAAATGTCCCGGCTGCATCTGTTTTTCTCGTGTGTTTTTACACAAAGGATGGAATCCAGATTCAAATCTTTTGCGGCAGAGACAAAAATAGACTCTGCTTCCGGCTCAACGGCAAACCTCTGATTGAAAAGTTCCCTGTACTCTGTTTCCAGAAAACGGTTTGTTTCTGACACAGTAGTAATCCCACGTTTTGCGAACTCAACAGGGAGCCTGCTCTGCAGTGTGACCCATAAACGTTCAATCCGCCCCTTTGCCTGAGGAGTCTTTGCGAAAATAAGGTCAATGCCCAATTCGTGCAGGGAACGTCCGAACTGGGTAAGATGGACAGTCTTGCCTGCGATTAGTTCATCAACAGTCAGCTTTCCGGTTTTAGGAGAACGGAAGATGGTATGGTTGTCAGAATAAACCGTCTGTGGGATGCCGAAATCAGAGCAGCATTGACGCATGGTTTCCAGATAACCGTAAAGGCATTCATTCTGTGTCAGGAAAAGTCCGACGACCTGCCCGGTAGCATCATCGATAGCACCATGAAGGGCGTATTTGATATTTCCCCAAACCACTCGTAAGGCGTGGCATCGATCTGGATGAGCTGTCCGGGATGGGGCTTACGTTTGCGTCGATGTGTGCGGTGTCGGATTTTTTTCTTTTTAGGGCTTTCAAAACCAGCATTTTTTAGTATACTGGAAAGAGCAGAGTAGGAAAGTTGAATTCCGAAATCTGCAGAGAGTATATCTTTGAAATGGAGGAAGTTGGCATTAGAGAATTCTGGGCGGGAATAAATCTTAAGGACAGCTTCCTTCAATTCGTCAGAAACGGAGTGAACGGGTTTTCTACCGGTATTTTTATGAATGAGGGATTGAGCGCCAGAGGTAAGGACTCCTTTCTTTAAGCGTGTGATCTGGCGTGTGGAGAGACCCAAAAGTTCAGCAGCCTGTTGTCTGGAAATAGACTTGTCAATGAAACGGTTGATGACAGTCAGCGTTTTCAGTTGTTCTTGTGACAATGTAATTTTACCTTCTTTCATAGCTTTAATAGAATACCAAAAAAGAGACAAAACCTCAAGTGAATCTTAAGGAGACATTATCACAAGTTAATAACAGTTATGATATATTCCGGTTGACGCTGAAAGAATAAAAGCGTTATAATAAATTAATTATAGTTTATCTGATAAACGAAAAAGACTGGAAGGTATATGAGATGACCGATGAACAGGAAAATGTAGAAAACAAAAAAGATGAAAAGTATAAAAAGAACGAAAAAAATGGTGATAAAACAGGGTATTATGTGAAACAGCCGATATTCGGAACAGGAAAACCTTCTTGGTTAAAACAGCAGTTCGGCAAAACTGTGGCGATCGTAGTCGGCGCTTTAACATGTATTCTTTTTTATTTTCTGCTTTTGCGGGCAGGACACATATCGGGAGTGATTCGGAAAATATTTTGGTTTCAAAGCCGATTGTTTACGGATTGGCAATCGCTTATCTTTTGAATCCGATAGTGAAAGCAGTAGACAGGAAGCTCCTTCCTTTTTTGGAAAAGAAATTTCCTAATTTTAAACAGGCGAAAAGCGTGTCGAGATCCGTAGGAATCTGTATTTCGATTGTGATATTGGCAACGATTATTTTTACACTGTTTAATATGATGATACCGGAACTTTATAAAAGTATTCGTGATATGATCATGAATGTTCCGAGTCAGATGAACCGTTTTATCAGAGAGTTAAGTGAAATGAATACAGAAAATTCGACGATCGGGAATATCGTAGAAAGTGTGATGAAAGAGGCCACTACATTTGTGCAAAATTGATGCGTACAGATCTGCTTGGACGCATTAATGATTTTATGTCAGGTTTGACAGTCGGTGTGCTGAATTTCATGCGTGAAATTATGAATATTTTGATCGGATTAATTGTTTCTGTCTATGTACTGTTCAGTAAAGAAAGTTTTCAAAACAGTCTAAAAAATAACATATGCTATATTTAAACCGTCAAATGCCAATATGATTCTTCATCTTACTATTAAGAGTAATGAAATATTCGGAGGATTTATTATAGGAAAAATCATTGATTCGGCTATTATCGGTGTTCTTTGTTTTCGCAGGCCTGTCGATTTTGAATATGCCATATGCGATGCTTGTCAGTGTGATCGTCGGTGTGACAAATGTAATTCCGTTTTTCGGACCTTATATAGGGGCAATCCCAAGCGCGATTCTTATTTTGCTTGCAGAGCCTAAGATGGGGATTTACTTTATTATTTTTATTATCGCCTTACAGCAGTTTGACGGAAATGTGCTTGGTCCTAAAATATTAGGAGATTCCACAGGCTTGTCGGCATTTTGGGTTGTGTTTTCGATTTTGATCGGAGGGGGTCTGTTCGGAGTTCCCGGAATGATACTTGGAGTTCCGACATTTGCAGTCGTTTATTATATTGTCGGAATGCTTGTTAATAACAAACTTGAAAAGAAAAAACTGCCTGTCAAGACAGATGCTTATGACGAATATAGTTATGTAGAATCGGACGGAACTTATGTCCATGCCGATAAAAATATATTCAAAGAAAAGGAGAGATAATATTATGCCTATTCGAGTACAAAACGATCTTCCTGTAAAAGAAATACTGGAACATGAAAATATATTTGTGATGGATGAATATAGGGCGGCACATCAAGATATCCGTCCAATCAGTATCGGACTTTTAAATCTTATGCCGTTGAAAGAAGATACCGAACTTCAAATTTTAAGATCACTTTCAAATACGCCGCTCCAAGTAGATGTGACGTTTGTTCGTATGACGAGCCATGTTTCTAAAAATACATCAACGAGTCACATTTATAAGTTTTATGAATCATTTGAAGATATTAAAATGAGAAAGTTTGACGGATTTATTATTACGGGTGCGCCGGTAGAACAAATGGAGTTTGAAGAAGTTGATTATTGGCAGGAATTGACAGAAATTATGGAGTGGACAAAGACAAATGTGACATCAACACTTCATTTGTGCTGGGGAGCGCAAGCGGGTATTTACTATCATTACGGGATCAATAAAAAGCGCTTCCGAAGAAATTATCCGGTGTGTACAGACATCGCGTGAGAAACAGGAAGATTCCTCTTGTAAGAGGTTTTGATGATGTTTTTATGGGCCTCATTCAAGACATACGGAAGTTCCTCAGGAACTTTTGGAGAAGGATGACAGAATCATGATTCTTGCAGATTCTCTTCAGGCAGGTGTATTTATGTGTATGGCCAAAGAAGGGCGTCAGATATTTGTGATGGGACATCCGGAATATGACCGTATGACTCTTGATTCAGAATATAAGCGTGATATAAGCCGTGGATTAAATCCTCAAATTCCGGAAAATTATTATCCCGATGATGATTCGGAAAATAAACCGGTACTTACATGGAGAGCACACGCCAACAACCTCTATACGAACTGGCTTAATTATTACGTTTATCAAGAAACACCATATGACTTGTACGGGGCATCATTTAAAACTCCTTAAAACCCAGTATTTACAAGGGTTTCAAGCGTTTTTAAAAAAATAAAAAACAAAAAATATCTTCTTATAATTTGTTATAATTTCTTACGAAAATGGTGTAAAATGGTGTATTTTCAAATTTAATGGTGTAAAAATGGTGTATAGAAATCCCTAAATGGTGTACAGAAAAATATAACAATATTACTACAAAATAAAGTCAATAAAATCAAATATTAATACTTATCATTTTCGATACATTACAGTATTGTAAAACACCTTACAATGTATGTATCGGAATAAGATATTTTACAATGTTGTAATTAAAATCGTAAAAAATAGGGTATAGGACTAATCGTAAAGATTAATTCTATACCCTTAATTTTATATTATGTTAGACAATATAAAACTTTAACATAACTGGAATTTATCAATCGCAACACCAAAGCATCCAGCATATCCATCTTGTCCGTTTTCAGTTTCGTTGTCAAACTGCCAAGAATAATATCCATCAGAATTGATAGGACTAATTCTATACTGCGCTTTCTGATATCCATATTTAACAGCATAATCAGCCGGAGTATCATAATATACCTCTACGGCATCAATAGCCCTACCATTTCCTGCATATCCATTATTATGATCTGACCAATTATATCCGGTTACATATGGAAGCCAATTTCCACCCTTCACATGAACACGGTATTTTACAGTACCAAAGTTACATTTGATAGCAATATCTGTGATGGGTGTACCATCTCCAAGACCAGCCCAATCATTTAGGTTCTGAACCTCTGGAAGAATTTTTCCTCCGGCTTTAACAGCGTATGTAAATACAAGTTTTTGATTCGGAGTAGGATTTGAAGGTTTACTAACAGATGGTTTTTGCGAAATTACAGGAGTTGAACCGCCGGTAATTTTACCATTAATTCCATCCGCTATTAGTCTTGCAATTCCTCTTGCTCCTAACGAATTATAAATATCAACATCATATCTATTATCACAAAACATAGTCTCAATAATCATTGCTGGCATTGCAGATGCATTCAAGTCATGATAACCTGTACTATATTTTGTTTCCCTGTTATAAAACCCCTTTGATTTAAAATTCTTGCAAATCTGTTCTGCAATCTGATTCATGTTACCATTAGACTGGTCATACAACCAACATTCTGTACCATTCGCAACATTGTTAAATTTGTTCATGTGGATGGAAATAAAAATATCACAATTGTTCGCATTTGCTTTACTTGTTCCATCGTACAACTCTTGTTCTTCTGTATATGCATTGGAGTTACAATCAACTACTGTGTGACCTTTCGATGTCAACATTGGCACTAACTCATTGTAGATTTTTCTCACCTCTGCCTGTTCATCTAAAATACCAAAAGCTCCCTTACAATTTGGTGAATGCCCACCTCTAAGTCCAATTTTCATATTGTTTTCCTCCTTTAATTAAAAAATATTTTTGGGAAATAAAAAAAGAGACAGAATGTCTCAATGATTTAGTAGTTATATAAATAAGAACTTCTACTCAAGTTCAGCCACTTGAACAGTTAGGTATGTATTTCCTAAGCCTCGTATTCTGATATTCTCGGTGTTCATTTTTTTAATTTTTATTACATCTCCGGGTTGTACTTTTACAAGCATTGGAGAGAACACGGTCGATGCATATAATCCGGCATTCATAGGAGATATGCTAACACATAATTCAGTCTCTACGCTTCCTCTATATCTTGATATACGATTCCACATATATCCATTAGATGCTATTTTTTGACACCACGCAAAAAAACATTGCCAGATACTAAAACCGCCGATACGCCTTTGCCGATGGCGATCCCTCCTCCTGATTGTGTTAAATAACCATTAGAGGTATCAGCACCCAGTGTTGTACAATTTATTACATTTGCACCAGATAAATCCTTATCGCCACTTGGAAACATGACGGTCATAGATCTGACCCTAATTCATCAGCATTCACAACTCTTCGCCACGGACTCCACGCTCCGTAATAATAATATCTCTGATATTGAGAGCCGTTTTCCATATAAGGATAAGCCACTTGCATACAAGCTGATTCTGTAGATTTTTCATTGTAAAAATACGTTGCAACATACATTTTTTCGCCACTGATAGGTGTATTTGTGCTTGTTATAATAACATGCTCTAATGTAGTGTCTGGATCTCCGTTCATTGATTTTACCAAGCCGTTTTCAACAGCATCTCCAAATCTATCAGTCATAGGCTTGTCGAACTTAGCGTCAAAATCTACTTCAAAAGTATTTTATAAAGTTGCAGGTCTACCAAAAGCTATTCCTTTTCCGCCTTTGAGAATGTCAATAATAAATGACATAGGAGGTAGTCTTCTGATAATTTCAGAATAACCATTAGTATCAGTTACACTTAATTTTATGTCATATTCAAATTCTGCAAATAGTTCATCAAATTTTTTTGCAACTGAGCCAGAGTAGATTGGTTCTGGGCTATAAACATCGCCAATTATTCCTGTCCAATCATCGTCTGAGTTATGTTTTTATAAAAAACGGTATAATTTTCAAACGGATAGTCTGAAGCCCATTTAAATTCTATTTTTACATATCTACCATCGTCCGCTAATACTCCATTACTGTCACATCTATCAATATGAACATCTGTTATACGAGGGGGAACATATGCCAACTCCCAAATAGCATAAAGGGTTATAGCAGCATTATTTGTGTAATTTGCACCCGCTTCATACTCTATTGTGGTTGATTCTGTCGATGTACCCCATCCTAGAAAATTGTAATCTTTTTTTAGTTGGTTTAGTAGTAGATAGCTTTAGTGTCTGACCATAAGTCTTAGTTTGTGAACTGGGAGCACCTGTTCCTCCGTTTGCGTCATATTTAACTGTCCATGTATTGATTTTCCAAACAGCATAAAGAGTTAATGCGGCATTTGAACTATAAGTTGCCCCCGGAGAATAAGAAGCGGAACTTGCCGTTTTTGATGTGCTCCAACCTAAAAATGTATACCCTATTCTAGTTGGTTTAGTAGTAGATAGCTTTAGTGTCTGACCATAAGTCTTAGTTTGTGAACTGGGAGCACCTGTTCCTCCGTTTGCGTTGTACGATACTTTCCATTGCCATGTTCGAGCTGGCAATGTGTCAGAACCATAAGCATCAATATATGATGGAGTAACTCCTGTGTTTATACCTGCACTAAAACTTATAGGAAGACTTTTTACCGCTCGTAGGCATTGTAATACGGAATGTGTGGCTTGCTATATGTCCCCACACCCAACTTCCTCCACCACTAGAAATAGAAAATGAGGCGTTTCCTGATGATGATTGTCCGTTGCAATGTATAGTATAAGACGCACCTGAATTCCAACCACCCCAATCAAATGCAATATCAAAACTAATAGTTACATCATATTGGTTGTGGCTAATGGGTGTTTTTGATATCACTTGTACTCTACCTGTACCTGCCATTTTATCCCTCCTTTTAACTTACATATCGTAATCCCATATTTCCATTACTTCTTTTTTTCCATATGTAACCAGATTCATCCCCCACTTTCATCTCATCTGTTACAACAGAACTTTGAATATATAAAGACTGATTTGTAATATATGCGATTTTTTGCGACCCCTGCATGAAATCAATAGAAGTGTTAGTAATACGAAGTTTAAATTCATTGTCAGATTTTCCAAGTTCAATACACGGAGAACCCGTATCGTCTGTAGACATATTAATATAAGCGGTTTTTGTAGCAACATCGTTTGCAAGCTGACTTGCATTATTTGCAAGTTGATTTACTTCATCGACATCACCTTTTACATCTGTAATATCACTTGTTACTTTATCAATGATCGTTTGATATGCTCCCATATTAAACGTCCATCCATTTCCAGTTTGGGTCATAAGAGATTGACCATTTTCATCGGTCACAAGAGTTTCGATAGAATTTTTAAGATTTCTAGGCTAGATCTTACTTCTGATGTTTGTTCTAATGCATTGTTGGATTTATTTTCGGAAGAATTTAAAGAAGATTGAACGTCCTCTGGTGCGGGCGACCAGTCGGTAGGTTTATTGCCTAATTCAAGTTTTAGATTAGAAAATCTAACTGTTCCAGTAACATTGTTTAATAAAAATTTAACACCTGCATTTGTAGAATTACTCCATGTGTCAGGAATTTTAAAAACTTCTTCAACATGTCCAGATTTAATAGTTTCAGATAAATTTATTGAGGACAAATTAGTGGATACATCATTATAAGATTGAACGATAATTGTTCCGCTTGTAGCATCATCAGTTACATAATCATAGGAAACTGCCACAACAGAATATTTTCCCCCATGTAAAGACTTAGAACCGTATTCGCTATACAAATATTCATTTGACGCTTCACTACTTTTTCCTGTTCCGACAACAACTCTTTCTTCGCTTGTTTTAAGCAATAAGTTTCTACCACCAATTTCTAAATTATCTATTTTATCATTTGCCGAATCAGCGGTTTCTTTCACTTCTTTGACGGACAACTTAATCTCGTCAGAGGTAACACTTATTGCTGATTTCATTTCGTCTTTAGTGGCATATTTTTTTCTGCTGAAATTACAATTTCATTTGCTTTTTGGTCTACTTTTGTTATATCGCCCTTTAAATTTTCTATTTGAGACGAGTTATTAGTAGCTGTTTGCTGGAGTTGTGATATATCACCCTTTGCATTTTCTACATCAGATTTAATCGCATCTCCTGAAACTTTTAATGATGATATATCGCCTTGTGCAGTTTCTACACGTTGTTCAATATCGGTTAATGTTTGTGTTACTTGAGTTACATTACCACTTAGGTCAGTTATTTGACCTTGTATTGTTCCTGCTGTCTGCTCTAGCTCAGAACGTAATGTCTGTGAAGTTTCACCAAGCTTATCGTTTGTAACATAATTTTGTTCTACAGTTTGTTTGAAACTTTCTGCTGTCTGCTCACTCTTAGTCATACGCTCTTCTAATTTTTGAACAGTGCTTCCATCAGCTTTTGTTTCTACGGTAGTTTTTACATCAGACACTTCGGTAGAAATCTTTCCGATTTCTGTTTTCTGCTCCGCTACTTGATCACGAATCTCCTTGACTGTTGTATTGTTAAAATTGTCTATTTGATTTGTAATATCTTTTTGCCATACTTTATCTGTTATTGATTTTTTACTGCATCTACAGTAGAGGACACGCCGCTAATTTGCGTTTTTATTTCTGTGATTTCAGATTTTATAGATTCATTTGTCAACACTGGGATTGTAATTCTATCTAATTCATTAGACACCTTTTCTGCTTCGCATAAACTACATTGAACACTGATAACCTTGTTTGATGATAGTGTGTATTCAATAGATGATTCATTTTGAGTAGATATATATTTTGATGTATACGTAACCCCGTTTTCCGACTCTTTAACTATAAACATACCCTCGTAAGGAGAAGTTGTAGTTGTATTGCTTTTTCTCGTATATGACGTAAATGTAATTTTATTCGGAGATATCACATCATTAATTTCTTTGTTTAAAAGTGGAACAGAAGAGAAGAGTTCATATATGGTCATAGCTCCATCTGCTCCATCCTTGGTCTTACACCAAGAAAATTTCTTCACTATATTTTTGTTTTCAATTTTAAATGTAATATCTATTGATCCATTAAGGATATTTGATCCGCCAAGATTTGCTCCTTTTGCGATATTTAATATGATTAAACCATCTTTTGTTGCTGTAGAATTAGAAATAGAACCAAGAGTTATACCTGATGGTAAAACACCTACGACAGCAGAAACAGGTATTTTTCTAATCCTGAATATCCAGTAAAAGGAATTTCAATCAACATTTGTTCTGGGACAATTCCTTCATTGTTACAAGGGATATTCTGCGCCTCGTTTCCTAAAATTATATTTATTGCAGATTGCCCCTGGTTGCCCATCGGATACATTAGATATTGTGATTTGTCCGTATGTCTTTATAATTCATCACCATCCATCAAAAAAAGAGAACGCAATTTTTGCGTTCTCTTAGCTTTTATTTTACGCAAGTGGAATATCCGCTTCGCACATAAATGCAGTAGATCCATCTATGATTGTTCTATCAACAAAGACTGCTTTTCCAGTATTCCAAGGAATTCCATCTTTATCTAGTTCAACTCCCTCAGAATTGCGTCTAAAATATTTATAAGTTCCTTTAGGTAGATCTTCGCCTGTGGCATCAATCCACCCAGTTCCATTATGTTTTTTAAAATTACTTTTTTTGCGACTTTATCGACATGATAATAAAAATCTCCAGTATGTCCAGAAGGAGGGGTGGTAGAAAAGACTGTTGATTTAATCGCATCAATTTCTTTCTCTTTTAAATAAGCTAAAACGTAAATAACACCAAAATCAGCATCTTTTGTAAGTTGAGTGCCTACAGTTGACATGACAAGTAATTCTACAGGGTCATTTTTATCGGTTACTGTCCAGTAAGCAATATAATTCCTTCCATTATACCCAACAGTACATCTAAATGATGCCAAGGAATTAACCATATCCGGTGTTACTGTAATTGTATTTTTGTTTGCGCTTGGAATATCTGTATATTTTCCGCCATCAAATTTAGCCCATTGATATGTTATACCAGATTCTATAACGGAGCCACCATCTGTAATCTGTGCTTCCAACAATACGTTGTTTTCTGCGTTCACAATAACATTTCCTTGAGGTGCATATATTTGTAGCATTACTGCATTTGTAGCTTGGATGCTTTTTGTCCAACTAAACTTTTTATCAACAGAAACACCCTCGCAAGTAAATGTAAGAGTAAAACTACCTGATAAATCAGAAGCTGACCCTAATTCATTCCCGGCAGGAATATTTATTGTAATTGTGCCCGGAGAATTAATAGTACCAGAAGTGTTTGTCTTAACTGTAACGCCGCTTGGAAGAGTTCCAGTTGAACATGTAACGGGAATTCTTTTTAATCCTTTATACGCATAAAAGGGTATTGTGATATCTTTGGCGATAGAAACAGTTCCGTTTGGTTTACAAGGAATAACTTCAGCTTCATTTCCCATAATTATTGAAATAGCATCAATACCATTGTTTCCGGCTTCACCATCAGATCCGTCTTTTGTTATAATAACTGTTTGAGAATCTAGTATATTTGTAACGCCACCAGAAGCAAATAGTTCACATTTGATTGCTCTTATAGAAGATGACGAAGGCACATATGTTTTATTTGACTCGTCAGAACCTGAAGTGTATTTCGCTGTTCCAAATACAAGACCGTCTGGTGATTCGTATATTTTAAACCTACCATTATATACAGTTTGTGATGTTTCAGCACCGACTTGTTTAAACGCAGAAAATGTAACATTTGCAGGACTTAGTGTTCCAGACTTATTAACATTCATAGAAAGAGTAGAAGATTTCAATGAATAAACAACTGCGGCTTCCCCATCAAGTCCAGCATATTGTTTAGTTAAAGTAAATCTCTTTTTTAATGTTGCGCTACCACTTTTGGTGCAAGTAAATTCCACATAGCCAACATCAACTGTTAAGTTTGAAACAGTATATTTATTGTTTTCAAATGTTCCAGACACTCCTTCTGACTCTTGTGTGGCGATAGACCATTTTGACGTTACATCTGTTCCGCCTTCAAATACATTAATTGATGTTTCAGCTCCGATGTATGAAGATACTTCACCTTTTGAGTTACAAGGAAGAGTATGATCTTCGTTGCTCAAAACAACAGCAATAGAGCTATTTCCTGCTGCACCATCTCTAATCTTTGTAATAGTATGCAGATCATAAACCGTAGGATCGTCTGTTACTAATTTTATAATTGCAGTGTCATTCACAAACAAAGCAGATTCATTTGCTTTTATAATAATTGATGTTCCATTTGTGGTCGGATTGTTTGTAGTTGGAATTACCACAAAAGAACCATCAGATTTTTTATACTGCCATTGGGATATATTTACATTTGTTACATTTGCAGTTAATGTAATCGTGTCTGATCCAACTAATGTCTGATTTGTATTATACAAAAATACCGATTCTCCTGTGATAGAGCAATATTTTGCTTCAATCGCTTGCTTAGACAATGAAAATGACATTTGTGATTGAGTTTCTAAAGTCGTATTTGTAATGGGGTCTGTGTATTGAATTCCAACAATATATGTTAATAATCCACTTTGAATTTTACTCAAAAAGTTTTGTGACACGGTTAAAATACCATTTTTACAGTTTCGCCTTCTTTCAATTCAGAAGCGGGTTCAGATCCTTCTTGTCGTTTCCAAGTCACTGTCAAACCTGTACATGGTAATTGTAATTGTTTTTCATTAAAATAAATAATCGGTGTTAATACTAAATTGTTTTTCGTCCAATCTGGGGTATAGGTAATAACATCTCCATTTGGATTTTCAATTACCGTCTGCGGCTGATTACTTGTTAAATAAACACTAAGTCTTCCGACATCAGCAATGTCAGATATGGTAATTGAACCATAAACTTTCGGCATATGTTTTCCTCCTTAAAAAATTGCTTTTGTAATAAGATTTTCTCCATCAAAAAAAGAACAAGTAAAACTTGCTCCTATAAACACATCAGCATTTGTTATGTGTAAACTTTTCGTTCCGTTTTTATGTGCTTCATTCCAGTAATGGTCGCCATCTGTATCTGTCGATTGTCTTGTCCATATGAATTGACTATCTGGATAATTCGCGGTAACCTCAGTTTGTCCAAGATATAAATTTGGAGTTAGATAAGTATCAATTAGTCCTCTTCCAAAAATAGTTCCATTCGATGAATAGATGTTAATTGTATAAGGGATGTTGCTTTCTAAATTATCAATTTGTCCTTGTATATTTGTTACAGAATTTTTTATCGTTGTGAATTCTGCATCAATTCCATTTTTATCAATTACCACCTGTCCGTTTTGCACAATATTTCCGCTGTCATCCGTCTCCAAAACAGAAAAATTGAATTTTTTCTTTTCCAATGGTTCCATTAGAAATCATATCATTTACAATAAGTCCATCAGAAATAGCAGATTCCTTTATTCCTGTTGAATCGATCAATATGCCTTTCCCTGTTTCATCGTACAGACAAAATGTAAAATTATTATTTGTATCTCTGCCTATCTGGATTCTTATGACACCGTTTTTGTCTTTGAATTGCATTGTAATTCCAACAATTTCAAGTCCGCCATCATCGGAAGCGATATGGAATTTATCGGCAGAAATATCTCCGGCTTTTAACATGGAGACAGTAATTTGAGCAGCGATTAAATCACGAATTACAGCTTGATCAATATTCACATTTTCAGCAGTAAGTTTAATAATATGACCTAACTCCGCACTAAGATTTCCGGCTAATAAATTATCAATCGCAGCAACTAAAGCCGATAGGTCTTTAAATTCACCACTGTTCGCAACAATTTTATTTGCAGCAATAAGTTCTGATTGTATATATTCAAAAAACCGTTATTTCCATAAATGTCGCTAGGCTTTAAATAATCACCGCCAACACCAGATCCATTACCTATACTTCCGTTTATAATATTTTGGATTTTGTTTGAAAACAAAGAAGATTGTAAAATTTTAGATAGAATTTGATATATATTATCATCTGATAAATTGACACTTCCAGAAAAGAAGTATTAGCGGAAGAATTACTTAAGTTTCCCGCCATATCAAGCAATGACACGAAGTCATTTCTTTTCTTTCCAGATTTAATCATATTAGAAAATTGCAATGAAAATTTATTATCATATAAACAAGGATTAAATGAAATTGCCATAACACGCAATTTGACATAATAATCATCACGAATACCAACTCTAATAAAATTGCCATAATTCAAATCATTTGCATGTAATTCATTACCCGCCGCAGACAATATGTTGTCAAGTGTAGTTGAATAAATGGTTTGCGGCAAAGAATATACTGCGATATCCTCTAATGCGGTTTCACATAATTTTTGTTGAATATCTACATTTTCAGATAGATTGTCCAGCGATGTCGTGAATATATTTTCGTTTGTATAAGTGGTCTGATTAATAATATGATATATTTCGTTTAGTTCTTTATCACTAAAACCTTTGGATTCAGGACTAGATATATCTGTTTGTCCGTTCCATGTTTCTAAGCCCATTTTTTGAGCTAATGTATTACGATTATTACCGATTTCTTTTTGCTTTATTTCCTTTTCGGATACTTCTTTCTTTCGTTCTTTTAACGCATATGCGCATGAATCAGTATTGTTTTCATCTAATTGGTATGCGTTTTTTAAATACTCATCATGTTTATCTTTGAATCCATCTTCTGTGAGAGTAGGGTATTTTTCATTGTCTTGCTTAGATAATTCTTGATATCTTTCCCATGTCAAATCATAGTGGCTTTTTTTTTAAAACATTCACAATGTCTTGATAAGAAGTCAATTTTATTTCAAGTTCATTGACACCAAAATATTCCCAAGTTGTTTTATATGTTTCAATAAAGTCCGTTTCGCCTTCAGAAGTGGGAAGCTTTCTGTTTTCAATTTCAATGTCGATATTGGGAAGAATGGTATCGACAATTTGATGATAAATATTTGCGTCAGGAGAAGCATTAAGAGCGTCAATATCGAAATGTCCTTCTTCATCAACATATATTTTTTCGTATCCAAGTTTTTGCGCTTCGTAATCAGATTTAAAATTTAAAAGTTCATCATCGCTTAATTTATCCCAATTTTCAGGGTTACAGTCTAAGTTTGGAACTCGTGTATTTAACTCACCGATTTGTTCTTGAAGCACATTCCATTCTTTTGAGTATTCTCCATATTTATATCTTGCGATATTACAAAAAAGAAGACCATTTATTATACTTATCAATAGTAGTAGGCGATAAATATTTCTCATTTAGCCAATACTTATCAAGTATAATTAAATAATTACTTCCACCATTAAACTGTTCAATTCCAAGGTTATTACCGCCAACAACTCTAAATTTTGTAAAGATGTTGTCTTCGTCAACAGTTACATCATTTGTATTTTCTACATTACGAAATCCGATAACTACATTTGTATCTTTTCCATAATTTTCTACACGGTAAAAATTAACTTTGAAATTCATATAATCATATTCAACAATGCAATTAAAGAATTTCTCTAAGTCCTGCATCATAAAAGCATATGCATTACTATAACTTATATCAAACATACCAATTTCATCAGCAAGTAGAACAGGAGTCTTTACTAATTCTCCATTTTCAAATGACTCATATATTTTTGGAATGGGATCAATATAGCCAACTTCCCACCCATATATTTTTGGCAATAAAATATCAACAAGACTCAACTTTTTATTTTGGGGATTATGGAATTTAATATTTTATTTTGCAAACTCTACCCCGTCAATTTCTTCAACATTCCCATCTACAAGCATTTCAAGAGAATCTGTTGTCCCTTTATTTACTTTCCATGTATCTAATGGTATTTGCTTAAATTCTATTTCAGCAGATGAAGCATTAATTGTTTTATATTCAATATTCCCTGTTGAATGAATTTCTGGTGTGTCCATGATAAACCAACCAACATTTGTAACATATAATCGCATATATTTTGAAACAAGTTCATACCCGTTTGCTTCAATTAAATTCCCAAAATAATTTTCTGTGTATCTATTGATTGTAAATGAAATAGAAGATAAATCATTACACTTTCCGGAAAAATCTACACTGTCAACATCAATACTATTTAAAGCACAAAGTATTTCCTTACTCGGAGTTGCTAAATATATTCTTGAAGGTTCATTTCTATTATAAAAATCATGAATTAATCTCAAGAAATCAGTCCTCCTTTTTGCTGCTCTAAGTATCTAATTGTTAAATCAAAATTGCCTAATACACGAAAAAAAAAACTATTATTTCCATTGATTAAACGCATCCAGTATATTTCATCTTCATCCTGTATTCCTAAGTCTTTAAATAATACAGGTCTTTTTTATAGCATCGTATATTCCTAATGCTTTACAATCTATGTCAATATCCAACCCAAGATTAAGTTTGCAATAAAAGAATCCATTACGACAAATAAAATACTGTTTTTCTTCTTTTTAAATAATAAGCCACATATTTATGCCTTATTCCATATATGTCTGTCATATAAAATAGAAGAGCGGTATTATTACAAACTATTTTTAAATCGTGTGTTTCAGAGTCTATAACGTATTCAACTGTTAAATTATTTCGGGCAGCATATTCAGAAATTTTTTGTTTCAATAACGCAATATTTGATACAGCATCATCTACGGCAGCAAATGTATTATTTTCTAAAATTTCTCCATCAGACAAATTATGAATATATATTTCTTCGTTTTTGTTGGTGTAATATGCATTATCGGATAAGCGTAATCATAAAGTTCACTACTCTGATTATTTACAAGAAAATTCATTTTATTACGGATTTCTTTTTCAATTCCTTTTCTCTGTATGTGTATGGTGAATTACATGTAAATGTCGCTCTTACACCATAACAGATTCCCCAATTATCATAAGGTTCTACAGAAGAGAAGTAACCTTTTGCCTGAGTTGAATCACCATTTTCTTTTGTGATATACAACCATTTATTTTCATGAGATGAAGTAAGCCATGAAACTAATGTTTCATATTCTTCATTCGTAAATTCCATTTCTTCCTGAGACTCGCACATGGAATCGTCTTTTATGATATGGATATCAAAAGTTAATACATCTGTATATACAGTTCCAAAACCGATTCTTTCCGGTCTATACTTATTCATCTCACTAGATTCCATGTCACGGTTTAACGCAGATGGAAGAGAAGTGTCATCATCAAAATTTACAGATATAAGATTTTGTTTTGACAATGAATTATTATCAAACTTAAAGTCCTTACATACTAATATCATTTTTTCTTTCACCTCGCTAATTTTATTTTTTATATGAAAATCCAACAGGATTATATTTTCGTTTTTAATTTCCGCATAATAAAAGAGCAGGAGAGGAGATGTTCTCTTGCTCTTTAAAACCGTTGACTATTATCTTGTATACATATATAATATGTTTTGACAGAATCCAACATTTTTATTTCGGCTAGATAGAGATGGTTAGGCGGTTGAGTCATGTCAGAATGGCGACATTCTGTTTATTGTATAGATACCCTTGCTAAGAAAGGAGGGTGATATAACGTGATTCGTGATGCATTAGAGATATTAATTCCGGGCATTGTAAGTGGAGTAACATCTACATACATAGTTCGTGTTATTGATATTTTATTGCACAAAAATAACCGCCATGAGTGAAGTGAGCGGTCATTCTTGTGTTAATGTTTTAAAAATATTAGCCTTTGTGATTTGCAATTTATAGGCTCAACCGTCTAACGGATTCTGTCTTTTTATATGCTTAATCTTACACTATTTTTTGCTGTTTGTAAATATGTTTACAAAATATATTTATTACACTAATTTTGCTTAATTCACCTATTGTTATCAGTAGTTTGTAACTGACACAACGTCAATCATAAACTGCTATCCAAAACTAACTACAGTTTCTTTTGAATTCCCATTAATCCAGCATCCTTATATAACCGTTTAGATATTTGCTGACAAAGTTTATCCATATCTCTTTCAAACCTTGGCATAACGTCTTTATCAACATTACCATTCACTGTTACAAGACTGTCATAATGATTATTTACTTCTATGTTTCCAGTTCTATTATTCGCACCATTTGTTACGTCTAAAATCTGATTTGTATGCTCTGCTAGTGTGAATATCTTATTTGTCAAATCGTGCGGAACTACACCATCGCCAAGAGTAAGAGTTGTATAATCGTCTCCACCTCGTCTGATAATAAGTTCATCTCCAAGTTCATTGATTTTGGCGAACTCAAAATCTTTCTTGATTTCACGAGTACCTTTTGCATATCCAGAAATCTGATTTAAACTCACCCATCCCAAATCGCCGTATCTACCGTCTGCGCTTCGGATGTGTATTCCATAGCCACCGTGAAAGTTTGATGCGCCACCAAACTCTGAGCCAGAATAACCGTCAATAACAACACCACCTGCAACTCCTGAATATAGATTTCCCGCAGGTGTCTGTCCCCATGAATCGTAGTAATACGACCCTGTAAATGTAACCTTATCACCAACTCTAGGAATACCATCGCCTCCAGACGGTTTCGGAGCAGGTGGTTTTGGTTTCGGTTTTGCAGTAACGGTAACGCCTACAGTCGCACTAATTCCACTACCATCAGTTGTTGATACTGTAATCTGGCAAGAACCAGCTTTTACCGCTTTAACCGTTCCGTTTGATACTGTAGCAACTTTTGAATTAGAAGAAGTCCACTTTAATGTTTTATTAGCTGCATCAGTAGGTCTAATAGTTACTGATACATTTTTACTTTGACCTTCTTGAATGCTAATAGAAGTCGGTTTTACTGTAAGTTGTGCAATCGGTCTATTTGTCGTATTTGGTTTCTTTTTCTATTTCAGATTCGATTTTATCATTGTTGCTTTGACTTGAGCCGGATTGGATCTGTCCGGTGTTTGTTCCAGACGCAAAATCATCAGGGTATAATTCGGTGCGATAGTGTTACTATCTTGTATTTGATTATTTGCTCCTGATTGTGTGCCTAAATTATCAATATTCTGTTGGAAGTCATCAGATGGTTTAAAACCTGTGTTACCGATGATTTGATTAATTTTATCGTAAGCATCTTTGTAGTTATTTACAATGTGCGACAACATTGAAGAAACAACTTCTTCTTGTTTTGATGCGTTATATTTAACTTCATCGAGAGTATCCTGAAGTGCATTATTCAAATCATCGCTAAGTCCTTGATATCCTTCTTTGCGAATATCATATTCACGATCTTTTTGAGTCTGAGATAATTCATCTTTAGCCTCAGCTAATTGAGCTTCAAGTAGCTTTTTCTGTTTAAGAGCTTCTTGATTATTAATTCCACTTAGTGCAGAAATCTGTGCTTGGATAGTGTTAATATCTTTGACTTGGTTTTTAACATTACGGTCATAGTCAGAATTTTTCTTTTTTATATCTAAAAGCTCTTCATGTTTCTGGATCGATTTTTTGTACTACATCGTTTTCCTTCTCAAGCATTTCTTCGTAAAGTGAGACAATCTCATCCTTATATTTTTTAACATTAGAAACGCCAGATGCAATCTCATCCATAAACTCTTTAGATGTTTCTTTAAACTCTTTTGCAGAAATATTACCTTTATCATAATCTTCCTGTAACTTCTCAAGAGCAGTTCTATAATTCTTAATAGACTGTTTCTGCTCGTTCATAGCAGAAGAAATCAAGGCAATATTTGCTAATCCTTCATCAGTCAATCCACCATTCTTGCCAACAAAAGCATCCGAATCTAACAAATCTCTGAACGTATCAGTTTCATCTATTAGATCTTTTAAAGCTTCTTGCCCATCAAAAAACGGTTGCCATCTAACTTCCCAGATTTTATTCTTCAACTCTTCAATATCAGTAAGAAGACCATAGATATCGTCATCAATATCTGCGATTTCTTTCGCAAGTTCATCATATTTAGCTGAACCAACATCGTAGATTGCTTGCTGTTTTAAGAGCTTTTCACGCTTATTATATTTTTTCCTGAATAGACTTATCATTTAAATCCATCAATTTCTTATAGTCTGATTCAAGAATAGGTTCGTCACGAGCTTCTTTTAATTCAATCGAATTGTCAAGAGTATCGCTAATACGAGATAAGTTGTCAATAATATCTTGATATTTTTTTAAGAGTAGCTTCAAAAATACTTTCTTGCATTTTTGAAATTGACTCCATTGCCGAATACCACTCATTAGAGCCTTCTTTAATAACTCCATCATTTACCTGTTTTTCAAGTTCCTTAGTAAATTTATCAAGAGATTCCTGCAATAATGTAATAGGAGTAAGATAACCAAAATTATCATTATAATCTGTACGATTCTCAAAATACTTCTCGATATTATCTAGTTTCTCAACGGCAAGATCTACCAATTCCTTTTGCATTTCTGCAATTTTATCTTGTATGTCAATTGACTTTTCATCAAAATCTTCACATGGTTCGCTACGCCATGCAGTTCTCTTATGAACTTCTCTAGGTGTTACCTAGATGTTGAGACTATATCTTCTAATTGAATAAATTGTATTGGGGAATAATTTTGGATATAAAGAAAGAGCAGTAGTAGTTACCACCATTGTTTTGAAAGAAAACAAAATATAAATCTCATAGATGGGACTATGCCATCTCAATTCAAAATAATCATGAACTCACGAGCAAATATCCACCAAGCATAACCGTAAAAGCAGATTGTCTATAGTACAACCTTTTAGATATAAGGTGGGTAAAATAATAATATTTTGTTTATATGGTTTCTATCGAAAAAACCTTATTTTATAGGGGCAAAAACGCACTGAAAATAGCCGAAATTAGCACATTGGATCTCTTATCAATTATATGGTTTCAAATGAAGTCATATTACTCGGATAATTTGTCCAATAATACTTCAACAGAATTATCTAATATACATTCTCTATCTTTGTACAACCAATATGCCTTTTGTCCATTGTAATCGTTTTGTGGTTGCATAAAAACGAACACATACAATGGTCATTTCTTTTATTTCTCTTTCTCAAAAACATATATGCGGTTCTATTATATATAGTGCTTTTTATCAAATAATCTGCTTTTTATAGAAGATGAAGGATTTTTGTTCTTTATGTATTTACAAACAATGTTTTTGTTTTCTATAAATTTATCAACATCCTTAAATCCTTCAATACGCTCTTTTACATTTGCAAAACTAGATTCTACTTTTGTATAATATATACTCTTACTCAGATATTCATCGTTAATCCTAAAAGATTCCACTTTTTTAAATAATTGTTTCTCATTTTTTGGTATATCAATATCTGTTAAGTATTGGAATCCTACCAAATGGTAAAATCTTTCGCTTCAAATGTAAGTTTCACATTTTCCTTTTGTTTGTTACAAGCTATTACAAAATTATAATTGTAATTCAACAGATTCTTATAATTAGATAATGCCGACAATATACTGTCCATAATTTCTCCTTGGTATAAAAATAGAAGAGCCACTGGTGATGACCCTTCTACTCAATCAAGGACTTTCTTTCAGAACATAATTCCTAGTTAGGCTATGGTAAATCCTCATACCTTTGTAAATCTCCATGCAAACCAGTTCCTAACCCGGCGTACACTTCAACGATTATTTTTAGCAGTCATATTACGCTGCATCACACCAGATATAAATCTAAGAAAAACATCCCTGTTTTTCTTACTTATAGTATATACCAATTAGGAGAAAATGAGAAGTAAAAATACTTACCATTATTTGACAATATTTTTGTCTAATATACACAGAACATATATTTGATATTTATCTGTTCTTAACAACACATATGCTTCATATTTTTCTTATTTCAAATTGTATCATTCAATTTATTCAATTAGTCTATATTTTCGGATTACCAAACGCTTGTAATCCTATGCCTATACAATATAGGTCTTACTAGTCGTTGAACGTCTACCATCATCATTACATGTTAAGGTAGTTCGTTGCGTCTGAGTGACTTGCACACTCGGTTGTCCCTAACCTATCTATTTTTTATGGTTTCTATCTATATTCTCTTATAGACTGTTAAGTTTTAAACTTGTACCGCATTCACGCTTACCGTTTCCAGTTACGTTGTAGCAAGATAGGATTGTGGGGAGTTTCCCGCTATTAAATAGATTATGTGGCATAAAATCCACCACTTAGTATATTCGTCAATTGATTTTTTAAGATCTTCATTTTGAATAGTTTCTATATTTATAGAACCATTCTGTGCATTCTGTTTCCAAGACTCATCTAATCCAACAGAGTTAGCTTCTTGAATATATCTATTATATGCTTGTTGCAACGTACCAAGATTTGTACGAATCTGATTCATTGCCTGTGTTGATACTTCGCTTTGCTTAGACAAATCGTATGAATAGGTTTCAATCGAATCTGTCAGCCGTTGTAAGGATGATTCCATGCGGTCTAACAAGATTTCAATTTCATCTATCTTCTCTTTGAACTCTTTGTCAGAGTTGGAATTAGAATTTGAGTTAGAGTTGGAGTTAGAATTTGAGTTAGAGTTGGAGTTAGAAGCAGGAGTGGATGAATTACCGGATGAAGTTCCATACCCATATCCGCCCGTTTCCGGCACAGGCAATCTACCACCAGTAGCAAATGCAGAACCTCCGGCAAATGCTAATTTTCCATGTGATCCGGTTAAATATCCCTTAGTCAATAAAGCTTTTGATTGTTCATGATTAAAAATAATATCATTCTTTTTTAAGTTAGCCAAAGTAGGATATCCATCATTTAAGATTGACCAATGCCCGTCCCTAACGAGAATTTCACCACCCAATTCATTGATGAGTGCATTATTTGCATCATGATACAATCCCCAGTTTCCGCCAGCATAGGATTTTCCTGATGCATTTCTAAAATGCTGCCACATGGCACTTCCTTCTGAAAAGGCAGTTCCATAATAAAAGGCTGATCCATTATTGTATGCTGTGCCATTTGCCGAAGCTTTTCCAGAAGCGGATCTAATAGCATTTAAAGCAGCGGAGACACCGCTTGCAACATAATTTACAGTACGAGTTATAGATGGAAAGAAATTAGGAAGACCACTAGTAGAAGCAACATATTCTACAGTTCTTACGCCTCCATCAACTACACTTGTAACCTTGTCAACTTCTTCTGTTTCGGCGGTGAATGTAATAGTACCATCTTGATTTTGCACCAAAAAGACTCTTTGTTCTACACCATCTACTTCTGCCGTATAAGTAATTGTACCATCCTGATTTTTTAAAGCTTCTACATCTGATGATAACCCATCAATCTCAGCGTTGAATTTGATTGTTTGTCCATTAGTCAGCTGCTCAAGCTCATTGGCTAAATCTTCTTTTAAACGAATTCCAAGTTGACTAACATCAATTCCTAAAAGTTTTGCCAAGTCAATACGTGAGATACCTGTTTCTGACATAATAGCATTTACGGCTTCTTGAAAACCATCTGTATTTAAATAATTGTTCCAGTCAACAACTTCGCCATCTGAAAATGCATCCTGAAAATCATTTTGAATATCTAAAATTGCAGATATTTGATCTTGGGCTTGCTCTCGTTGTTTTTCAGTCATGTCGTCATTAAAAGAAGATTCAATTAGCTTGATTTGTTCGTTCAACTTTCCATACTTTTCATCAAAGCCTGCCGTGTAGCCATACTTTTCTTCTTTTTTTATCACGATACATTTTTTGAGCTGCAATACGACCTGCACCTATTTCAGCCGATCTATTACCAGATTTCCATTGCTCATCAAGCTCATCAATTTTTTGTTGAATAGTTGACATATCGTACTCAAATTTAATTTTTACAATTTGATCTTCTGTCAACAGGGAAAGATCATTTTGATACTTGGCATATTCTTCATCCCATCCAGCAATTAATTTTTGCAATCGAGATTTTTCACGTCCATCATCTAATTCTTTCGTTATAGACTTGATTTGATCTAAATATCCTTTGTATTCATCGAGTCCTTCGCCACTAAATAATACACCGTCCCATTCAAACCCATATTCTTCAAGTTTACGCATTGCAGTTTCAACTGCATTTGTACTAACACCGAGTTTGTCTGCTGCTTCAGCGGTATTTTTTTGAAGGTAGGAATCACTTCCATTAGCGCGCCATTTGTGTCATAAGTAATATTTGCAAGGTCAGTATTGTCTAAATCATGAGCAAAATTATGCATACTTTGAAGTGGATTTTCGAGTCGAACCATCCTACCACTTTGTTATATGCATTTTGCCAAGCTTCTACATATGCATCGGCATCATATTTATATTTAGGATCATCTTTATTTATAATATGTGGTGACATCCATTGTGCGACAGTTTGGAAGTCGTCTGTTCCAACCAAGCCTTCTTTAAGCATATCATGAGCCTTAGCTATATTTTGAGACATTGCATCCCATTCATTGCCTTGGTTTGCTGTTTCAAAAGCACTTGTAACGCCTTCAAATGATCCATCTATTTTAGAAATACTATTAGATGCATTATCTGTTGATGTAGCCATGTCGTTGAAATACTTTACAACATCGCTTAAGTTGTCAACCCCTATTGTAGATGCAGAAATGCCTACTTTTTCAATCGCTTCTTCGGTAAGTTTTCCTGCATTAGCCAGTTGTTGAAAGTGATTTTTAATCGAAACTGATGACGTTTTCCCAAAAAATTTATCTATTGAATTAAGCGATTTTTCAGCTTGCGACATATCAGGAAATTCAATATGATCTAAATCATTTAGGGAATTTTTAAGATAATCAACCTGTGTTTCCATACCTTTGAACGCTTTTCCGGTATTCTCATCTGTCATCGCTTTCAATTTGAGCGGCAATATTTGCCCGCTTTGTTGTGATCTCAGTTTGTAAATCTGCGATTCCATTTGACACACGTTCTAATTCTTTTTGTTTTAGGTCAAAAGCTTTCGTGCCATATTCTTTCCCCGTTTGACCCTCTGATGACGTAAACCATTCATAAACATCTTCTTGTTGTTTTTCAGTTCATTTAATTTTTTGCTATAAATAATAACAGATTCGGCATCCGTAAAAGAATTGTATTTTTTAGCAGCCGAAATACTTACAGGGTTTAATCCTCTCAATAATTTCGGGATCAACTCATCACTCATCATCCAGTTTTCAAAGTCCATAAAACCTTTTGTTGTATCGGACTGCCCTGCCTTACGCCCTTCGTTTAAGGATGTCTCTGCTTTGGATGTTTTATATGCATCTAATGCTAACTTTTGTCTTGATGCATCAGCAATACTTTGTTTAACACTAAGTATTTCTTCAAGCTCGCTTTTTCAGACTGTAATCTTGCTAATTCAGCTTCGCTTGAAAGGGTTAATGGCTGTGAGTTTATTGCATCAATTTGAGTATTAATCTGTTCTAATTCGGTTTGTACCGATTCAACTTCGGCTTTAGCAGAACTGTAATTTGATTGTGAATTCTGGAAGGCACTTTGTAGTTCATCATAAGTAACTGTGAAATAGTCGATAGCTTTGATCACTGAGTCAATGGCGAATCCGATTGCAGCACCGATTGCGAAATTTGCCAGTCCGCTTGCAATACTTCCACCGATGGATTTTAAAGTAGAACCGAATTTAGAAGAAGCTTTGTCTGCTGATTGAAGATGGGTTTTGTATTGAGATAATGCTTCTCCAGCGGTTAAAGTGCTTTTCTTGGTATTGTCTAATCCGTCAACCCAATCTTTAAAAGGATCTCCTTTAAATTTATCAGCATCATATATATCTTTAAGGAAAGCACCTAAATCATTCTCAAGCAAATTTTTTACACTTTTACTCACTTCTGGTATTTGCTTTTTTAAAACCATTTAAAAGTTAAAACCGTTCTCTTTATCGTAGTTTACAATCGTTGTTTTAAACAAAGAATGGTGTTATAATATATCTGCAAATATATTTTTAGGAGTGGAAATTATGGCTTTAAATAGCAAAGTGTCATTTTGTTCTAAATGTTTCAAGTGTTGGGGGTTTGAACAAGATGCAAAACCGGAAGAAAATCCAGAATATCAAAATTGTAAATATTGTGGTGCAAAAATAATTCACACAAAAATGACAGCGGAAGAAAAATTTCTGATAGAACATATCTCTGAGGATAAAGATTTTTTCATGGCAATGCTGAAATTGCGAGAAGATGATATTATCGAATATCAAACAAAAATATCAGCTTTTCGTGATAAAGCAAGGCGGGATGGATGTTATGGTAGTCCAAAACAGTCTAATCAGCCCAAATGTCCTACCTGTGGATCTACTAATATCAGAAAAATTGGGACAGGTGAGAGAGTAGCTTCTGTTGTTGGATTCGGAATATTTTCTAAGAAGATCAATAAAACATGGAAATGCAATAATTGTGGTTATACTTGGTAATTTGATAATGATTAAGTTTTAAAAATACAAAATCAATCAACCGTATCCAAAATAACTTTTGCCAATCTCTTAGAAAAATCATCACCAAAATCTCTAATGATTGCCTGAGATAATTCTAAGAAATAATATATTACGAAGAACTTATCATCATCGGAAAGATCACCACTGTTTATTGCTTGATTTAGTTTATTATAATACTTTTTTTAAAGAATCTGCCATCTGAGATTCTTCAAAATTATCTGGTGAATAAAACATAATAATACTCCTTTCAGTAGAGGTGAAAAAATGAGAATAAATGAAGAGTGTATACGTGATATTTTAAAATACCTAATTAAAAACATAACAGTAAAAATTAAAAATAACAAAGGAGATTTTGATTCATTATCTTTATTACACATAATGAATGTATTTGAAAATCAATATTCAAAAGAAGATGTATGGTATTCCGAATATAATCTTTCACAAAACAGATTTATCGAAACAAACGACATAAGAAGTCAAAGTAGGGTTGGCTTTGCATTTGTAGAGATTTATAATGTTACTCACAGAGGACATAATTTTATGAATCTATAAAACCAGATACAATTTGGAATAAAACCAAAACAATTGTTGGCAATGTCGGGGGTTCACACATTAGGATTCATTGAATCTGTTGCTCATGATGTAATTGTTGAATCCGCCAAAGAAGCAACAGCAATAGTTGTTAATAAACACGTTTAACGAATTATCTGTTCAAACGATACTTATTAATTGCTTTATCTATTTTGTATGAATCATATTTACAATATATCTTAAATAATAAAATAATAAATGGTTGTAATAAATTTTTAAAGTATTTATTTTTAATAATAACACCTCCGATAAAAAAGAAAGGATAGGTTTTATGCAAGCCACAAAAATAAAAGATGCTTACAAAGAATATCAAAGCATTTTTAATGATATTGAATATCCAGAATTAAATGAAGATAATTATATATACGTGCATGATGTTGATTTTTTATTTGAATTTAAATCAACAGAACTATATGAACAAAATTATAAAATGTATATCAATATAGAAACATTAATATTTCCGGATCAATATGTCGAGGGTTTATTATTTCATGAATTTACTCATTTGTATGATGCCATAAAACTAAGAAATAATCCAAATTATAATGATATAATGTGTACATATTCAGAAATACACGCTTCTTATGTAATGATGCAAAAACTTACTGATTTTCGAGAAAATTTATCATTTAATAGTAAGATATGTATTGAAAATACAACTACAACTATTAAAAATATTTTGAACATCAATTAAAAATGATAATTGAAAATAATCGGTTATTTCCAAACGACATCAATATCTTACTTGATAGAATATTAAGACTTACATATTTTATTGGTGAATTTATTTTCGTAAATAGCATTGATCAAAGCATTGTATTTAATATAGATTCTCCATATAAAGATGAAGTATTCGATATGATTGAAAATTATCCGGATAATCCAAATGGAATAGCTGAAGCATATCTAAATATACTTGAAAATACAAACAACACAGAAGAATTGTTTTGGCGAATGATTTCTCGAAAATGATTAATGGGGCAATTTCACCAGAAGAGCTTTTAAAGAAAGCTGAAAATATTTGATAATACAAGTTCCGCGTTGTCCTAAGTGTGGATCAACTAATATAGAGAAAGTCTCTGCTGCTAAAAAAGCGGTTGGTGCATTCGGGTTTGGTTTATTCAGCAAAACCGCAAAAAAAGTCAATTTCATTGCAAGGATTACTAAGCTAAATAGTAAAGTAAAAGGAATAGAGACATTTCTATTCCTTTTATTAGTTCCAACTTGGCAACTAAATATTTTTTATGCTTCAATTAATTTATTAAGTAATTCCATAAATCAGAATCTTTTGCATAAATAACTTCGATCCGTTCAACATCTCTTAAATTAATTATAACTGAAGAATTTAAGTTTTTCTTATTTGGATTAAAAATAACATTTCTTGTGTTTACATCCATCGCGGCATAGTCAATCAGTGCAATATAAGATTCCGATCCTTTTCTTCTCTTACTTTAAATGTGCCAATATACATTACTGAAGAATTTTTTATATATACTTGTAATATAGTTTTTTATTATAATCAATTATATCATCAAAAATATCTTCGTGTATTGATTTATGATTTAATTTTCTTAAAAATTTTTTAAATAATTTTGTATTTTGAAAAAATATGATAATAGGCGGAAATGTTAAGCCACTTATAATGTAAATTAATGATTTAATCGATTCGTTAAAATCATAATTTATGAATATAAAATTATGAATAGCTGTATAAAATACAGAGATAATATAACTTATGAATAAGCTACCGATTGTTAATACAGACACATCATATTTTTTTGCATTCATCCAACTATATGTAATCATAAAAATAAAACCAGGCAAAAATAAATTTATTAAATCTGGTACTATTTTAATTAATTCATGCAAATTATTTATTAAACTCACCTCTTATTCTTTGTCTTGAAAGGCATCTATAATATCATCCAAAGTGTTTGATCCATCACTACTTTCTTCTTTTGAATGAGTTAAGAAGTTGTTATCGGATGATTCTCCCCATTTTGAAGAAATTTCTAAAACAGGACTTCCATTTGAAAAAATCGTCCTTCCAGAATTATTTTTATTATCTCCCATATTTACACCCTCCGTTCTCATTAGTATATATCCATTATATACCAATAAACGGCAGAAGAGTAGATAGAACATATATTCTTGCAACACACAAACAGCCGATAAGCACTTTTGTTTATCGACTGTAAAAATAAACTATTTATTCATTGAATAAAAACATGGAACTCAAATATAAATAATATCTGTGTCAGACTTTGTATCCACAATTTTTCCAGCTTCAGAAAAATTCTTTTGATTGAAGTCATGAATCACTTCCAACCCATGTGAACTACTCCGACTTATAGAAGTCGGAGCTTCCTGTTTCAACCACCAATGCATTGGCTACGATATTACGCAACTCAATGTCTTACACAATGTCCACAGGCGTATAAGTTGGGGCTATTCCATCCCTACTATATATTTTGTTTATGCTACTTCACTAAGTAGGTGCAATCCTTCGTTTAGGATATTGATAGCAGCGTTTTTGTCACGGTTTATTGTAAGACCACAATCACATACCATTTTGCGGTTAGCTAAATCCTTCATCTCGGGATGCAATGCACCGCAACAATGGCATATTTGTGATGACGGAAACCACTTATCTACTTTTACGAGATACTTATTCCGATCGGACAGCTTATATTCAAGCATAGACAAAAACATACCATACCCGTTATCAAGAGTAGCTTTTCCATTACCAAAACCTTTATTCGCCATAGAACGCATGTTTAGAGATTCTACACATACAACATCATACTGATTGGCTATCTCAGTAGATATTTTATGCAGATTATCTAAGCGCTGATTCGCAATATGTCTATGGATTTTGTTTATTTTACAGAGTTGCTTCATATAATTGTTGGATTTTCTTTCATGCTTTTTTAGACCCTTGCATACGTGATAGTTTGCGTTGTTCTTTAGCAAGTTTTCGATGGCTTTCACGATAATATTTGTGATTTATACCAACATCACCATTGCTGTCTACATATAAGCCATCAGAAGCATAATCCAATCCAACCGCATTGGTTTTATCTACCACATAGAGATTTACAGCATGATCAAACTCAAAGAGTACAGAAATATAATACTTACCATCTGATTCTTGAGATACCGTAGCAGATTTAATTATCCATTCATCACTTGGAATACGATGAATGACGGCTTTACCTTGCCAATCTTAGGAAGCTTGATGTACTTATTCTCTATAATAGCAACAGTACCTTTTTGATTATTTGTAGTATATGCTTTTCGGCTATGCTTAGCAGATTTATATTTAGGAAATCCGTTTTTATTTTTACGAGTTTTACTAAACGCATTACGAAAAGCAGCTTGTAAATCCATTTGCTTATTAGCAAGAGCAAGACTATCCACTTCCCTAAGATATGGATACTCATCCTTATATTGGGCTGGTGTAACTGTAGGGAACTTTCCTGTAGCTTTATAGCCATCAATTTTATCAGAAAGCATCAAATTATAAACCTTACGGCAACAGCCAAAGGTTTTTGAAAACATAATACTTTGTTTTGTTGTGGGATATATCCTGTATTTAATTGCTTTGTTTGCCATCTTTCTTACCCTGAGATTGAATATATTGTTTGATAATATCTACTGTAACTCCGCCTGTAGTTAACAGACAAAAACTCTGCGACCAGAACATCTCTTTCCAGAGAGATTTACGTATCTCAGGAAATTCTTTCTTTATGATACGACTGCTTGCGGATTTATAGGCATTGATAAATTTACTGATTTCAGTATTGGGTTGCCCTTTGAACAGAATGTGCACATGGTCTATGTCGTGATTCCATTCTTCTAATACAATGTTATAGGAAGGAGCAATCTTTACAAATATCTCTTTCAAACGACCAGAGATAGTATCATCTATCACTTTATTCCGATATTTTATACACATGATCAGATGATAATGTAACATGAATACTGAATGGTTATTTGTATCTAATTTCATAGTATTTATAATCTTTCTAATATATACGACTGATTTATAATTATATTATAATACTATGAAACATAAAAGTCAAGAAAAACGCCGTGTTTATCGCAATTCATCCCCCCCACTTATAGAAGTGGGGATTTCTTGCTCACGGCGTGTTAAATTTCACAACCATGTTGCAGCAAGATTGTGTTTCTGTAATTTGTACTAAGTAGGGTAGTAGTAAATACTATTCGTATCCCTATTCGCTTCACAAAGGGTTTTCCCCCAAGGTTACGGACTGAATGTTGTGATCCATATGATACAATTACGCCTGTATCACGTCATGTCTTGTCAGCCTCTCGCCCGGTCATTATGGACATTACCGAGTCGGCGAACCGTTTTCGTATTATAAAAAATACTTATTCCTTCAGGAACGTCATTGTAATAATGACGCTTTTGCATCCATCACGGTAATAATGCCATTTCTGGCTTACGGCTTCCCCGATATTCGACATTTTAGATTTATATAATCTAGGTATGTTAATTCTATGTACGATCATATTATTAAACATCCCCTATGTTAATTACATGGCATTATTATGCAATCTTATAGAGAGGGCATTTAAACTACGACAATTATTATTTTGTTTACCCTTACCTTTTGCGGACATGAATCCGCTAATAGTAGCAATGATAGCAGGCAATCCACTACCAATATCCATTATTTTAGTTAATATATTAAAAATGCAGTTCCACCATCGACAACGCCTTTGAAAATATCGGCATTAAGAGTGGTTGTAGATAATGTTTGAAATGAATTCTTGAAACCTTCAATTTTTCCTTGCGCCGATTCCGTATATGCTTCATATTTTTTTAATGATTCGCCTGATGAATCTGTTGCAATCTGCATATACTCTTGAGCTTTGGAATAATTCTGCATGAGGACTAGGAATTCATTCATGTGATGTGTACCTGCAAACGAGGAGGCGATGCTTCTTTGTGTTACTTCGCTAAAAGTGCCCCATCTTGAAGCTGTCTCATCGAGAACTTCATCAAAATCTCTAAATTGTCCTGTTGATTCTCTTAATTCAATTCCTACATTTCTAAGAGATGTTTCCACATTGCTAAGATCCTCATTTGTGGTGGGATCTTTTAATCTGGATAATTTAATATTTCCCATTCTTGAGAAAATAGAGTTCAAAGATGTACCGACAGAATCCATACCTTCTTGAGTTGTTTCACCAATGGTCGCTGCATAAGCAAGGACTTTTTCAGTTTCAATGCCTGCATTTCTTGCATTAGCTGCAACCTTATTGAATGCATCAGCCAATCCACCAACATCAGTAGCAGATGCCATATCAATAGCACTAATTTTATCAATAAAGCCCATTACCTCAGATTCATCTAAATCATATGATTTCATTGCAGCAGTAATAGTCTTCGTGGATTCTTCGGCAGACAAATCTCCGATCTTAGAAAGAACAATAGAATCTTTTGCTAATTTTTGAGACTCCTGAATAGATTTTCCTTGTTTCATCCATTCAGTTGCGCTTGCTGCTACATCTGTACCTAATGCCTTTAAATCATCCCCAAGTTGATTATAAGTAGACATTAATTCTTTAGCTTTATCGTTTGTGACACCTGTAGCCATTTGAAGATTAGTCATCGCATCGTCTACTTCAAGTACATTTTGTACCATTTGTCTTGGAACTTCATAAATTACATTTTGAATCGCTCCATAAATTCCTGCAAATTCTGCAATCTGACCAAATGCCCGCTTAAACTCATCTATATGCGATTTGCCCGTTAAACCTTCTGCTGAAATTTGAGATTTTAATTGATTATATTTTTTGTCGGTAATAAGTGCATCTTCTACGGTTTTGGCTCTTCTATATTCTGCTTCAATTTCTTTTAATTGATCACCATATTTTTGACAGCTTTTGTATTTTCTTCGTAATATGCTTTTACTTTATTGGCTTTTGTATCAGCAACTCCAACATCAAGTGTTTTTGAATTTTGAAGTCCAACTTCTTTCATGGAATAGGAAAGTTTATCAAGCTCGTCATTTAATTTACTATAAGTAGAAATGATATCATCGTCGCTTAAATTTCCAGATTTTAAAGCTGACTGCAATTTATTGATTGTTTCTATTTTTCTCTTGCGCGATCAAGAGCTTCACTGCTCTGATCAGTGTACTTATCTAAGAATGACTGATTTTTTGTAGTTCTATATTCAAATAATCCACTTTCAGCTTCTTTTTTTATCTTTGTGATTTGTTGTTGCTGTTTTTCAATACGGGTATAATATTCAGACATTTCACGCTGAATATTGCTTTGTTTTCCGATGGATTGATAAGCGTCTGTATAAGGATTTGCATAAGAAGCATATTCTTTTCTCGAATTCTATTCAAAGTTTGCTGCTGCTTGATTGCTTCTTTTTCAATCTTTTCAAATGCTTTTTGTTGTACATTTACATATTCATTTGCCCATTTATTAATTTGCTTTTCATCAACAGAAACCTTTTCAAAGCTAGAACCAGTTGTTTTAGCTAGTTGCTTTTGAATATCATTAAATATATCTAAATATTTTTGTTTTAATTTTGCAAATTCATCAACAGACATACTATCAACGGACGAGAAACCTTTTGCAAAAAGCAGAAGCTGCGCTTTTACCAGCACTCATCATTTGTTTTGAAATATCTGCGTTTTTAGCATCAACTCTAAAATTTATATCAATAGGTTTTTGGCATAATTTTGTATATTTTTAATTTGTTTTTCGATATTGTCTAACTCTTCAAAGCCCTTTATATTAGCATTTATATCAACACTATACCTAGCCATCTCTTACCTCCTTTGCAAAAATATTTATTTGAATTCTGAGGCGAAATTTTTATCAGCAGCCTCTAAAATATTTTCAAATGCTAATTCGTCATATGTCGGATCGCCAAGCACTCCGTATGTTCCTGTCATTGTTGCAGCGAGTACCTCGCCACCCGTAAAAGTACCGTCACCCTCTGGATATCCTATTTGATCTCCTTCATATCCAATCTCTACATTGCTAGAAGTAGCAGATATAGATGGTTCTGGATTGTAAGCAGCACCACGCAGAGTTTCTGTTCTCGGTCGTCTTTTGGGACTACCTTGTGCATAAAATGTATCAAACGACTCTTCGATTATACGGACACCATCTTGATATGTTTTATTCGTAGCATTCGAAAGTCTTCTCGACATATCTCTTTTTTATTTCGTCTATAGTCATTGTTATCTCTCCTCTGTTTCTAAACAAAAAAGAGAGAACAACGTCTCTCTGAAATGTTTATTTATTGTTTATTCAATTTGAGTTTGATATAATAACCATAAGTATATATGTGATTGTATTACCACATTGCAATTCGTTGCACGACTATATACTTATGGCATTATGTCATGTGGGAGTATCGTAAGATACAAACCTACAAAAGACGGTATTCTATACCAGAAAGGATATTGGTATGTTTCTTTTAACATCACTGGGTTCTCCAGAACAAATTTCCCTTTCTCGTATCCTATACAGAGGGGAGGTGAGTAATGGAGATATTGCTTATAATACTGATTTCTATCATTATGCTAATAGTAATATGTTTTATTGGAAGCCTTGTTCTCGCTAAAAACACAAAAGATTTCCATATACATTTCAGCTTATTTCACGGATTTGACATTTCAGGTTCGTTCTTTGATAGAAAATAACATCCATTTATCTTTTCCTTTCATTTAAAAAAGTAGGTAATATTTGCAACTAAAAGTTTCAGCACCGTAGAAATGCGGTGCTGTTCCATTTCGGCTAATATTTCTTGCGGTGTTCTTTCCTGAATTTTCTGAGTTCTTTTAATTCAATCTCTTTTTCTTCTAGCATTCTCTGTTGCTCTTCAATTCGTAATCTCTGTTGCTCATAAATTTCTGTTTCTGGCATTTTATGATTCTCTATAATAGAAGAAATTACATTAGCTAATGTTTCTTCTGTAATCTCTTGATTTTTCATTTTATTAACAAATTCTTTTCCAACTTCAATTGCTTCAGGCGTGATTAGATCCAGTCTTAAATTTGAAAAGTTTGAAAACATATTTGAAATCATTTTGCAAAATTCAGCAATAGTTTCTAAATCAAAAGAGCCATGAATAATTCTCTGTTTTTCAAATTCAACTATATCATTAACATTTTTATTAATCATATCCATGTGATATGTAGTTTTGAATTTTTCCACGATTTCCATAATTTCAGTATCTTCACAAACAGAATCATAAACCGTTTCTTCGTCTTCAAATTCAAGTCCTTCTATAAAATTATTCACAATTGCAATTACGCTAGATCTGTCTCTATAATATGGAGTATAATTTCCAGAAACAAAATAAGAAACAACGATCTCTTTAATAACATTAACTTTATCTACAAAACTAATATTCTCTTTAATTCTTACATTATTTTTTCAAATGAAATCCACCTTTCTTATGTATGATTAAATTAACTTCTAATATTTTATTCGCTGTTTATTTTATAATTTTACATCAAAAAAAGAGCCTGATAAAAATCAAGCTCTTAAACCAGTATTAATTATTTTTAGCAGTAGTAGACGATAAAAAAGATTTAATCTCTTAAATACTTTTCCCGGACTTCTCGATCAACATTGCAATCTCTTTCCTCTCTTTTTGTTTTCTTTTTCTTCTTCTAACTGCTTTTCGTATGATGCAGCATCTTTTTCTAGGAGTTTTAGATTTGTTTTTTTTCTTTTTTAAATCTTGTGTTAATTTCTCAATTTTATCTTTTGAAATTTTGATCAAAGAATTATAATCTTTTGCGACAATTTTCTTTTTTACACGCGCCATAATGAACCTCCTTTTATTTTATAAAAAAAGAATATCATTATTTTCAAGTAATGTAAATAGAACAATACAAAAGAATGTTTTATTTTTTATAAACTTTATAATTCCAATATTCGCCGTCTACAGACCACATATCAAAGCAATCATCGAATGGTTTATATGTGATATGATTGATTTGTGGAGAAGAATTCATCATATCAATATATGTTTCTGAATCTATATTATATCCTTTAGATTCCAATAATTGTGCTATCTCATAACTATACAAAAACATATTATCCTTTCGCATATGATCCGTGGCATTTCCAAATAAATCCTCCTGCAAAATCAGACATGTCTCGTTCTAATTCGCCATCACAATCTGGATTTTGACATTTGTGACCTAGTGCAGTGTACTCAGAAATTGGCATACTAATGATAAATTTTTGACCACATTTCTTACATTTGAATTTATAATCCATTATGAATTTTCTCCTTTATTATTTTCAATAATAGTAATTTCTGTACGAGGATTTTCTTTGTCTACATGACATCTTATTGTTAATGATTTTAAATGTTCTCTATCATCATCCAACAAAAATCCTGATTCAACAAAACCGTCATGAATGAATTTAGGTGTATAGTTATCTGGGTCTGTGCGCCGTTTTGTTGGATGATATATGTCGTACATGATATCGACATCATCTAATTTTAAATTTGTATAACCAATGTCATCAATAAACCATATAATAAAATTTTTCCATGTCTGTTTTAATGCATTCATTTGAATTCTCGGTTTTATTGACCATAAATTTATTGATGGATGATACGGATGGTCAATTTGTTTTTTTCTTGCTTTTTGGATGTTGTGAAAAATAATAATTATTATATCGTTCCACAACATTATTATCTATTATAATTTTTATAATAATTCACTTCCTAAATTTTATTTTAAGAGCAGAAGAGTAGTAGTTCAGTCTTTTACTACTCCTCAAAAAAATACTCTTACCACATGACTGAACCTTTTTGTGGTAAAAATATTTTTGACGTATTATAATTTAACAGTTAGTAGTGCGACCAATCCGAATCATGTAATTCCATGAGGAAGGTTCTGGTGAATGTTCTGTGAATATATGTGTATTTCCATATATAGTTCATGTCAACGCATACAAACGTCTTCGCCTTAATCGGTGGGAGTATGTCTGTGAGCATTGGCGTAGATCACCTAATTTTAGATAATTTATAATTAGTTCATCCGGATCTGGATCAAACTCTCGTTAAAAGTCTTGTTTAATTTTTTTCTGTGATGATTGGATGACACTACTAACTATGTGAATTACCCACGAGCTAAAACTAATGGGATTTCTGGTTGATCTTTTTTAAATTGGTTTCCACTGGAATAATCTGCATTCGTGTTTTAACATAATCATACTTCGTTTTACGATTATGGTTTCCATGCAACCTAAAATATGCCTGACACATACTCTCAAATTCATCAACTTCGTTTGCCGGTATACCACATAGTTTTGTATACTTGTCAAATTTCTGGTCAATCTTATCTCCAAGTAACTCCTTATTACCATCTGCAATAGCTTTAATTAACTCATCTCTCTCAGCATTAGAATCAATCATTCTTTGAAATCTATTGTCTATGTTAGAACGTGCAGTTTTTGATGTTTCCCAATGAGACAGATTATCTTCGTGCATCTTATCAATAGATTGTTCTATCTTTGACACACATCCCATCAAATCTTTCCTAACCTGTTCATTTCTAACAGAAGATTCGTTAATAAAATCATCAAGACGATGTTTAATTTCATCATCATTTTTATCAGATTTTTCCATATCTTGTTTATGTTGTTCTGTCAATTCCATAACAGCTTTTGATAGATTGCCGATTGCTTCAGCATTAGAAACGATCATTTCGTGTTCTTCTTTTCTTTTACGCATCCACTTTGTTTGTAAGCCAAGTTTCTCAACTAAGAGCCATTCTAACCCTTGCCACCCGTATTTAAATAGAGGAATTATTATAAATATAAAGACCAGTATAGATACAAATAAAGTTCCGTAATTAATCTGTTGTAATTCTTGTATCTTATCCATCTTACAACACCACTACTTTTAAACTTATCAAGAAATTCATCTACGTCTTCTGCTAGAACTTCGCCTTGCTTAATCATGTCTGTTACTCTCTGTGCGGTCTGTGAAGCAGTGCTTACATTTAAATTCTTATACGTTGTATAAGCAGCAGTAAGAATTACAAAAATTGAAGAAATAATTGTAGATACATCTTCATTTGTAATAGGCAGAGTATTATATCCAAACATTTGCAATACTGCATTAATTAATGCCACAATAAGCAATACAACGCCTGTTACAGACTGAGCATTAACACCTTTTAAATTAATTTTTCTTCATAATCTTTTACCTCCTTGTTATTAGGTCGGGGATTCCAACCAATATTTCCACAACATCATTGTTGAAGGTTTATGAAAATATGCAACTAATTTTCCCTTATATCCTTCTTCGATAAAAACTGGTTGAAGACCATTTTTTGCATAAAAAAGGATCTGTTTTATGTTAACTATCTTCACCAAATTATCTTCGCCATAAACCTCTTTTACGTCTTTTAAAGTTTTAAATTTAATTTTGTCCACCTCGTTTAATACTGAATTTGAACGTAAAAAATAGGGTGCAATACATTGTGAATGTACTACACCCTATAAATTACAATTCACAATATATTAGGAACTTGATATAATTCCTGCGTCTTTTAATGCTTTTATAATCGCATTGATAGCTACCTTGTTTGCATCAGCTAATGTTGCAATTTTCTGAATTTCTTCCTTTAAAAACTGCTCACCAATTGTTCCTGCATTCTCAACAGACACATTAGCGACCGTAGCAGCCATTTTTACAAGTCCAGCCTTTGTCTTGGAAGCGACAGAAGGGATTCCTTTATTAGCTGTATCAATTCCAGACTCCATGTTATTTAATGCATCTGCTGAAATTAACTCATTATCAACCCATGTCTTTTTTTTTGAATAAGCCATTTAATTTTCCTCCTCATATAATCAAGTGTTTTTTTATTGAAAATTCAAGGTTTTTCAACCTTTTATATCTCAGTGAATAGGCCTCAGCTACAAGCATTTCCGTGTATCGGGTACTGAAATAGTGATTAATGGGTATACGAAGTAAAACGTCTTTGTTTTTCGCTTTACTGGCCTTGTGTATACCCTTCCCTCTATGGCAGCTAACCTCCTATATCCACCAGGATCATCTCTGTCTCCAGAGGGCCTAACTTCCTTCGTCCTGCCTGCCCATAACCAGGGTGTCAGCCTTGCTCCCCTAACGGGGTCTCACCCCATGGAAAATATTCCTTCCGACTACTGGCTCATTCTTTGTATTATTGATTACTGACTCGCTTCCTGTTCCAGCACTGTGATCAGTGGACGTTATCTGTTACATTCCGCTTATTCAGTGGCTGTCCAGATGACAGCCTCCACTATAGTTACTTGTTTTTCTTACGCAGCCTGCGCATAAGCCGCCGGTCTCCTGATGTCATTGACCATCTTCTTGGGATCATAGCCCACGCCTTTTGTCAGTATGGCATAAAAAACACGAAGCAGCTTTTGCCATAAGTGACTGCATCTTCTTTAATGGATTTAGCCTTCTAGTTGTGTAGTAATTATGGAGTTCCCTAAATTCTGGGTTCTTCGCTACAAGCGACATTGCAACCTCGAAGAGCAGGTATCTAAGTCTCTTTCGACCTCGTCTGCTTATTGTTGTCTTGCCCTTGTGTTTTCCAGAACTATTTTCAACCAGTGCTAAACCTGCAAGTTTCTGCAGTTCTTTCGGGTCATTAAAGCGTCTGATGTCGCCTACCTCTGCAAGAAATCCAGACACTGTCTTGATTCCTACACCTTTGATTTCCAACAGCTTTTCAGCCATTGGAATCTGATTTACCAATCCTTCAATCAGACCCATCACTTCCTGAAGACGTATATTTCTGGATTCATAGTCCTCCAGAAGCATTCGGATTTCCATTCTTGCAGATACTGCACCTTCTTTGCTTCCGACACTGTGCTCAGCAGCTTCGATCAGGGTCTTTGCCCTCGCCTTTCCAACTGCTCTCAACTTTGCATCCCGCCAAATCTGGTTCACTCCATCAATACCCAACGTCAGAATATCTTCTGGGAGTGGTGCTTCCTTTAGAATCAGTATTCCACTTTTTGGCATCCGGCTTACCGTATACCGTCTTATATTCAGGAAAATATATATTGAACCAACGATTAATCCTATTTTGAATTCGTGTAAGCTCCGCTTGTAATTGAAATCTGATGTTTGATGCCGTTCTAAGATCAGCATAAACACCGGTTTCTTCGAATACTCGACTCCTCTGTAATCAAAAGCTCTGGCATAATGCGTTTCACTTCCGACATCGATTCCGAGTACCAAAGTTTTTTCTGTAATAGCTTCAATTTTTTGCGTTCTGTGTGTTAGACTTCATTGTAGATACCTCTCTGTTCAATAAGATTTTTACTAACCTGCCAGTCAGTAGTCTTATTGTACTCTGAGGTATTTTCAATTTTCAACATCCACATTTTTTATTATACAGGAAGTTCCCTATTTAGCTTTTCCTACTTTAGCCTTGCCTACTTTCCCCTGTTTACCAAGGCAAGATCATCAGGGGGTGTTATTCCCCAATGTTTCATCCTCTTCAGGCAACAGAGTGAGATCAACAATGTTTCCGTCATCATCAGCCATCAAATCGCAAGTTATTGTTACTGTACCCGGATCCCCTGTATTTGCAAATGAAAGAGACATATTAGACTGCGGCACTGCTTTATAAGCCTTAAACAAATATGGAAGAATGTCTAATAAATCAAGTCTTTTTTCCTTTAAAATAAAGGTTTTTTAAAGTTTCTATCTCAGATGAATGAACAAGAATCATGGATATTTCTCTGTATCTGGTACGAAAATAGCTAGTTTAGGGTATACGAAATAAAACGTCTTTTTTATTCGTTTTAAATGGCCTTGTGTATTCCCTTCCATCTATGGCAACGCACCTCCCGTGTCTACCAGGATCATCACTTCGTGAGTCCTAACTTCCTTCGTTCTGCCTATCCATAATCCGGGTGTCAGCTTAGCTCCTTGTCAGGGTCTTGCCCTATGGAAAATATTCCTGCCAACTACCTGCTCATTCTTTGTTCCTATTATTACTGACTTGCTTCCTGTAACAGCACTTTTCAGTGGACGTTCCCCATTACATTCTGCTTTTGTACCTTTTCGGGTTGGTTACTTCCTGCACTCTATGCTGCAAGCATCTGTGGTCTCTTGATATCTTGCATCATCTTTGCACCGTCATAAGTCACACCTTTAGTCAAAATCGTATAAAAGATTCTTAAGACTTTACACGCAACTGCTATGACTGACTGCATCTTCTTTAGCGGATTTTCTTTTCTAGTTCGATAATACCGGTGTACTTCCTTAAATTCTTCATTCCTTGCAATCAAGGATATGGCTGCTTCATACAGTACATATCTGAGGCGTTTTTCTTCCTCTGTAGCTGATGTGACTCTCGCCCTTATGTTTTCCCGAACTACACTCTACAATGGCATATCCAGCTAGTTTTTGCAGTTGCTTTGGATTATCAAAACGTGTGATGTCTCCTACTTCGGCAACAAATCCACTCACTGTTTTCAATCCAACTCCTTTGATTTCCAACAACTTATCTATATGAGGAATCTCTGACAACTTTTCCTCTGTCAGGCTCATCAGGTCTTCCTCTCTATTTTTGTAGATTTCATAATCGTTCAGTAGATTCTTCAATTCAATTCTTGCACTATCAGGTGCTTCCTGGCTTCCAATACTGTGCTCTGCAGCCGTTACCAGGGTCTTTGCCCTCTTCAGTCCAGCCGCTCTCAACTTAGCATCCCGCCAAATCTTATTGATTCCATCTACACCCAGTTTTACGATATCTTGTGGCAAAGGTGCGCTCTTTTAATATCATAAGACCACTCACAGAATCCGGATTTCTATAAACGTCTTTGATTTCCGGAAAATAGATGCTAAACCATCTTGCGATACGGTTCTTGATCCTTGTAATTTCTTCCTGGGTTTGTAATCTGAGATTTGAAAGACTCGAATCTCAGCATAAATACCAGTTGGTATATATGGATATGAAAATCTCCTTCATTTACCAGCGCCGCAATTGTCTTTGGATCCTTACGGTCATTTTTGTTTGGATTATTGTCATCCAGTTCTTTTGACTTCTTTACATGATGTGGATTTACATGAACCGGTTTCATGCCGTTGTCCTGCAGGTATGCTCCAAGGTTGAACCAATAGTGTCCTGTTGGTTCCATTCCCGGAATCACAACGTTTTTACCGTATTTTTCTGCAAAATCCGCCATCCATGCTTTTAAAGTCATAAATCCAGCTTCTGTATTACTGAATTCCAACGGTTTCTTTGAATACTCGTAATTACGCCAATCGAATGCTCTTGCAAAGTGCGTTTCACTTCCCACATCAATCCCAACAATTAATGTCTTTTCCGTAATAGATTTAATTTTTGCGTTCTGTGTGTTATACTTCATTTTAGATACCTCTCTGTTCAATAAGATTGTTACTAACCGTGCAAAGTCAGTAATCTTATTCTACACTGAGGTATTTTTTCTCAACCTTCTTTCTTGGAATTCCTTATATTTGAATTATGTATGATATCTCTGCTATTTCAATCAGTTTCGGGGATTTTATAGAACCAACATTTACAAGATCGAGTGGAAGCGGAGATATGCAATCAAAATAATCTAATGTCAATTGTCAACTCTCCTTTACTCTGAAATCAGAAACATCAAAAACAAGTTCTCTGACACAGTAATTTGAATTAGGAAAAACATATCCAACCGAGGTCAAATTTAATTTTCCAATTCCGAATTCTTTACTATCGTGTAAAGCTCTTTCAACCGCATCAGATAAAATATCTATACGTGTGCCAATATAATCTTTTGTATGATATTGCATACACTTTTATGGGCGCACACCCAAAAGACAATCTGCATTTTTTATACTACCATTTGGAATATATGGTATTTTTACTTCAAAACAAGCGTAAGGCAAAACTTCTGTTTGAGTTCCGTCTATATACATATATGGGAATATCTGTGTGTAAATTAGGTCATCTACATTTTCTTCTGTATATTCCTTGTTTATAAGCATTGCTCGGCAAAAATCTTCTGAGCTTAGGATGGTTGAGAGGATCTTATTTTTGTATAATCCAATATCTTTTAACACTGTCTTACTCAAAAAAATCACCTCCTAAAATCCTTCTATAACAGTTATCTCAATTTCTCCGACAACTGCGTTTTCTACAATTACCTGCAACAAAAAAATGAAGATATACAATCTTCATCCTCTACTAATAGTTTTATTTTATTTTCAACGACTTCCTGTTTAACTTCAAATTCACTTATAACATTCCATGAAAATTCCGGATTGATTGTGTTTCCAGATTTGTCAACAAATGACACAGAGTACGTTCTATTAAATCCAACTTTAAGATTTGTATTTCCAGATATTGTTGCTAATATAGACTGTGTACTGTCTGGATTCTCCGGTTGTACTGGAATATCAGTAGGAGAGCGGTAGTCACATATCCATACCTTTTTTTCATCTCTCAACTCTAAAAGTCTGTCTTTTTCTTTATTAAAGAAATCATAAGATAATGTAATTGTCATAACTCTACCACGATTAAAATAGCTATCGTCATTAAGATAAGCTTTTTTTCCAGATAAACGATATGTGTCAGGTGGATAATTTCCTTCAAAATCAATTACAAATCTCTTTCCTCTTTTAAGCTTTTTGGTATACTCATCAACAGGTATTGTTAAACCATATTGATAATCTCCGATAGTAATATTATTATTTCCAGTTTCACCCATTGAATATTTTGTATAGTCTTCTGAATAGCCCCACCTTTCAACAATACTGCCATCTGAATCTTGCCATCTTAAAAGAAGAGTGCATAAATACATATATCCTCGATTCCATGTTTTATTATCTGGGTCAACAAGTGTAACCAACCATATTTGATCATTCCATTCTACATAATCTCCAATATTGAATTTGTCATTGTGTCTAGTTTTAATTTTTTTCTTATTAACATTTCCGTCAGTATCTTTTATAATCATCATTTGCATAGGCACATTATTTACTAAACAGTATCGGTATCAAATGTATCATTAAAATGCTTGTTTGCAGAACGATTGACTTTTGTAAGACCTCTTTCTCGATTATTCTTAGTTTTATAAGCGTTTTGTAATTTCATATAATACTCAATATTCATAGTATTCACCCGTTATAACTTGAATAATCTATTGTTTGTTTTAAAGCATTCGTTTTTCTATCTCTGTTTTTATAATCGTCTATTTTAATTTCTATATCGTGTTCTAACTGAGCAATAAAATTACGATAACTTGTTCTTTCATTTGCAGGAGAAAAAACATTTAAATCCGATGGTGTAAAATTTATTTCCATTGCATGAAGCAATGTTTCATCACGTTTCATATAAATTAGAAACATCAATTCAACAATTAAACGAATTTCTTTTGGATGAAGTCTAGTGTTTATTACCTGTAAATTTTCATCGTAATCTGAAAAGTCAACATCTATGTTAGAAAGACAAGAAAGTTCATCAAGAGCTTCACACAAATAATTTATAGATCTCTTTGCTGCAATTTCAACAGCTTCAGTCAAATTTACATTATAATAATCAAAGAAATCTTCGTCTTTTTCAATTCTGTCATAAAACTTATTTAATATAGTTTCAAACTGTGTAATGTCTTTTTGAGGCATTATATTCACCTCTAACCATTTGTTACTTTTGGAGGTCTACCAGCTTTTTTTTTCTTGTCGTTGTTTTAGTCGATTCTGTTTTTAGTATTTCATTCTCAGAGATATTTTCTTTGATATTTACTTTGTCCTCCAAACTTGACTTCAAAAGTTCTTCCATTCTAGCAAGTTTTTCTTCCAATTCACGAACTTTAGATTCTTCCTTTACAACATCAGCATCATCAATAATAATATTAGTTTTCGCCTGATTATTGAACAATTCGTTTGTACGTCTTTCGATAATATTTGCAATATCTAATGTTAATTTATAACCTTCATTTTTCAACTTTTGAAACTGACCACGAACTCTGTCAAAATCAGATAACGATTGAATTGATATGATTTTTTGTAATCCAGTTTTTTGTAGGATTAATAAGAATTTCACGAATTTCAGATAATTTCAAAACTTTATTCTTGTCAATTCTGAGTACGTCATATAATTCGTCTTCTAAATCTTCTTGGAATTCTAAAGCACCTGTTTTAAAAACATTACTATTGTTTGCATACTTGATTTCATCTAATGAGAGTGGAATGGTAGTAGGAGAGTCGTAGGAAGACTCTTCAAATAATAAACTTTTTCCCCGGTGCGATATTTATACATACACAATTCTCGTTGTAATTTAAAACAGAAATATGTTTAATTTCATTTATTGTACTAATAATAATTCCTCCTAATATTAGGAGGATGCGTTCGCACCCTCCTTAACTAACTTTTATTTTTGTAAATAAAAAAAGACTACTGAAGAGTAACCTTTGCAAAGTTTTCAATATTTGTAAGCATAAATCCGTATGTAAAGTCTTTCAACATAATATGAACTTTTTCATTCTGATTGTTCATATCCTGATATGTATGAACTTCTCCCTTCATATCAAGGTTGCCGATTTTTCCAGCAATCCCATAAATACGTTTATCCGGCAAAAGAAGAGAACCTGTACCGGTTTTCTTAGCACCAGAAATGCCAGCAACTCCGATTCCATCATATGTCTTGACAAGTCCATATCTATTGAATTCGTCCTTCATATTAGAACTAAGATACTCAGCAAATCCCGGCATACGTCTGATTGCCTGTGCATACTTATTAAGAGTGATAATTACATTATCTTCACCTCTGTCATTAAGATAAAGAGACAATCTATCCATAGCTTCAAGTGTAGGGGGTAGCACCAGATACTTCAATCAACTGATCTCCACCAGTTACAGCTTTATCAGCCATAGAGAGAGCGTCAAAGAATAAAGCGTTCTGACAAGCTTCTTTCATAAAGGTAGTAATAGTAGCAACGGATTTAAAGCCGTTACGTCTCAAATCAGCATAAGAAATATCAGTCTCAACTTGACGATTCTTCCATGTCGGTTTTACTACACCAATATCAATATAAGAACGGTCTACATTACCACCCTTTGCCGCCTCATGAGCAACCAGTGTATTCTTCGGATCTTTATTAGATTCAACATCATCAAACTCCCCAACGGAATCTCTATCAAAAATCTGATCAAAAGTTCATCTGGAGCATTATATAGCTCTTCATTTACAGTTCTATTGATAAATTCAGCAATAGAACACTCAGGGTCTTTTCCTGTTTTTCCAATTTCGCGACACCATGCGTCTGAAATCTCAGCAATTTCTTTTTCTTCTGCATTTAATTCTCTTTTATAATTAACTTTTTCAGCGACCTCAAAAAGAACGCCTTCCTTTTCCATAAGGTCTTTAATCTCTGTATTAATAGCCATTCTTATTCTTCCTCCTTATAAAATTAAACTTCTACAGCATCAGACTCTACACGGATCATTACAAGCTTATGTCCATTGTCCATATATACATTTTCAAATACATACTTGGACGGGGCAGTAGCTTTCATCCATTTTCCGTCTGTTCCAACTGCAACTGGTTTTCCTTTCAAATCTGCGATGGGCCATCCTGAAAATCATTTGCTTTAAACTGATCAGTAGCAAACTTTTCTCCATCTATATATCTCTCTAGTCCTACAAATTCACCTTTTGCTACTTTTACAAAGTCATCGTCATAATCAGACATATTTGTTCTTGCTGCGTTAATACCGCTTGGATATCTTTCTTTTGTTACAACATAAACATTTGCGGATGTTTCAGATGTAGGCAATACGACCTCAGTCTCATTCTTAATTACAACACCCATTCCTGTGATCATTTCCCACCAGCTTTATGCATAGTATCTTTCGGCTGTGCGCCATTTCTTCTCATATCACGAATCATTCTATTTTCCTCCTATTTTCTTGTTAAAAATTTTGTCATAAAGTCACTTGGACTTTCTTCAATTTCATCAAATGTTTCAAGACTAGCTGTCGCGGTTGTAGTCGTAATATCATTACCTTCTCCATCAATCGGTTCGTTATCGAAGGAAGCAATATATCTTTCTGCAATCAATCCGTTAATAGCAGATTTATCTCTTGCTTCAATCAATTCTGCGATTTCGGCTTCCGCAATTTCTTCTTCTGTGAAGAGTCCGCCTTTAAGCATATTTTCTTTAAGCGTCTTTTTCTCTTCTGCAATTTCAGCTTCAATTCGTTCCTGTTCTGCTGTTTTTATTTTTGTCTTATAAGGTTTTAACTCCGCAATTTCTACTTTGAGTTTTCCAATTTTTTCTCCTGCGGAAATAACAGCTTCATTTTTTAATTCGAGTTCTGCCGTAAGTGTTGCAATTTTTTCATCCTTACTAGCAATTTCACTATTTACATCAGAAATAGCAACAGTAAGTTTTACATCTGTCGGATCGGATACTGTCACTTCATCATTTTCAACTTCGTATGTAAATAACTTATAATCCAAAGAAGATTCTACGTCGCCGGGCTTAAACCAAACAGTATGGTCTTCTGGAAACCAATATGAAACATATCCCCATGAGCAATTAACTGCTTTGCGACATTTTTCGTTAATTCGTTTAAACAAATCTGCATCTGTCAAAGAAGCAATTTCTTGATTGTCTTCGACTTCGGCAGTTCTTTTTTCGTCCTTTTGTTTTTTGGGTTTATTTTCACCATCTCTTTTTTGATTCAGCCTCTTCGACATTAGAATTTGCAATTACTTCTTTGGTCTTTTCCGCCGTATCTTCGATAGCAGTATCAAGGACTTCTTTTACTTCTTTATTTGCCAAATCTTTATCCTCCTTATTAGTTTCTATTTCTAAATTAGCTTCTGAAATTTCAATATTTGATATATCTTTTTCAATCGCATCCGCTAATTCAGTTTCATAATCTTCAAATTCTGCATATTCTAAAACACCTGCCGATTGAACAGCGGGTGTTTTATTGCTACCTAATAAACAGTTACCGATAAACTCAATAACCTTATAAATTTTAAATCCATCCTTTTTTCTACTTTAGTTGCAGTTAATTCCCATGAGCTTGCGATCTTCCCTTTTTTCCCATAGCTTATCTAAAACTTTAAAATACTCTGGAAAACGGCTGCTCCATAATTTTGCAGAACATAAAATACATTTTTTAGGTTTATCAAATTCGTCTAGTTCACGCTCTTCACCCCATGCATTTAACACGCTACCTATAGGCATTGTTCCAAATCTTTTTGCTTTCTACCATTTTTTGATTTTACTTCATAGACTTCATGACTACCTAAATCACTTGCTTGACCAAAAATATTTTTTTGAGTTTTGCAACAATAGGATATCCGATGATTGTTTCAGCATATTTTTCTCCAACATCTTCTGGAATGATCCGTCCATAAGCGTCTGGTTCGTCTAAGATAGAAATTAAAAAAGTTGCTTCTCTGTAATTTTGTGAGATGCAACTTCAATCAATTTACTTTCTAATATTAAGTTTTCTTTTTCCATAAATTTTGAAATCACATCCTTTCTGACAAATCAACAAATTTATTTTATTTTTGACTTCTGATAATTTTTGTCATATTCTGTTTTTTTCTTCATTAACTTCATTACCTCTATTAATTGTTCCAGATGGACGACCGTTTGAATTTATATCACCAGATGAATTAAAAGATGTTGCATGAGGGGTAAATATATCATCAATTCCATCATTTTTTTCTTTCTTTCTACGGGTTTTCTCTTCTTCATAACTCATATCTAAAATCTCATATGCCGTCTTAAAAGAGCAATTAAGTTTTGAATACAAAAATTCTGATAAATCTTTTTCATAGAAAACTCCAAAAGCTCCGCATCTAAAATTTTTGGAGTGGGGCAGTATTCGATAGGAATCCCTGCCTCCTCAAGAATAACTTCATACCATCTTTGAAGAATGATTTCTTGTCGTTCTGCAATTTTATTTATTGTTCTCATCAACTGCTTTATTGAGATATTAGCCGTGCTTACGGTTTGTTGTCCATCAGTATTTAAAAAGAAATACCTAATGCGGAAGTAACCCTAGAACGACATTGTTTTACGGTGCTTTCATTTGTTAATTCGATTTTAGGTTCAACATATTCTACTTTCTCTACACACGGCGGGGGGTGTACACAACTGTTGGATTTGCCCATGCTGCCATTAGACAACTATGTGCATAAGCCATGTCTTCCAAGCCTTTTTTTCATATGTATTACCCATTGTTTCTTTTCTCATTATCTGAGTAATTATTTTTTAGCCTTTACCTTTGAATTAGTTGAATCTGATTTGTCAAAAGTATCAAGCATGATTTTTGGCTTTAAAGCCTTGAAGACGGGAGATACGCCATAAGTTCTGCCCATATTTCCAAATCTATTAACACCAGTACGCCTAATATCTAATTTTGCATATTTTTTTTGCAATATATGCATCAATAACTTCTTTTGGATAGTTATTCTTTATTTCTTCTGATATATTAGCAAAAAATAGAGGCTTATTTTTTTGTTTTTTAAAGTGGTTTTCTGTAATCGATTTGATAATTCAGATGTATTAATTAATACATACGGTATTCCATTTAAAGAATAATCAGAAATGAGAGCCACACCAAGCGGATATTTATCAATTACATGATGATATATGTTTCCGTTTTTCTTAGAACGTAGATATTGAATACAATTTCCTTCGTCATATGTAGAAGTAATAGCAGTTGTCATTACATCATTAATATTAACTTCTTTATGGAAACGCTTTATTAGTCCTTCGACCTTGTTTTTAATTTCGATATCGTAATCTGCTGGTAGCTCATCAAAAGAAAGCTTAACATTTGCATTTAAATTTGACTCTATAGTTTCATGGACTTTTCCAATAATATCGTCTTCAGTTTCAGCTTGTCTTACTAAAATATTTATCTTTCTAATTTTAGAAATATCATTCTGAGCGTTTAATGCAAGCTCTTTAATATCGTCTAGTGTTATTTCATTAGAAGTAGAAGAGCTGTCCTCATTAAATTTTACAGAATATTGCCGTCCGCCTTTTTCAAAATGCTTCATTGCTTCGTACATCCATGATTCTGATTGTTTTTGGATGTTCTCTGCGGTTATAATAATAGTATCATCACTATTATCAATTAGATCTGAAGCAATAATAAGTTTATAGTCTTTATCTTGATTTTCTATATATTCATTAGAATCCGGCATATTTCACCGCCTTTCTAAAATGAAACTGCTGAAGCACATATAGGTGCTTCAGAATAATCATAATTTTCTTGTGATGATTCTTGTATCGTTTGTCCTCGTCTTAATTCATATAATCTATGTGCTAACATGATTAAAACATAGAATCTGTCGTCATGTAATATTTTTTCTTTATCTTTTGATAGTGCGTAAGTTCTTTTAGTTTTTTCTGCATTTTCAAATTTATATATTGATGTTGTTTCAACCTTCATTAAATCTATATTTGTCAAAGCGACAATTTCTTTTTCGGATAATTGATATTTTTCAATAGTTTCTTGTTCAGAGTTTTTTTTTTTTTTGCAATTGATATAAATTCTTGTTTAAATTCATATGGGAATTTAATAACACCCAAATCCATAAGTTCTATAAATTCATCTACCATTTGAGTTCTGTATTTTCGTGGACTGATTAACTTTAATTTATCTATTGCATTTGGGTATATAGACTTATATCCTGAATATAATTCATGTGATCCATCTATTAACCCTCGATGTTTTCTACCATTTGGTTCTGTCCAATCATTCAACAGACCATCAGCGTATGTAGATACACCGCCGCCCCCCGCCCCTGATCAATAAGTAGACAATCTATGTTTTCATAATCATTAAACTGCCCATTATATAAAGTTAAATATTTTCGTATTTCTTTTAGCTGTCTATTTGAATCAAGCTTATATCCTTTTTTACTAGCTCTATCAAATAGATTTACACAGTTCACAATTTCTCCAATATAACCATAATCAGGGTCGTTTACTATGTTCATTGCACCCAGAATTGAATTATCTAAAGTTCTTGCTGGATCAAGCGCAAGACATATTTTAGAGTTTGGCTTATAAGATAATTGTGGCAAATAAAATGTTTCGTTTCTTCTAATTGTTCCCCATTTTATAATTTGATTTACACCGCCATCTCTTGTTGGTTCGTTGTAATATTCTCGTAACGCCTTAATTTTATTAGATTTCATTGCGGCATCAACTTTATCTTGCGTTAGCAGTGGCGTATATAGCTTTCCATTCATAAAAGTTTTTATTGCAGTATCGCAAATCATATCCGCTACAAAATAATCTCTATCACCAGCCAACATTTTCTTCGCAAAATTTTTATAATGTTTATAAAACATCTTTGTCATATCATCTTGTGAAGAAGCGTATACGAGTTGTGTGGGGCATTTTCTTTTTAACGTGTCTGGATTAAAATTTTCATCAGTAGATGTTACAAAGTCTGTGTTTTGTGTTGCGAATGCTTCACAGACTGCAATTAATTCATCGCTACAAAATGCCGCCTCGTCAAAAAATACTAAAGTCGCACGCCTACTTCTTACATTATCCGGTTTACTATTCAGTGTTTCTATAGTGCTGCCATTATAAAATTCTACAATAAACCCGGATGAAGGATGGCTAAATCCAGTCTTGTTATTAGGACTTTTAATAGTTTCCTTTTCTACAATATCCTTTAACGACTTAATTGAAGCTGCTGTTTTTCCGATTCGTAAAACAATTTCTTCGATTTTAGAGAATGTCTCTTTCGACTGATCTCCAACAGAAGAAACTATATAAATAGCTTGATTCTCATATAAGATTGCTTTTAAAACCATAAAAATAGCACCGAGAAATGATTTCCCGAAGTTACGACTACAACACCAAAGAACATGTGGCTTATTCCAACTTTGTTGTAAAATATATTTTTGAGAATCAATCAATTTAATTCCCAACAAATCTTCACAGGCAATACAAGGATTTCTGCGATAATAAGCGATAGATTCTGCATCTAATTCACAAATTCTTCTTTTTTTCTTTCAGTCATTAGTTTATGAAGTGCCATTTTTATTCACCTCATCTAGCAACTTGTCTCTTTCAACTAAGAGAAGACGAACTTGTTCTTTTTATCATCTAGTTCTTTATATAAATCATCAATTAATTTTAATTGATTTTCGTAAATTTCTTTTTTGTCATTTTCATCAAACAAACAATGATCTAACAATGCCTTTTGAGAGATAGAAGTAGCCCATTGACTTCCAGCGCTTTTTAATTGATCATAGTAATCTGCTTCTGCACGCTCAAAATCTTTTTCCCTTAAATCTCTCATAAGGTATGTAAGAGTAGATTTTCCGATATCCTTATTTGATCTATTTTTTACAGATATTTCATTTTCTTTTGCAATTTTATCATTTGACTCTACCAGAGTTTTTTTGATAGTGTTTAAAGTTTTTTTATATCTGTTGCATTTATAATAGGATCTAAATTTGCTATTTTAACATTACACTGTTGAATTTGCTTATTATTGTCTACAATTTGGAGAATTTGAGAAAGTTTATAAGCATCTTCTACAGTTTCTTCATCCTCCAAATATGGGGATAACTGATTAAACAAAAATCGCCTATCTTCTTCTGGATAATCCTGAAATGGATCGTATCCAATTACTTCAATCGCATAATCCCTATTCTGAACATCTTGTTTAGACCAACGAACCTTTTTTCTTTTTCGTAATCTTCTTTACGCTTTCCGACTTCTTCATTTAAAATAGACTGTGAGAAATCTTGATATTGATATTGTCGATTGTTTAATTGTCTCAAATATAATCCGATGCTAAATTTATTATTATTCTTTATTATCGAATCATACAAAGAGTAATAATAAGGAACATCTAGTTTATAACATAAAAATATACAGGCATAGTTTGTTCCATATTTTCTCTCATAATTATCAAACATTTCTCTAACACATTTTCTACAATATGGTGCATACCTTGAATTTTTTTCAAAAGATTCTGACCAAGGTGATTTGTAAAATTTATCTACTGGATTTTCCCATGAGTCACCACAACGAAGACATCTATATTCATGAGAATCATCAAAAGTATCAGAAGGTTCAATAGTTTTGCTTTTTCTTGCCAATATAAACGCCTCCATTTAAATTTATTTTTAAAACGCTGCACACAGGATTTGAACCTGCAAGTCGCAATCGACCAATGGGTTTCAAACCCACTTCCTCAGCCACCCGGACATGCAACATAAACGACACCAGTGAGTCCCGATCTCACACATCCCCATAAGGATATCGGATTAGTAGTCCGATGCATTTGCCAATTCTGCCATAGTGTCAAAATGCACGGAGTTGGAGTTGAACCCCGAATTATCAGCGTGAAAGGCTGATGTTCTATACCAGTTAGACTAAGCCACTAAAATAAAAGGCAGCCTTCAAATGAAAAAACTGCCTTTCAAACGTAATCAATATGATTCTCTTTGTTTTTTCAAATCCAAACTTGGTGCAAACACGATTTCTGATAAAAATCTCGAAGATATTTTTCTCTTATTTTATACGCAACGTAATTCAGTTGATTTTTGTAAATACAATGGGTAGATGTTGCGTTTAGATATTAAGTAAAGAACCTTGTTCTACATCTTTAATACCATTTTTGTCAAAATATTTTCCAAACTCATCTTCAGCAGTGGCATCATTATATATGAATAACATATCGGCTGAAGACCACTGGAAAAATTCTTGGATGACATGGGCTGGAAGATTTAGTCGATGCAAACGTGTACACAAGTAATGTCTAAAACTGTGGAAGTACACATCCCTCCTAAAATTCCTTCTGCCATATCGATCCACGAACTTGTGTCTTTGCGTTGTCTATAAATACGTTCTTTTGTATTCTTATTAATAGAACATGTAACAAATAGCCATTCACTATTAATCCCTCGTGCTTTCCGTTCTTTCATCCATAAATCAATATATGGCTTTGCTCCATAAAGCACAAATTTATTAATCTGTTTTCCTCCACGTCCGAATCCTTTCGCTCTTACTTTATCTGTTTTCCACATAGAATTAAAAAACAAAATGTTCATCATTGAAGTATTCAACTTTCATTTGTAATAATTCTGCATGTCTCATACCAGAAAAAGGCAGCGATGGCAAACCCACATGCAGCTTCGTATTCTTTTTGTTCAACCAAAGTATTCAAAAGTTTGTCAACTTGCTCATCTGATAAGACAGTTTTCTCTCTAACAACTTCTTTTGCAGGATTTTCAATCTTTCTAATGATTGGTTTATAATTTTCAAATTCCTCTTCGTCATCCAGAATATTTTGAATATAATTGGACAATGATGAGAGAGTAGATTTGACTCGTCTAATTCTATTTGAACTCCATCCCCATGTATTCAAAGCATGATTTTGAAATTTTGCTATTTCACGCTTGGTTAAATCTGCGAAAAACTTGTTATTGTTATTTTCTAAATTCCATACCCAAAATATCTTTAGATCATTTCTATAAGCAGAAATTGTCTGAGGACTACGGTCAACCGATTGCAAATAATCTAACCAATCTTCTCCGAGACTTATATTATCAACATTTACCGCATCTAACTTTCCCTGCGTTACAATGTTGTTATATATAAATCTTGACAATATTTCACTTCCTTTCTAAAACACTTTTCTTTTATAATTCTTTATAAATCCGAACCATAATAGGAGAGAAGTGCGAATGAGATTATACTTGTCCGCAAAGTAGCTACTCCTTGCGTATCTCTCCATAAATGTCCGTAGTAGGAGTCGAACCTACAAAATTCTGATCCTAAGTCAGACGCATATTCCTGTTCTGCTATACGGACAAAATAGAAGAGTAGTATAAATCCACACTACTCTTCGAGGTTTACAAGTTCATTCATACCAGAATCCATCAAAATTTCTTTTTACTTTATTTTTTAACAATCTAGGTACTTCTTTATATTCCTTTTTCCTAATATAATCTGTTGTGCCCATAACATTGCCATCAATCTTCCTTTCTATTCAAAAATAAGATTAAATTATAAAATATTTTATACATATACTAATTCTGACATTTCTAATATACACTCTGTAAGCATTGTGATATTATCTTCTGCATTAGAAAGCCGTTTTTCCAATGTAGGTGAGCTTTGTGGAATTTCAGAAACTTCCCTATATTCCTGAACCCTCAAAATATGTTTCGGAATCATCTCTCCGTCAGGCGCTTGACTTTCTTCAACGATTTTATAAGATTCAACGATTTCAAAACCGTCCTTGTATTCCAAATTGTCTTCTATTAATATCGGCAAATAGCCGCTGTTAAGATAATCTGTTTCATCAGGAGACACAATCTGTTTGTCATCAACACGCAATACGGATGGTGCATATATCAATATTCCGTTTTCTAATTTTCCAAAACTTGTATTCATATTTTCTCCTTTATTCTAGTTATTTATGATTATTCTAATTGATGTTACATCGCTGTATAAAGTCTTTGTCTCCCGTTTTTGTCTGTGTACATAACGTACCCTCTCCCATACCATACAGTATCTCTAGTGGATCTTAAGTTGACCCTATAATTCCCACTTAATCCGATTGTTGTTGCAATGCTTTGAGTTATTCGCTCTCCACCAACTATAAATCCGGAATCGCCCATTTGTTCCCAACCCTTACTATCAGTGACAATTAACCCATGTTCTTTTATTGATCCAGCAGGAATCATTCTTCTTACAACAAAAGCGATTTTTTTCAACTGCGCATCATAAAAGATATACACTTGCAGACAGCTTCGGGTATTACTATTTCATCAACATCTACATAAACTGATTCTATTGTTGTATCTTCGTATACTGTAAAGGTATACGGAGTTGAATAACAATATGGAGTTTTGTTAAACATAAAATACGCAAACTTCTTTCCTTGCGGTGCAGGCTCGGCAACAAGTCTTACCTGTTCTCCAATTTCGCAATATCTTATTTCTGTTTTACTTCCGTTTTTATTACAATATTTTTTTTCGATTTCAAACCACCATTTAAAAATAATCTTCTTCTCAATAAAAATTCGGGGGGGGGTAAAGGCATTTTTATTTATGTCCATATTGTTATTCCTTATTTTTCGTAGCATATTCCACTTCAATTCCCGCATCTACGTCTCCACCGTCTACCGTGATAACTGTTGTACCCGGAAAAGTGCAAAGGCTTTCAAGTGCTGATTTTTGTTCTTGAGTAAGCGGTTCAGTGACGGGATTATGTAAAAGCATATTGCACAGTAACAGGGTTTTTCGACAAAAATTGTTTAAGACTCTCAACATCTGGATAATCTTTTTTCAGTAAACAAATATAAAATTTCGTGCCGTGAGTTGTATGTCTATATGATCCCGCTTCACTTTCAGATGCAGGCATACCTATCCATCTAAACTTATCACACACTGTTACTTTTTCATAATATACGTTACGCATGTCGTTGATACGATGCAAAAATCTATTAATAATTCCAACATTTTGATTGGAATTATCAGTTGTCCATCCCGAACTATCATCAAGAACAATTTCCTTAATCCACCGCACAATTCCATCTTTTGTAATTTTGTCTTGATATTTTCCGATGCCCCTAAGAGGTTCATCCATTGTTATTGTAGCAGTTTGTTCGGGGAAATATGGTTCATACGGCTCGGCAAAAGTTCCCTCATTTAACATTACATAACACTGTTTGTTTTCGATAGGTTTAGAATTTGTTCTGTCAAATAAGACAATTTTCACTCGACCGTTTTCATCGCTTGTCACCGTTACTTTTTTCCCTTTAAAAACTACGGTAGTATTACATTGATATATTTCATCATCAGCATTTGTAAAATATAAACTTCTACTTGTGTCTTTATCTTGACTATTGCAAGTACCCTCATTATTTGTCGATAAGGTGTATTTTGTGTTTGGTTTCAAAGTCAATATAAGTTTTCTAACATCATCGTTTCCACTCACAGGTTGCAATGGTAATTTTAAAAAACTATCTATATCAAATAAATTCTTCCCAGTCACTTTCACATCGACTTCATATTTTTGTGTTTCCTCATTCCATTTTCCAACATTCTTAATCTCCTGTGGATAATCGGGTGATGGGGATGGTTTGCCGCCTGTGTATGGTTCGTAAGGCGTAGCAGAACTACCTTTATTTAACATAGTAGTTTCGATATTTCCTATCAATCCAGAAAATCTAATATAGTATGCTTTTTCGTGAGTTGTGATTACAGTTCCTTTTTCAGGATTAAAGTCACTAAAACTATTTGTAAATATCACCTTTTTATTTTCATCAAAATATTTTCCTCTTTTACTTCCTGTTGCATTAATATAATATGTCGCGGAAGGCTCTACTTTGATAAAATCACTTGTAAAATATCCTTTTGTGTTTACAAGATTTCCGTCTAATTCGATCATCATATCACGAACAATGGTTTTTGCATCAAACAACTGTGCACCTGTTGTACTATCTTGGTGTGAATTACCTAGTGTACTAAATTGTTTAAAAGGAGCTTGTGCACAATTTTTCAATATTACTTGCTTTATTCCTTTTGACATTTCGTAGTTAAGTTTGCAAGTCATAAAAGCTCTTCTTTTTAAAAATATCATGTAATATCAAACTCCTTCCAAAACAGCACATTTTGTTCAATTTGACAACAATATTTCTTGTTTGCCTGTGTGGCGAATCCATCTAACGCGATTGTTGACGGTAATATCACCTTAGTTGGTGTTGATCCGCTTGTGAACCAAAACGGATAGATATTTACAGCATCAGGCAACTCTTCTTCAAGCGTTAAATTTAACTCTGCAACTTCTCCCCATACTGCTTGTACGTTCGGTTTTAACGCATATGTAGTTTCTTGAGGACGTTCTTCTTTTATGCCAACGGCATTATTACTTTCCACATTTTTAATAAGAGAGTATAAATATGCTTCTGTATTATTCATAATCTTATACCCTCCATTTTATAACTTTTTTCCATCCAAAGGAAAATAGCATATAAAGAATTAACTCGCCATCTTTATTACCAACTACACATGTGCTTCCGAATGGGGCATAATCAATTCCGCTAAACATTTCTTTTCCTTTTTCTTTTGTTGTTGGCAAGAAGTTTATTTCATCTTCTGTATCAACAGCAAATTCCATTACATTTGTATTATAGCTTTCTCCGATTTTTAAGAGCATTCCTGCCATTGTACGTCCTCCTTACCAAATAGTTTTGAATAGTATTTTTCAGATGAATAGATGATCAGGCACAAATCTTCCATATAAAAAATTATACATTTTAATTTTATTAATAATGTATTCCTCTGTTTCGTCAATTACATTCATTGCTTCGTTATCGTTAATATTTGTTTTGATTGTTACGGTATATTCACCATCTGATTCAGAAATTTCATTGTCTTCTTCGACATCGAAGGAGTAAACATTGTCGCTTTTTATGTAAGGAAGACATTTTGAATTAGCATCTCCTGATATATAAACAATAGTTCCGTTTACATTAAAATACTTGCCATCTCGTTTAAATTTTTCGCACCAAATACCATTAGATATTGTGATTACATATTCCTTATTATACAAATCATAATCAGGAGCACTAACATCTAATTCTTCAATATTCATTCCGCACCGAATAAATTCAGTCACATAAGCCGCTGCATCGGATGCAGTTACAATAATAGCAATATCTTCATAATTTAAAAAATCTAATTTGTTATATTCACGCATAACAAAAGATACAAAGTGTTTAATATCTTTAAATTTTAAAGTTTTGATATCTTTCATAGAATATACCTCAATTACATGTCTTTATACTTTTTTAGCAACCTTAAACACCAACTCATCATGTGCTGGTTTTACCCATTCTTTACCAGTTAGTGCAGATTTTCCACATCTTTCATCAATGTGCTTCACGGAAAATGCACCAAGATCTGCAAAAAGTAATTTTGTCATTACTTTCTTTTAATGTGTCAACCACAACTTCTCCAAATGCTTTAATGATTTCTTCAACTTCCTTTGCATTATAGACAGAAGAAGTTCTACTACAAATTTTCTTTGTTAATTCATTTTTTGTCATATATATTTATTAACCTCTTTATTGTGTTTATTTTTTTTTTTTGAATGCTCGCCACCAACAACAGCAGCATTCATGTAGAGCCATATTATTTCTCGTGTTTGTTTTCCAAATTTCCACGTATCATCAGTTGGATTTTTTTAAATCATACGAAGTGATATGTATCATTCCTCCGTTCCGTCAAAGCGGGCTACCACATAGAAGAGTAGCCCTGTTATTGACAGATACATTGTCTTAATTTAATTGTCTATCCATGAGCATTGGCGTAAGCTTCCCAAGCATTAATTACGCCACTGTAGCGCACAGATGGATCAGACTCTCGTTTGTTTCAATTCTGAGTAACTGATGACCTTATCTATGTCATTCCATTTTTATAAAGATAATTTCTAAGCGAAAGAGAGTAACAACAATATAATTCTACATTCATATATTTAACCTCTAATTCAAAATAATCTTATATGTCTCAGTCTGACCATATAATTTAAATTGCATTTTTAAACAGCATTACTATAACAAAAATAATAGCCTTTTGTAGATTTTAATTTACCATTTAAACACTGCGATATTCCGCTTTCACTTATATTATATAAATTTGCTATTTCATTTTGAGAAGTATATACTCCCATAAGAGTATGCTCTTTATTATAGACTTTTATATAATCCTTTTCGTGAAGTTGATCTATAAGCTTTTCATCAATAGTATTGTTGAAACTCCATAACATATCTTTATATGTTTTTAGTTTATGTAAAGATTTGCATGCTTTCAATATGGAAGATGGGTCGTACCCATCCTTAGAGGTGTCGTTTGCATTATTGTATTTTTTAATAAAATTTCCGTACAAGTCAAAACAATATACATTTCTATGTTTAACTTTAAAATTCATATAGTCTTTAATATTTAATGATTCATATTCAGATGGATATATCCAAATATAGCCCTTATACGTTTTTCTTATTTTTTTTCAAACAACACCAAATACATGATTGTTCAATATTTAGTTCTCTAGCTGCACATCTGGCACTAGACCATATATTTATTATATTACAATTAAAATCTACTTGATAAATTTCGTCAGATTCAAATAAATGGTTTACTATATTCTTTTTGCGATTTATAATCTTTTCTTCATCGGAAATATTTAATTTTCTTGATGATATTTTACCCCTTGTTTCTATCGGCATAGGCATTTTATTATTCGTTGATCCGCCTCTATCGTTATTATAGCCATTATTATATGAATCGTAAAAATCAATAAAATATATTTCATTTTCATCTAATAATTCTGTTGGACATTCACAAATAATTTCAAACTTAAAACTTTCTTCTCCATATTTATTCCACGCTCTTTGTAAATGTTTATTGTTATGATGATTATTATTTAACTTCGACTTGTGCTGAGAAATCCTGTCACGCATATGTCTAGATTGCCCAATATATCGTTTATTATTTTTAATATTATGAATACAATAAATACCACTACTATTAACTTTTCTTTTTTGTGTTTTTATTCGTACATGACCTAGAGCAATATTTGCGTTCAAGTGCTTTATGCAAAGGTTGAACGCCATCATATTCTATGATCTTGCCACAGGATAAACAATAACATGGATTGTCATAATAGTATTTAATCTTTTCACTTTTCTTCATTTATTGTCCTTTCTTGTACTTTTTAAAAATTTTAATTATTAAAAAAGCTAGTGTCTTTCAACACTAGCCATATCATTCTTAAACTTTTCGGTTTCTTCAAAGATAAATATTGTTTTATTTTTATTCTTTTTATCAGCCTTAATATCATAGATGGGATTTCCTAATTTTAATAAATATCTTGCGACACCAGCTGTAAATATTGATTTATATTTCAATATTATTTTGTCCTTTCTAATTCAATTTCAATATATATTCACAGATTTTTCCATTAGTTTGTTCAAACACCAATAGTTTTGCAGAAGCATTAGCAGTTTTTGCGTAAAGACAGAGAATAATCGTCTACCCCAATAATAGACCCAACATTTATAACTTCACTATTAATACCAATTTCTTCTGTCTTATTGTGATGTAAGTGTCCTGCTAATAGATACTGGATTGGAACATTATAAATTCTTGAAAAGTCATCAATAGCAATTTTCATATTTTTCACTTCTCCATGTATTCCTAAAATAGTATTACAAGCCACCTGAGCGTAAATAAATCCAGTTGGATTTTCTATATAGGAAAAATTGGGGTTATTCTTTAATCGAGTTTTAACAAATTCTGAAACAATCTTACCCATATTATCTTCTGTAAAAGTATTCTTTGGTTGTCCAATCATGCGAAGTTCTGAATGATTACCATTAACTGACTGGTATTTAACTCGCACATATTTTGTTAGCTCATTTAACCAATTAGAAATAAAATTAGCATATTCAATTGTTCCATCGACAACACCATATCTAAGTTTCATCAACTGCGAAACCCTTAGGATACCATCATTGAAATCTCCCATATTGAATACATGTAGAGTATCAATATTCTCTTTTTTGTATAATTTCTATTGTTTGATTAAGCAAATGCCACATTCTTCTTTTAAATATTTCAGGACTATAGGAATTGATAATATCACCAAATAACCCTTTTAATTCATATTCAACACCAAAATGTTCATCTCCATACACGAGAACAAAACCACGAGAATTGTGTTTGGGTTTAATATAATCAGGAATATTCACAGGTGATAGAGAAGACATAGCGTCACAAATCTTTTCTGTAATCAATTCGTCTCTAGCCTCTTCTCGTAACCAACGACTATATTCTAACTTTTCTGTTTGGAGTTTTACTTTTGCCTTTTCTAACTCACGCTTCTGTAATTGAAGCTCTTTGAAATATTCTTCATCGCCAAATCTATTAAACACACCGGCTTCATAAAAATCTCTTGCATACTTTACAGCTTTTCTATACGCAGACTCGTCTCTATATTGAGTATCATCGTCTTTGAACAATTCCTTATTTACAAACGGAGTAATTTCAGTCCAATTTTTATATTTTCCTGATTTAATAAGACTATCCATTCTCCAAATGTAAGAGTGGTAGTTTTCATTTTCTAATTTTGTAAAATCAGTTATAATCACACACCGCCTTACGCATCTTCATCGGAATCATCTTCCAGCTCGGCTAATTCTTCTTCATTTTTGATTTTCACATTCATCTCAATTGAGCACCCGTTGAATTCCTTTAATAGAGTAGAAAGTTTTTTATCTTCTCCATTAAGTTCTACAATCATCTCATCTGTATCAATAACACCAGCAATCTTCATTGATTTTTGTGTTGTTAATTTATAGCTAAAATTTGCCATATAAAATTTTCCTTTCATTCTAAAAATTACAACTAAAAAGACCCAACGTGGTACGCATCGTAGAGAGGCGTGTTGGGTTCTATGTGAATTTATTTATTTTTACGAGACAGAAGAGTAGTTGTTACTCTTCATCTTCATCATCAAAATCTTCCTTTTGATTATATTGAAATCCAAATGCATAGGTTTCAGATTCTATACCATCTTCCTCTTGCAGTTCTTTTAACTCTTTGTTTCCTTTGAGTACAAGTTTACTTGGAAGAATTTTAAAATACTCTATCCAAGATAAAAGTACATTTGTAAATTCTTCTATCACAGGAATAAGCAGCATATATGACAGTATTCCTAAAATAAAAGCCATAATTGTTTTATTATTTTTATTATTCATAAGCAATTACCTGCTTCTTTATAATTTAATTTTCGTTCCCTTATTTACAATTACTATGAACATTCTTTTAATAATAGATGGCTGTTTATGGTATTTTCATCAATTATATCTTTATTAGACATGTCGAATCTAAATTCACCAAAATATTTAATTTCAGCATCCTTTCTTGCTTTAATCGCATCTTCAATATTCTCAAATCTTCCAAGTATAATGGATTTTCTTTCTGTTTTTATTGAGGATACCCATTTATTATTTTCTCTTTTAACTCCAACGATTCCAGAGGATTTAGAAGCCATATATGAAAAATCTTTATTTCGTGCATTTTCCGTTGTAGTAGCTCTTCTTAGATTAGATTTTCTACAATCGTAACGTACTAAATTTTTATGATCAACATTTATGTCTTCTCTATCTTTAATGTCTAAAACAACACGATGTAAGCGGACAATTTTGGTTGTATATATATCTTTTTCTAGTGAATGTGCGCATACATAACGACCATCATACCACCATGAATAATCTTTTATTTTATCATAGTCTTCTTTGTCAAAATAGAAAAATGTTCCGTTGCTGCAATAACCTATTCCAAAATCATATGTATCTAAATCATATTCGCAATATTTTTTTCCTATTTCATAACGTGAGTCTTTATAAAAACAACCACACGATTTGACACCATACGGAGTAATTAAAGCATATCGAGAATAGTAACACAACTCACCGCACTCACATAAACATTCCCAAAGTTTTGCACCGTTGTCTGCTTGCCGAGTGCTCCTAATATCCGTTTCTCTTAAAACTGTAAGTCTTCCAAATTTTAAACCAGTTATATCTTTTGGATATTTTTCTCTTGTTATTTTTGCTTTCTCTTTTGCCTCTTTTGAATTTCTGGCACAACCGCAAGAAACGGTTCCATTTTTCTTTCTTGTCAGTGCAGTAGATTGTATTGATTTAATATTACCACAGTCACATTTGCAAATCCAATACACTTTGCCGTTACCAGTTCTTTCTTTATCAACATAAAGAACTGTTAGTTTACCAAAACGTTTTCCGGTTAAATCATTTCTCATTAAAGCTTTAGCCATAAACAATCACCTTGTCTTTTCGTTGTATTTTCAGTGAATATAAAAACTGACTACCAATTATTCAGTAGTCAGTCTTTTTAAATCGTTCTTAAATTTATCTGTATCTTCAAAATAGAAGACTGTTGCATTTTGTAGTGTTTTATTTTTTGCAAGTCAATTATCGGATTTCCGCATTTCAATAATTGTTTTGCTAGAAAACTGTTGAAAATAGATTTTACTTTTTATCTTTAAACACCCTTTCTAATCTAATAAATCTGCCATAGCGGCAGTTTCACTTCGCTCAGTTTTTTGCAGTTGAACGTATCCAAACTTATCGTGTCCTACTAATTTTTGAACAACAGACAATAATCCATTATTCATTCTAAATAAAGCAGAGTCAGTTTGTTTGAAATCTCCATTCATCCATAGTGACGATCCGTCTCCAACACGACCAATCAATAGTTGAACATGCTCTTTTGTAAGATTTTCAGCTTCACTTACATAAATAATAGTATTTTTAATATCTCGACCTCTCATATATGCAAGATGCTCAATCTCAATTGTTCCTTGCATCATCTGAAGTTCTAGTCCTGTTTGACCGCCGAGATGATCTGCAAGCGGCATGGCATATGGTAGTAACTTCTCTAATTTAGATCCCGGCAGAAAACCGATCTCACTAGCGTCTTTAACTCCGATTGCATTACGAATATATAAAAGTTTTTCAAATTTTCCTTCTTCAATTAATTTTAAAGCATTTGCAATCATGATATAGTCTTTACCGCTTCCAAATTTTCCGGACAAAACATTTATTGTTTGCTCTTTGTTTTGCAACATATCAAATGCCAATATTTGATGTGGGTTTCTTGGCTTGATTTTTCCAAGGAAATGACTATTTATTTGTTTATATGAAATAGTTTTATATTCTTCGCCAATCCATTTTCTATAATCTACAACCTCGCCATCGGATTTCCTTATAATCAAATATTCATTCACTTCACAATTATAAATATTCTCATTTAAGTGTAAATAAAAATAACTCATTTCTTCATCAGAAAGAGTTACTTCTTTATATCCTTTATACTCATCTAAATTCTTGACGAGATTTAATTCTGAAATTCCTTTTGTTTCTAAATTAAAAATATTCTTAGAAATAAATTTGCAGTTCAAATCATCGGTACATACAATTATCGGGTGTATACCAGTATTGTATTTATAAGCAGAAGCCAAAATAATATTATCTGGAGTTTCTTCTAAATCAAATGATTCAATTATCTTTGTGATCTCAGAGTCATATCTAACAACTTCAAACTCACCATAGTTCTCATCTAATAAATGAGCGATTAATCTCGCCTTATATTTTATTTCTCCATCTTTTCTTGAATCCGTTTTAATATGTTCAATTTCTTCTAGTGTCTTTTGTGAAATCACAAAAACTCTTTAAATGCGGCATCTTGTAAATTCAAGAGTGCATTTGTGTCTAGGAACAGTTTATATTCCAATAAACCTTCCACCTTTCCTATATATTTGCTCAGCTGCTAAATGTCACTTGAGCATAGCTTTTCGATAATCATAATAAAAATTTAATGCACCCTTATGAGTAACATATCTTTTATGAGTTTTCCTATCATATCTATATGTGTCATATGCCTCTACAAGATAATAAGTCGGATGCTTAGATTTTGACTTTTTCACATGCTCTCCATATCCATTCTTTCTCATATAGAAAGCATCGTCTTTACTAATTTTGATTATAACAATTTCCTTCTTTCATTCTAAATTTCTCCACAAAAGGGAGAGAATTGCGGATCATAGGAGTCGAACCTATTATTTTATGGGTATGAACCATATGTGATCTTCCGTTTCACTCGACCGCACCAATTTGTTTAATATAATAAGATAGTGACGATACCACAACACAGCAGTACCGCCACCGAAAGAAAAAGATATATGAAAATATAATAAACAATCTATTGTAGCAATAAAGAACCTTCGCTCTACAAAAATATAATGTCGAAATATTCTGTCACTATCTAACGAAGTCTGAGCCATAAGGAGCGACCCTACAACTTTCTTTGCTAATATCTATACAGATACCAAGGATAGGCATAATTGGTTTTATGCAACTTTCAGGCTAAGTCATTCAGCATTACAATATTCTTTTTAAAATAAAATTCTATTATAATATGTTTTGATCCCAATTAAATTTATGTCGATTTGCCCTACTCGACCGGTAAACATCCATTATACTCACATTTCTGTGATTCAACGACACTACCATCTTATTTGGAATTTCGTTACTTAACTCCTATAAGATTCCACCCTTACAGGCATCACGATTCTTCTCTACCAACAGAGCGGTCTATTATGATGGCTGGATGAACACGACATTTTTCTGGCAATATATTTTTGCACACATGCGTAACTTCGATGGTTTCCATCTTTCCTAATATACCTCACGATATTTTGGAAGTGCTTATGTAAAAGTATCCCATTACATCTTCACTCGTTATACACATGTTCTCAGCACAGGGACTAACTGTTCTACACTGAGTTCTTTATTACCACAATACATTGTTTATATTTTTCATTCCTTATAACGCCATTGACTTCGATGCATACAAGTCTAATTACTTCCAGAATGAAACAGATCCGTACAGCATCGCTTGGTGAACTGAACTGGTTTATATGACGGTCTGTTAAGTTTTCATACGGCATCACACCAACTAACTTATATCCGTATGTTAAGACGAAAATGTGTTTATTAATGCCCCTATAGGCGAGATTTATAAATTGTCACATTTCAGCCTGTGGCATAGCTTGTTTAATTAAAACATGTTCCCGTATTTATATACCGCATTGGATTCAAGCGGCAAGGATACTTGTACAATACGCACTTTCTCCTTCATAAGTGGACTTAACGGAACTTGAAAAAAGTGCGTATTTACGCTGTTTGTAACATCTCAAATTTACCAGGTGTACAAAAAACTACTTGTTTTTGAAACATTTCAAAAATGAAGTCGAATTTATATCATATAATATTTTTAATAATAACGATTTATTTGCTCCTATATTTGTTTTCAATCTCGTAATATTTCTTTTCATATCTGATGATATAATAAAAGCTCTATCTATTAAATTAGACATCAATCCTGTATAGTTAGATGAAATATAAATTTGCTGGATATCTTGAATCAATTCGCTAAAATCAGACCTTAGCAACAAATGGTCATCAGTATTATCTGTATTGTAATAAAATAATTCCAAAGAATATTTTGAAATTAACTCTTCAACCTTTTTGCATTTTCTTCTGTCTTCCTCTAATTTATGTTTTACAAAAAAGTTGCTCATTGGAAGAGTAGTAGTTGTATTCCGAAATTTATTCAATTCTAAATCGCACAAATAATTCATAGGACATTTCAAATCTGGATTTATATTTTTCTTTTTAAATCCATGTTTAATAATTCTCCAGAATGAAGGGTATTTATTCTTTTCAATATCCATATCATTTTTAATACGTTTAATCTCATCTGTTAATTCTATATCAAAACGTCTTTTGGCATTATCTATTGCGACTTGGGCAAGTACACTCAGAATACAAACATAATCAGAATATTTAGGGTCTTCAAAATTGTAGTCGTATGTCTGTGCAATCTGAGCTAAATTACTAGACTCTCCAATATCTGTTTGAGACTCTGCCAGTTTATTATCTATCGCAGCATAATCATCCATTGTATTTGAATACACATTTTGCTCTTTAGGAATATTATTTACAATCGTATGGTAATTTTCATAACAATATTTTGCATGAGCAACTATATCTGGTTGATTTGTTGTAAATCCAAAATCTGAATCTTGATCTGCGTCTGTTATATACTTGGCTCTTTATCCAAGTCTTCTCTAATTTTCATTAGAGTGTCGGACTATCTCTTTGCCCTCGTTTAACGTTAGGTTTGTAGTGAACAACTCTACTCATATGAGGCTATACCTCATAGCAATCGGCACTCGTGGAAGAAATTATTGTTTTGTCATAACTCATTCTTCTAGTCTCTAAACCTTCCTGTTACATAATGACATTTCACAGGCTTGGTAATTGGTTGGCTTATATGTATTGATTATTAAAATAAATTATCTATATCTTATACCTATATTCTTTATATACTTTATTATTTAATGCCGCGTTCTTTATTGCGGTTATCATGGTATTTATGTTTGTTTTTATGTTATGTTTATCTTTCAAGTATTTAGCACACTCGGACATACAATCGAAAGATGAAATATAATTATAATTCACATCGTAAGGTTCAACTTTTTTAGCACGTCCGTTTTGTCCATTTGGTCGAGAATAATATTTATTTTTAATTCTGGATTTTCTGATAGTTTTTTCTTTAAAGCATCGTTACCATAATTGGGATTCTTACTTCCTTTAGAGTTAATACTACGTTTTTCAATCCATTTCTCATATGTTTCTTTGTCCATTCTTTCTTTAGGTGATATCCCGTACATGGGATTATTAGTTCCAGAGAATTTTTGCTAAGATTTTTTTCTAATATCATTCGCTTTCTCTTCTGAAAATGTTTCCCAATAGTTTACATTATATGCAGGATTATTTTCACCCATCATCCTTTCAGAATGATGTTTTCTCCATTTATCAGAATGTACTAATCCAAAAGAACCATCTCCGCCAAAAGTATGGTTTGTTAAATGACCATTTTCATTTTTCACATTATTATATCCAATAATATCAATTCCATATCCTAAATTAAAAACGTAATTACTAATTACTTCACGCTCTAAATCATAAGCTTCTTGTTCTGTTAAACCATCTCGAATTATTCTAGTATAAGATCCACATTTTTTTTACAATTCGATTATGGTGTTTATTTCTTATTTGATTGTATGCTCTTTTTTAATGTACCTTTACCAACATAAAAGCATTGGTTGGTATCTTTTCTAATATGTTCGTAAACACAATATTTGTTTTGTTCTATGTTTATCATCTTCTTTTGTTTATTTATAATCAATACATACTTAGCGTTCCAATTTTCACCGATTATTTTTTACGCACATTTCTGTACGCTGACCCAGTTTGTTAAGCCGTTGTTCCGATCCTGAAAATCTGTGCCAATCATATTAACTGCAATACATTGTCTGCCTAAATTAAAATACTTCTCCATATTCCTACTATAGACATTATGCAAATATGTCAAATTGTTTTTGAATTAAATGGACTTCTGAAAAATGCCAAATACTCCCCACTATTAAATCTCTCGGTATAACATTGTATTACTCCGTCTTCTGTAAAAAATGTATTGTCTTTATCTACTGACTTTTCATTACCAGTGGCAGCATACAATAACATCGCATATGGAGAGCCTACAATAGTTAAATTTTCTGCATTCTGCATAATTTCACCAGATTTCATTTTTTAAAACATAAGATTCTATAATTTTCTTTCTTCTTGATCTAAAATAGGAGCTTCTTACAAATTCGGATTATGTTCACATAAAGCAATTAATACTCTATAGTCGTTAGAAAAATTATCGTTTTTCTTCAGGTATTCAAAAAAAGAATTGATCATCTGTTTTTAATTTATTAACATACTCAACGCTTTCTTTAACAACATTCTCCATTATATCAAGATTTAACGAATTGACCATTTGATAACTCATTTTTTGATAAGTACCCAGTTTACTTTCGTGTGCAGTTTTTACAACCCCAAACATGCAATTGTTTTCATAAACTTTTTTCGCACCAATAATCATAGGTTATATCAAACTTCAACCATTTCAATGCATTGTCTGTTGTAATCAATTCTATATCTTTTACAAAATGCTCAACACCAAACATATCTGTAACTTTTGCTTCATAATATCTTTCGCCGAAATAATCTTTAAAAAACTGTTGTATATTTGTATTGAAAGCTGCCATCTTTGTAAAAAGATGACGAAGCAGAACATATCCATTTCCCCATTCTGGAAATCTGCTACTGTCAATAAGTGCTTGTCCGTCAAATAAAATATTCTTTAATTTATAATTTTCTAAATGTCTGGAAAAACAACGTTTATTCTCATCAGTTTCGATACTAATTACATTGGTGTTAAAGAATCTATCCACGTCTTTTAGAACTAAAATATTTTTCGGGTTGATTTTTACTCGTCCAACTATTCCACTTGATATGAGGGGGGGCGTACGCACTTATTTCTACAACTTTCGCATTTTCTTCCGGTAGTTCAATCCCCATATATAGATAATTCTTGGAAGTTTCATATAAATCATCGCAGATAAAAATACATGAACCCTTTTTTGCTTTTCCTGTACTTCTAAAAAGCATTTTATAATGGATTGTTTCTCTTTTTTTTATTTCTCCATTCCTTTTTTTTAAAATATATTCTACAGAAACTCCATCATTATAAAGCTTTCTTATCAGTTCATTTTTTGATAAATAATTATATTTTCTTTTGTTTTTTCGTGCGAAGAGCAAGAGTTTATTTATTTTCTCTATCTTATTTCTTGCCTTATCGATTAAATATTTATCATTTCTCACCCGCGCACGCTTATATTCTTTTTGTGCAGAGTTTGCAACTTTTCGCAGATGATTTAATTCCTGTAAATAAGAACGTGATCCGTAGTTGAATTCTAAACAAATAATGTCTCTCGTAGATTCATCTTTCCATGTTTTTAATCCATTTTCTTCCAAAAATCCTTGAATAAACTATTTGGGAACATTGCGTCCTTATATTCATAGTGGTCACGCAATCCTAAGTTGTATTCATATAGGGTGCTTGCTTCAATATTTTTATTTTTAAACCAAACTCGCTAATTATGAAACACCACCAATCTATTTATAGCTAGATAATAAATTGTATAAATCTTCAACTGTTTGTAGCTTGATATCGTTTCCATCTTTATCTAAGACCGTATCTTCTTTCCATTTTCTACCATAGTCAAGCTCAAAACAGAAATATTCAATCAATTATCTTTATCATAATCTTTCAACAATAAATGAAGTAAATTCAGCGCTGTTGCAACACAATTAGGTTGATAAATATATCCATCCACTTTATTTTTTTCAAAAAATTTATTGAGCTTATAACTGTATGTGTCAGTAGTTTCGATTTCTTCCATTATCTTCAAAAAATCTTCTTTTTTAATTATATTATCCAATCTATTTCATTCCTCCATACATTCAACATCTTCATTTTCCATCACTTTAATATCTTCTTCAAGCCATTCTAATAAATCTTTCATGCTATAAAAGCAATCTAAATGTGCAGCATTACCATTTATATTTTCCAAATACTCATCTCCATTTTCAATCATTTCTCCACACTTATCACAACGGACATAAGTGTTAATAGGATAGGAGTAGTTGGGACATTTTGGATGACATGGATTTTGCAAACATACTTCACACACTTTCTGGATCTTCCTTATATTTCAAATTGTTCAAAATTTCAAAACCCTTTTCACAGCACAACATATCAAATTCAAAACGATCAATGAATTTATCAATATACCCATTATGTACCATCTGTTCTACAATACGACAAATGTGTTCTCTGATATTTTTCGGTGTGCCAGAAACCAACTGTTCATCGATTCCCTCAAATACCATACCGAATTTTCCATCAATATCATTTCGTTTTAACCACATTTTAAGACTATATTTTCCGATATTCTTTTTAAACATATAATGACATGACACAGAATAATCATTATATTTTTTATCCTTATTAATTTGTTTTAAAGGAACAACAATACCGTATCCTTCATCCTCATATCTAATATTCAAACATTTTCCCATTCTAATTTTCCACCTTTCATTTTTATGTTTCATATAATTTCTTATTTTTTTTAGATATAATTATCATCTATATATGTATTCTCTCTAAGACGTAAAACATCTTCGCACACCGAGCATACAATTTTATTTATTAAATACAACTGTTTATTATTTGATACATTCGATAGCATTTCTTTCTGATTGTATTTCCATATATTAATTAATTCATCATCATTACTCCCTAATAGCTCTTCGTACTTTCTACTATACACAATCTCCTGTTCTTTTTCTGTCATGTATTCACTCTACTTTCCGTAACAAATCGTATAAAAGATTCTATTTCTTTTTTATGTTTTTTCTATAATTCTCTAAAGCTTGTTGCATTTTTTTTTCTTTTGTTCGTCAGATACTATTCTTTTTGGTCTAGTTGGATCTGGTTTCGCACCGGGGTTTATTTTTATCCATTTTAAAGGAAATTTAGCACAAATACTTCCGTCTTGATTTATATGAAAATACTTAAATTCATCTTTCCGTTCTTCATAGATTTTTTTTATTCGATTAATATGTTTTCTATTACTAAACGAAACAGTTGTAAATCTTTCACCTGACAAAATTCAATGCAATTTTCATTATTATTATCAAAATTTTGTTCTATCAATACAATCACCTCTTATAGCCACTCTTCTTTGTCCAATGAATAGATTGTGCAATACTATTAATTGTATAGTCTGTTGGATGATCTGTACAAAAGCAGGATTCATATAATATGTTCATTGCATATCTATGGAATTCTTCTCTTGATGGAATTTTTAAATTCCCATTATTTGGTATGTAGCTTGTCTGAAGTTTTTGTTTTGTCATAATTGGTTTTGTCTCCTTTGTTCTCTTAAATAAATTGTTCATCATTAATCAATCCTTTCTGATAAACTTGGTTAATAGTTACTTGGTTCTATATTTTTATTCTCTATTGAGAATGTTTTTCTTAACAAGAATGGCAATTACTGATACAATAATAGTTGATGCATCGTTTGCAACCCGTAAATAAGCACCACAACTGATATGACATCAGGTACGGAAGGAGCGTGGCATCATTATTCGGCAGCATAGGGAGTTCTCCAAGTAGTGCTTTTTCATATACGAAAGGAGAACGGATGACATTAAAAGTTATTATTGTTTTATCTCCATTTGTTTTATGGGCGTTGATTTCTCTTGCCAAGTATTGCGTTTCTCACTTTACAAGATACAGAGAATTGAAACTGCTCATCAACTCTGGAGCAAAACATGCCGTGGTTGCAGAAAACCACATCGAGTTTGAACGATAGGATTTTGTAAAAGGTACGACAATTCTTTTACGAAAATATTGTTCAACATACTATTGTCTTGTAACCGGAACTTGGACTTAGCAGAACTAAGTTGCAATTCCGTGATAATGGATATTGCTCAGATATCCAAAAGTGCACTTTTATTTTGGGAAGGAGATACTTGTTATCGGCAGGTATCTCCTTCTGTGTTACAAGCAGTAATTGCCAGTAGAAAATGTCTACATTTATATATTCTCTTTTTTCTTTCAAAATTTCTTCAACTTTCTCATCAGTTTTTAAACGTTCCTCATCAGAATAATCTTTGAGTTTTGATTTGGAGATTGTCTTTAAAAGAGACTTTGTGGATTCCTTGTTTCGCAATGAAATAATTGGTTCACTTATTTTTTATTCTCCATTTTGAATAAATTTCTTCTCTTCTTGTCAATTACTTATTCCTCTTTTTCTTCTCATTTAATCCTTCGTCTCAATAAAATCATATTTATCAAATACTTTTAAATCTCGAATCTTTTCCAAATACCCATCATAATTATTTTTCTTATACATATTTTCGTATTTGTAATTCTCAGAAATAACATATTGATAAACTTCTAATATATCGTTCTCTGAATAATTCTTGTCTTTTCCTTTTAATAGTTGAATATACATTTGAGCAAGCCTGCGCTTGTTATTTGCTTTTCCAATGTTATTTTTAAATACTGATATGATTTTTTATTCTCCTTTTTGATTCATAGCGTAGTGGTTGATGTATTCTATATCACAAACTCTTCCATAAATATTTGATAAGCTTTTTACTCCTTTCTCTTTATCAAGCACAAAATCTTTTTGCCTATAAACATAAAGTAGATTATTTTTTCTAACAGCTTGTTATACTCAATAATCGTCCTGTCAGAAATACCGGATAGATGTGAAAGGTATTCTATTGATACATTCCCAATAACTCTGTTTTTATTTTCTCCGTTATGAAGAAAAAAACTGTAATGCTGCTACTAATCGTACCCATTAACAAAATGAAGTATCTTAACAACAAGAAATTATTCACGTTTTCTATTTGAAAAATTTTTCTTACTTCTGAAAAGGTAATAGTAGTAAATTTCGTGTTTCTTGTATCGATCCATAACTTTGAGCAATCTAAGATATAGTGCTTTTGAATTTCTTTCTCTTTTATAATAATATTATTATCTATTAGTTCATTTAAGCCGCATCTAATATAATCATTTATTCTACGTCTACCAGAAATTTGCCCAGTTAGATAAAATTCAATTTGTTGTTGTGTAATACATTGATGAAAAAATTGAGTAGGAATACATAGCGCATGTAATACACAATATACGGAAATTGAATAATTAGATAATTCTTTATCTGTAATCAATGATTCTGGTATAAACAAACTAATTTCATTTTTAATATTCTCTTTCTCGATATAGTCTTCCCTCCTTTTTAAAGTCAAAAAACGCCTAAAATACATCAGGGTGAAAAAAACGTACAATTTTTGACATTACACTCCCATCATTTTGAAGATAAAATGACAAAAAGTTGTACGTTTTTTTCAGTCAATACAATATTAATGTAATCAGTATTAATGAATATAGATTGCACTCCTAACGGAGTCCAAATCCGCATCGTATTTTTATGTGTTTTATCTATGTTATTTATTCTTTATCATTCATAATTTTTCATATACTTTTCTCTTTTAAAATTTTTTCTTTCTTCAGATTTTTATGTTTTAATCTAACCCTTGGTTCATATAGATTACATTTTTGACAATAGCCTCTATGATCAGCAATTCTTCTTTTAGAGCAGTTTCCTTTACAAACATAATTTACACATGGTTCAATTCTGTATCTTGACATAAGCCTTCTCCTTTATATTGATTTTTTGTAATTTAAACATAAACCTTTATAATTTGATTGGTTTTATTTGGACGGGTGATTACATGTATTTATTCTCTTATTTATATAATTATTTTCCTAATATAACTGAGCATACTGGATTCATATAATAATTATAATTTTGAAAGATATTAATCATTTTATCTAAATCCTTTTTTGAATAGAGTGGTTTAATCTTTTTAAAATTTGCCGAATCATAATTTCTGATATCATCCATTTCTTCAAAACCATTTAATGAATACATTGAATATGTTCTAAAACATTTTTCAAAAAATACAATATTTTCTTTATTTTTATAATATTTGCTGTGGATTACATAGTTATATAAAGGTTTGGTATATATATATCTATACAGTTCCAAATTGTCATAAATAGATGGACGGAAAAGCCTATTTGATAAACTATCAAAAAAGGTATCAATCTTATCAAATAAAAAATAATCTTGTGTTTTAAGAATTTCATCACGTTTTAAAAGCTGTAATTTATTAAGTGGTAATTGTGACGATATAAAAATAAATTCTGTATCCATAATTATTTAATGCCTCCGTTTTTATTCAATTCTATAAATTTCATTTTTGTAATTCCTTTCTTTTCAATCTTTTCGTATTGTTTTGTTAAAAATAGTAATATGTTTTGTAGATGTAATCGGGTCATCTTCAGATGCAATTCCATATTGGATTAAATTGTCATTTACAATTCCTTCTACCATATCTCTATATTTCTGCTTGAATTCGTATGGATCTAATGGATAGCATGATGTGATATTATTTTCATATAAATAATCTGCTTGTATTTGATTAGTATCTATGTTGTAAATATTCTCCATTTCCTTTAAAATATTTTTATATAATTGACCTCGTGTTATATTAAAATAATCTTCTAATAATTGATACTTAGGCTGCATTTTAGCAAACCAAGGGTTATAAGGCTTTTTTATATGTAGATTTTTCTTCAATTTGTTTTGACTCTTGTAATTGGGACTCTACTTTTGTAATGCGTTCTTCTTGCTTCTCAAGAATGGATACCATTTTGTTCAATGTAGAGGATAAGAGAGTGATATCTACTATTTCTTTGTTGCGGTATTTTTCAACGATATCCCATACCCACTCCATGAAGAGATTGGCTTGTTTACTATTTGACCATCTACAAATTTCCATAATTCCACGCTCTGTATAATAGAAAATGTCATGACCCAAACCATCAGATAGGCAAATCGACAATTTGTCGAGTCGCTCTTTGTGCCTTTTGTGAATTCTATAAATAGCATCATCTGGATTTTTGTATTCCAGTGCAGTTCCAATCTGTTCTCTTGTGAGTAGAATGTCATCATTCATATTCCTGTAAAAGTTACATTGCAGCTCACCAAAGTTTTCTGTTGTTACTAATTTTAAATTTGTCATATGTAAATTCCTTTCTTATAAATAAATATTTTTTCTTTTTATATTGGATAGTGGAGATATTTATATATTCTCTTTTGAATAGATAAATTTTTATAAACAAAAAAAAGATAAACGATTTTTCGTCTATCTTTTTATTCTCTCTTTATATTCAATTTTTCTATAAAATTATGGCAATAACCAGTTGCTTTCCGGTTTAGCAATCAATCTTGCATTATTATATGCCATCTCCATCGTTAAGCATGTATATCCTTGATAGAAGTTCCCAGATTGATTTTTTTGGTTACAACTAATGCTAAATCTGGAATATCTGAATCTACTAAACATAATGGCAGTAGTAATTGTATTTTTTCCATTAAAATATTGAGGTACAGCGATTTTATAATTTGCAGTTACTTTCTTTTTCATGATCTCTATAGCACCGCTGAAGATATGGTGTAAATTTTTAGCATTTTTTGATTGAATCAGGAATTCTTGCAATATTATTTTCATCTTCTAAAATATGTTTATAATGAACATTAATTTTACAACTTGCATCAAAAATCAACAGATTTGGATTCTGGAAATAATTTGCTTTTTCTGGCAATTCGGTAACTCCTAAATTCCCCAATTCATATTCTGTTGCAAATTGTTTAAAAAAACCATTCTTGATCACTTGTGCCTGTATTCTTTTCAGCATAAATGTAAATAGGTTCATAATAAGAAGTGAATAATCCTGTATTCATAAGACAATAGTTATCTGTTGTAATAACTTTATTTTCTTCTTCCAGTTTCTTAGCAGTATACCTTAGATAATTTTTCAGAATAAGATTGTTTGTTTTTCCATGAAAATTCCAGTTTTCATCTGTCATATTAGCAAGAGTTTGAATTTTTGCATCATAATCTCCCCATATCATAAAATCATATAATTCACTCACGACATCATTCTCCTTTTCTTGTGATGAGATTATTGTATCATAATTTATATTGTAAAAACTGTCCTCTGCGGATTTTATGTCAACAATGTTATATCCGAAATATTTTGGGTCTTTATGTAATTTAATTCCCATAATTTTTAATACTTTTTTCAATAGACTCTGACCAAATTTGAAGATTTCTTCTATATGATATTCCAGTTTTTTTTTTTCAATCGTTATATCATACTTTTTAAACATAAATTTTATCTCCTTTGTATTTATTAGATTCCTGTTTGCATGTTCTCTTTTTTTAAAAAAAATTAGTTAAAAAGGAAGTGAGAATATCGTAAAATGATTTATCTGTTTTAATGTAAAAAAGTATCCCCGTATTGATATGTTGAGTTTTCTTTAAAATAGAAAAAGAATTTGATACCGATTTTTAATTCTGTGCAGCTAAATGATAAATTGATAGGTTAGAAACAAAAATTGATTTTTAATACTATTTTTATTTATATTTGAAAGAGATTGAAATTTTATGATATTATAGACGTAGAAATTATTTTTGCAAGTGACAGATATGGTAAAGAGACAAGATGGAGGAAGGGCAATGAATCTTCATGATAGATTAAATGCAGTTACAAAAACAAAAGAAGAAGTCAGAGATGCGGAATATAAGAAAGGTTATGAGGAATCTTATAAATGGGTTGGATACTTTATAAAAGAAATTCAAGATCAACTTATGGATAAAGCAAAACATGGAGAATATACTGAACTTGTAAATGGAAAAAAATATATAGAACTTAATTATTTTAATATATCCATGAAGTATGCATTAGAGTGGAATTTGAAAAGTTTCGCGTAATAAGCGAGGATGGTAGAAGTGAAAAGATTTTTGCAAAATATTATGTAAAGGATCAAGGCAACTATGATGGGTTTATGAAAAGAATATTTGAATTTTCCCAAGAAGAAGATGTGTCATGTAAAATTGTGTGCCAATATTGTACCGATAAAGAAATGTATGATTTTAATCCAGTAACCGGATTTGAAATTCCATGTAGTAATAATGATGAAGGAAGTATAATCACATTTTACATTCAATGCAGGGTTACATATTAGGATATGCAATAAATTAAATATAGGTGTGGTGCTGGGATAGGCTTATGCTTTTAGGACTGCTGTTTTGTGATTCATGATTGTGGTGTGTAAATTGCAAAACGGTGGTTCTTTTTTGTTATGATATGATAATGATATAATTTTAGATTGTAAAATAGTATGTTCGATGTGGTTTTCGGTAAGTTGGATTATTGATGTTTGGATAATGCTTGTAAGGTAGGTGTTTTAGTGGAATGAGATTAGAATGCGGTGATTATGAAATTAGTGATTTTGGGTTGTTAATGAAAATAAAATGGGTGAAGTTCGGCTTGAGCACTGGTTTTATAGGAGATTTGGTGGAGTTTTGATAGTGAAAATGGTAGTTTTTGATATAAAAATAATTGTCTGAATATTTGTTGCTTAAAGATGCAGGCTTAATTTTTAAGTGAAGTAGGGTGGTAGCGTGTTAGGTTTGTCGAAAGCGAAACCGAAAAGATTTTGAAGTGGGATAGAAATTGTGTGAGAATTTGATACAATTTGTGTCGGTGAGATGTCGGTGCTTGTCGGTGAGATGAAAATTTTTCGTGGTGCGGATGTGGAACACATAAGGGCTTTATGGGTGAAATATGGATCTTAAAAATGTAAAGCACCCCCTATAAAACAGATAAAGCCTAACTTTTAAGGCAAAAAAACGGACACTATTATTGTAATAATAGGGTATGTTTTACAGTTGTAGCGGATTGTATTGCATCAAATTTCCGCCTGCTTCCGGGGATTAAAGTGTTTGAATTGTTTTTAATTTGTTTTTGATTTGTTAAATATAGACGTTATGTGGATTTATACTAACCATTAAACGATTGCTTGACGATTAAATATCGTTTAAATGTTCGCCTCAAACCGTACAGTAAATGTACACTTTAAAAAGTTATCAACATAATGTGGATAACTACACCTTACACTGTGCATAACTCCCACTTAGCACATAAAATTACACCAAAAACGCACCATATCCACCACCTTACACTCAAAAAAACTACAAAAACAATAATAAACCTCCACTTTCGCATAAAATCAGATACAATCTTAATTCATCATCTACATATAATTAATACAACATATAACCACCTATACAATCACTTATACACTGACCTACACCTATACAACCACCTACAACAACGCTGATCTGCTGCTGATTTACTTCCGGTTTATTCCTGATCCATTATTCCTGATTTATTATTCCTGATTATCACGCTTTACAAAGTCTATATACAAGTCATATCCTAAAGCATCTAACCAACTTGACAACTCGTTCAATCCTATACGTTCATTATTAAATTTATTGTTTAATTGTTGCGGTATCATACCGCAGTTATTAGCAACGCTTGTCATTGTTCTTTTTTCAGATACAACCGTTTTTTTAAACTCAATTTTTACTTGCTCATTATTATCATATTTAAACATATTTTATATACCTCTTTCCTTTATTATATGTATATATTCATTCTCTTGTTGTCTAAACCATTTATATAGTAATAGTATATCTTATTATCGTTTAAAAATAAATAATAAAAATATAAAAAATATATTGACTTTTAAACGATTATAATTTATAATCATAAACAAGTCAAACGACTATCGTTTATATCTAAACTATAAATGTAAAAAAAAGTAAACGATAAAAATTTAAAAAGCTATTGACTTTTAAACGACTATCGTTTATAATAAAGACAAGTTAAAAAACAAACGGCATACAGATAACAAACGAGATTGCAAACAAGATGACAACTGTTAAAACTTATCTTACACATTGTACCTTGATAATTTAATAAGGCTTTACACCTATCATAATACATATTATAATATAGGTAATAATAAACCATAATATTATAATAAAAAGGATGTGAAAGGATGATTACAACTGAAATGACTGAAAAAGAGATGAAAACAGTTAAAATGTCAACTTTGTATGAATTAAGATTATTATTTGCACAGGGCGAAAAAGAAGAGTATAGCAAACAAGAAATTGTTGAACTTCTTGACAAAATAGCGACAGCAAAAGAGCAGGAGTAACAAGTTAAAAAGGGTGTAAGGTCTTATTAAATTATTAAGGTCTTGCACCTTGTAAATTTTATAGTTGCCTATGCTTTTTGCTTTTGTTAGTAGAAATGAGGTAAAAATAATATGACTATTAAACAAAAAGTAGTTAGTGCTTGTTTGCAAATAGGTATAAGCCAAACAGAGTTAGCACATCGATTGGGCATGAGTCAACAAAACTTTTCCAAACGGTTAAAAGTTGGCAAGTTTTCAGATTCAGAGTTACAAGACATCGCTAATGCGTTAGGATGTAAATATCATTCCTATTTTGAATTTTCAGACGGCACAAAAATAGAGTAAAGCATATTATAACGATATGCTTTTTCTATAAAACATAGTAACAACTAAAAAGTTTAAAAACAATAAAAAAGTATTGACACAACCGAAAAGTTGTTGTATAATAAAGACAAGTTAAAGAGATGCAACAAAAACAAAAGCTAATGCAGGCAGACTTGACAAGTCGAGACGGTCGCAACCCCGTGAAAATGCAGAGCGGCTTTTACTAAAACGAAAACTAACCTGTGATGAGGCAGGCAATATCACATTTTTACATATTGAAAGTATTATGTTATACTTGCTATATCGTAATACAAGGAGTAATAGCACCATGACAAATAGAGAGTTAGCGAAGTATGTATCTATTTTTTTAGATCAGGAGCGAGGACGTAAAGTTGATGTAGCAAAAAAACTCGGCATACACAAACAGACGTTAAATAATATGTTTAAAAAACAAATTTTAGTCTAGACGATGCCAATAAAATATTAAATGCTATTGGTTATAAGTTAGATACAAAAATAAAAATTACAGAAAAGTAAGTAAAAAATGTTGACAATCTATAAAACACATGCTATTATACAGTTACAACGTAAGTAAAAAACACTTACATAAGCGGTTACACTTCCCGAAAAAGTGAAAACTACTCGAATATAATAAACCTGAATAAAAGGTTGCTGCCGTGTCAGTAATCATAATAAAACAGATAATAAAAATGTTTGTGTAGTCGGTGAAAAGTTGTTATTACCGTAAAAACATACAACGGTAGCACGCTAATGAAGTAGTACAGATAAATATACATTTGCACTGTATAAAAGCAAAGTAGCACACGTTGAATAGTTGATAGTTTCCGGTTCTCTGTAGAAACTGGCGTAAATAAAGCAAGACGTTACGCTTTGAAAAGTACAACTTTTCTATACCGGGTCGCATGATAGTTGTTATATCATAGCGTTTGACTTTTCCGCCGGAATTGACACGGCAATGAAAACGGAAAAGGATGTTAGAAGTATAAACAACTTGAAAAACAATCAAAAGTAACAAACACTTGCGGATGCAAACTGATAATTGACGATTGACAATAACCACGGCACAAACCGGACATAAAACAATCTATTGCAATGATCAAAGTAGCGTGACAGAAGCAAGGGACATTACATCCAAAAAGGATAGTCTGAAAATTTGAAAAATGCTAGACTGGCGATCTGATTAGAAAAGTAGTATTTTAAACCGAAAACGGCGGTTAGCAGTGATATACAGTTTAAGACTAACCGCAAACATGATGCTAGCGTTCTGAAGCCTTCCCGCGGCGGTATCGTTTCAACTAATTTTATCAGAACACAAAAAAATACGGCTCTATCTGCAAAATAGAACCGTATCATAGAAGGGGGTGATATTATGACTCCAGTGTCCGCTTATGAGTTTTTCCGACGCAACGGAAGAATTTACATCAACGGCAATCTGATAGAATTCATTTCTTATGAAGACTATTTGGATTATTTGAGCTAATTTCCCCTTGTGGAACGTTTAGAACGTCCTAATGTACTAACATACATATTATAGGACAATTCTATTAATCTGTCAAGTCTGGTAGAACGTTCCACATAAAAAATGCACCTTGAAAAATATTAATAATGAAAATAAGTTGAACCGATTGTATATATGAGGTCTACCAGTTGAAATTATGAGGGCTACCTATGCGGTTATAAGTGCATATATTAATTTTTAGGGTTATAAGTGAACTATACGATATACAGGAGATACACTAAAGATAGTTATTAATCATTTAGCATCGGAGTAGCGTGATAGTCTCCATTATCAAAAAACGTATGGGTTTTATATTTCTCCCATAACCACCTGAAAAATTGGGGCTAATAAAAAAAGAAATATTATACTGAAAATCAATTTCCAGTATATGAGTACATGAAAGTGTCGTGTATTGATATACTGGAATTTTTATTAAAAAAGAGAATAAACAAAAGAAGAGTTTAAAAAGGAGAGTGTAAACCATGAAAGCGATGACGATAACGGAAATCCTACTGTTTAGTCATTGAAAATTAATCATTCTAAGTATGGGAAATATTGTTGGATTACCGACAATATAGATTATTTTAGTATAGAAGTAGATTACAATGGATTTATTGAATTAAAACAATGTAAGTCCCTTGTTAGTGCTAAACGCTGGGTGTCTATTAATTTATTATAAAGTTGCACGGTTTCTGAAAATCTGCTATATTATAGGAAGAAATACGGAGGAGGTGGTGAAAATAACACTACAACAACAAATAGAAATGGCTATTGCATATTCTGGCGGTGTTACAAAAAAAAAGAAATTGCTGAAAAATGAATGTTACTCCGTCAGCGTTTGGTCAACGTTTGAAAACAGGAAAGTTCACAAAAGAAGAATTGCAGAGGATTGCTGCTATTTTAGATGCGGAATATATTTTTTTTTCAAATTTAAAGATGGCAAAGAAATATAGCAGAATTTTCTGCTTTTTTCTTTTAGAAATGAAATGTAGAAAAACCTAAATAAATACAGAAAAACCTATTGACATCATTGGGAAATGATGTTATTTTATTAGTACAGAAATGAAGGAAAACCTACATAACGCAAGGGAAAACTTGTTTCTGCGTTGCACCTTGAAAACTTAGAAAGATAGCATCTTGAAATGCTGACGTGATAGGGTTGAAATACTCTTGGCTATCTGCGTGCAGAATCCTTGAAAAACAGGTAAGAAGATAGTCATTTGCTTTAACGTGCTAACATTTCGTCACAAGTCGGAAGTGAAAGAAAACGGAGTGAAGCAAATAGAGAATATATATAAGGAGAGAGGAAATAAAAATGACAATAGACATTTATTTATCAAGCTTATCAGAATACACCAATGGAAACGACAACGGAGAATGGCTGACGCTTCCAATGAGTAACGAAGAACTCACTGACAAATTTAACGGAATTGTTGGGAAGGGAAAGGAGTGGATTATTTTAGATAGTTCTGAACCATCGTTGGTATCTGAATATGAGGATGTTTTTTCTTTGAATGACTTCTTGTTAGAAGTAAGTAAAGAATTTCAAAGAGAAGAAATCTCAATCCTTTCAAAAGTTGTAGATACGTTGGAAGATTTAAAAGAATTGTTTGAGTCAGGCAACTATACAGTCATCAACGCTGATGAAGTTTCTGACGGTTGGACGATAACATGCGGGGATGAATGCTGGGGAATGGTTTTAAATGAATGCGGATACAATAACTTATTTTCTCAGCCAATACCGGAAGAAATGATTGATTATATTAATTTTGAGCAAGTGTGGCGCGATTTATCCATTAATGACGGATGGCAGAGCGTAACAGTGAATGACGTTACTTATTTAGTAACGACTAAATTTTAAAGAAATAACAGAAAAGAAAGGGTTAAAATATGAAACCTGTTGAAAAGGAGGAAATATAAAATGAGAAAATTAACAGTAGCAGAGAGAAGAAAAAGAGAATTAAGATTCGCAGCAGAAAGATATAATATTCCTTATGATGAATTAAAGCATTTAATGAACAGATTTTATAGGTTGAACGGACATTGGAAAGATTATCTTACCTTGAAAATGATGAAAGAACTTGTAATAGAAGAAGCACAAAAGAGCTTTCAGAAAGCACAGACAGAAGAAGTGAAAAAATTAAATGCTGATTTAGAAAAATATGGGTTGTGTCTGGATTATTTTGGGCATCTTGCAACAATTTGTGAAAAGGGAACTACAAGAACAGCGATAGAAGCTATTTATTATGAATAAAAGAAAAGAAACGGGGAGAAAACACTATGAATAATTGGTTATATACATACACATTAGAAGGAAAATGTTATGACGCTGACCGCACAGAATACGAAATGGTTTTAATGTCTCGGTGGTCAGATAGAAAGGAAAAAAGAATTAGAACGGAAATGTTTTTATATTGCAGGAACACAGCAGCAAATTAGAAAACTATTAAAAACAGAATTAGAAGTTAGAAACTTGTTTTAAAATCAAAATTACGCAAGATTTGGAATAATCGAAAACTGGAAGCGAAACGTATTTATGAATAGGGGGGGAACAAAATGCAATTAATCACACTTACGGAAATTGCAAATTTACATAATGCCGTGTTATTTCCATATCAAGTGGAGGAACTGTCTTGTAATAAGCATATAGTAGAAGTTGACTGCATCGGAAAAGCCTATAATAATTGTGTAAGTTTTTTATTTACTCGTAAATGGTCAAAGGATCAAAGTGTTTGAAAAACTAATGATTAAAACGGGAGGTGTAAAAATATGAAGAAAATTAAAAGACGTCATATTGTAGTGTGTATGTTAGTTATGTTGTATGTGTTTGTACTTGGAAAATCTTTTTATATAATCTCTCATTGTGAAGAAATTAGACAAGCACATGAAAAAGAAATACTTGAAGAATGTATGGAGTATATAAACTACTGGGAAGTTACAAATGACGGTTTGAATATATACGATCAATACGGTAATAAATACGAATGGAGATGACAAAATGTATAGAATAATTGCAAAATTTGAAGATTACGATATCGTGGAATATGTGAAAATGGAAGAGTACAAACAGGTACAAAGAGATAAAAAACGGCGGCAACAGAAACAGGATCGCGAAAATACAGTAGGAGCATATACAGGATGTGTCTTTATGGTCGTGTGGGTTTTTGCGATGTGGTTGAGTTATTTATATTAAAAAGTAATATAGACAGTTAGAGGGCATTAACGAAAAATAATCGTTAGTGCCTTTTATAGTGCCTATATGGTGCGATGTTACATATTGTTACATATTAAAAAGAGAATAAAAAGCAGAAAGGAAAGTGCAATGATGGAATTAAAAGGAAAGGCAAAACCAAAAGCTGTGGAAAGTTTTTTTGAACGACAAAAGGCTTTTAAATGACTTTTTGGAAGTGGTTGAAAGAAAGATTGTGGAGGATAAAGTTGAGGAGGCAAAACAGAAGTTAAAAAGCGGAGAGAAAGCAATTATCAATATTAATCCTCTATTGATTCATGTACCGACATGGCAAAGGGATTTAGATGTAAACAGGGCGAAAAGAATAGCGACAGATTATAACCCTTATAAGTGGGAACTTCCAAAAGTTATGTTACATGATAAAAAATTAATCATTGTCGATGGAGAGCATAGAATTATAGGTGCTATTTTCGGCGGAATGAAACTTGTACAAGTTGAAGTTCTTGTTAGGATTACAGAGTCGGAGGCAATCGACTTGTTTTTATCTCAGGGTGATGACCGTAGAAGAATGAGTCCGCAAGATACATACAGTGCAGCATTAGAGGCGAAAAAAGAAGAATATGTTGCTTTGAAAAGAATTTGTAACAATAATCATGTAGCGGTTAAGGGTGATCAAGAACCTATAAAAAATCCGATTGGAATTTTAACTTCCATATCTGACGGAATTTCACTTGCAAAAAAATAATCCGGAATTATTGGATAGGATTTTGTCTATCATCGGGAAATTGCAATGGAACGCTGGGAAATCTGCCTTTGAGGGAAAAAGCGTATACAGCTAAAGTTATTCGAGTTTTTAAGAAACTTTATGCTTATTACACAGGAAGAGAAACAGAACGTGAAACTGTTCTTTTGAATAATTGCAAGGGTAGTCAGTATTTTAACGACAATCTTGTTGAGAAATGGCAAGACTCACTTTTCGATTATCTTTCAAATGTGATTGAAAAGAATATTGATATTCCAAATGTTTCAGCGAAGTCTACGCCAAAGACACGCAGAAATAAAACAGCATAACACACATCAAATGATCAGTTTATATACACGTTCCGCAGGGTCACAGCTTGCGGAATGATTTCAAAGAAACATTTAAAATTAAAAGGAGAATTTATTATGCACAATGGATTTTTTGGGGAGTTTAGAGAACATCGGAAAAGGAACTGTAGAAACAAAATATCTGATCGAATCTATTGTAGATGAGAAAACATGGATCAAATTTTTAAAAACAGAAGACATTGACCTGTACACAAAAAGAATATGACAACATAGAGAATGCTCTGGAATATTATCTTTGTTGGTATGTGAGCGAAAATTGTTATGATTTGAAAATGTGGGAACAGATTTATGTGAACGGGGAAATGGTTCTGGAACAGATGATTGAACCAAAGTCAACTTGTAAATCAGTTATGAGGCATTCTATTGATCGGGAAATGAAAGATAGAATGAAACAGGCAGAACAAAAAGCGGAAAAATTAGAACGTTCTAACGAGTTGTATAAAGGTTTTCTTAAAGCAATGGGAAAGCAGTTTGAAGAAATGTTTAAAGAATATTGTATAAATAATTGAAGGAGTGAAAGAACATGAAAGAATGGAAAGTATTTTATTACAATGATAAGGAAATTGGAGCGTATACAATACATGGAACTTTTGAGGGAGAAGAACAGGCAACAAAGGAGTTATTAGCATATGAGAACAGAATTAAACCGGAAGAGATTGCGGTAAAGACTGAAATTAGATAGCAAGAAATAATGATTTTATCAGGAGAGAAATAGTTATGAGAATTACTATATATAAAATAGAACTAAACAATGATTTACATACAAAATTAGTAAAAGAAAAAGCATATAACCATGATGTTAAAAATTTGAATAATCCATCTTCTATTGTACAGGTTATGAATGATGTTTTTCACATGAACAAATTGTCGGAAGAATATCTATATACGATAGCATTAAATAGAAAATTAAAACCAATTGGATTTTTTTGAAATTTCGCATGGAACATCAGATTGTAGTTTATGCAATCCAAGAGAAATTTTTAATAGATTGTTGCTATGTGGTGCTAACTCATTTGTATTATTACATAATCATCCAAGCGGTGATACATCTCCTAGTAAAGAAGATATTGCGGTATTTAAAAAAGAATAAAGCAATGCAGTGAATTATTAGGCATTAACTTTTGGACAATATTATTGTTGGGGATAATTATTACAGTTTTATAGAAAATAATTATCAGTAAATAGAAAATAAAAAGATAATTTCAAAAAGACTAAGTTTAACTTAGGTCGTCAGGGCGAAGCTAATATCATTAACGAAAACGGTTTTTATACTTTGGTATTGCGTAGCAGAAAGCCTATTGCAAAACCGTTTAGAATTTGGGTAACATCAGAAGTTCTTCCGGCAATTAGAAAAACTGGAAAATATATTGCTCCATCTAAAAATAAAGTTGAATCTATGTTGTCAGATATGAATTGTAATATGAAGATTGTATATGCGCAGATCAACAATATTGAGGAAATGCTTGGAGAACAAAATTTCATGTTGGAAAAAGTTGTGGATAATATGACACTCTCCACTAGGCAACAACAGATTTATAAAGCAGCAAAAGACAGAATCAACCATCTTCTAAATGGAGACATTCTAAAGAGTACAAAGAAAATTCAAAAAGTTATTTTATAAATTTATGGAATAATTTGAAAAGTAAATTCGGTTGTGGAAGTAGTTACAAAGATCTGAATCCGGTTTATTTTGAAGAAGCAATCAAGTTTATTTCTTCATGGAAATATGAAGAAAATTAAATAGTTTTACATATTTAAGGCTTACACTTTAATGGTGTGAGCCTTTTTAAAAAAGAGAATAAAATAATAAATGGAGGTAAGCGGTATGAAAATTCATTTATTTTGGATTGATAAAAACTGGAAGAAAAACGGTAGGACTACAAATAACTATAATCCTATTGTAGATATTGAAAATAAAACATACAAAGTCGAGGATATAGAAGTTTAAAAGAAATCTGATATTGTGGATTATGTGGAATATCTTAAATTAAATGGGTTTAAGGAAGTGGAACGTATATGAGAAAAGTAATTTTTAAAATTGATGATATAGAGTGGTTTAGAAGATTTTATGAAGTACCAGAGGAGGATTTTAAGAAAGTTTTTTGAAGGAAAAGAATCGTTTAAGGTGATTTTTACACTTTATGGCAATGGGAAAACTGTTGATAGACATGAATTAACAGATTTTAACGGAAATAAAAAAGAATATAAATGATTTAAACGGATATGAAAAGGGTGTAATTTTAAACGATTGTTATGCTTATTTTGAAGGGCGTAAATATCACAGTGAAGCAAGAATACCGGGCGGTATGATTGAAGTTATAGAAGAAATAGACGGAAAACAAGTTAAAAATGGGAAATGCCGGAAAAGTTTTGGACAAATAAAAAGTACGATTTTGTAAGGGGGTGTAGATTGTGATTAAGTTTAAAAATACAACAGAAAAAAGAATCTTTTAAAAATATGATTGAATTTCAAGGTTTAAAAATAAAACCTATTCAAGCATTATATGATAATCAAAAAACAATGGAATATTACAGACAGTTTTGGAAATGAATGGAATGTCGTGTTTACAGGAAATGTTGACGAGTTATATATATACAATGTTCCACATTTTGGTTGTGATAAGCCATTCAGAGTTGATTTTATTATGAACGGAAACAATGTAGAAATACATAGAGCGTTGAAGAATGGAAGAAATATTGTATCAGAAAGATTGTTAAAACAGTTTTCACAATTAATTTTAATGATAAATAGTTTTTACATATTCGGATATATGAAGTAATACATAGGAGTGAATAGAAATGAATATGAGAGCAGAAAGAATTTTTTATATGGAGGGAAATATTCATGGAAGAATTAAAAACTAAATTAAGACAATATCAAGAAAATTCTTATTATGATGATTCTGATATTGCAGAAAAACTAATTGAATTATCTAATTTAGAATTAACGAATGATATTAAAGTTGAATTAGAAAATGCAATAAATTATTTAAACATGGTGGCACGGAACGAATATAATGATGATCAATTCAGAGTATTATACAATGTGCTGCTTGTGATTACTGGATTAGAGGTGTTTTAAAAATATGAAAGAAAATATGGATATTAAGCAAAACAAAGACGAAGAATTGTCATTTGTTGATGATAAAGAAAAATGCGAGATTTCAAAGAATTAACTAAAGAGGAATTCTTATTTTCATATTCCTATTTGACTGAAGAAGAATATGATGCAACTATGAGATGTTTAAAACGTAGAGATAATACAATGAATCTTGGAAAATTTTAGAAATGTATGACAATGAAGAATCGGGTTCTGACGGAGTACAGCACGATTATTTGGCGGATTATATTCCGAGAGAGAACGTATAGGGAGAAAATGAAGATGACAAAATTTTTAGTAGATTATTACGAAACATATAGTAAATCTTATGAAGTAGAGGCGAATAATATGGAAGAAGCAGAAGAAATTGTGAAGAATGATATTATAGAAGGACGTAGAGAAGAACCTGATAATTGTACAGAGTCATGGTTTGAAGTGGAAGAATTGAAATAATAACAGGATTTTATTGAGGAGAAAAACGTATGATAACAAGAAGAGAAAATAAAGTCACAGTTAATGGTATTCACAGATTAATTGATATAAAAGAATTATACAATTTATCCAGAAAATATCTTTCTGATAATATGTCGTTGAGAGAAAAAGATCAATTTGTTGATGAGGTAATTTTAGAATTTCAGATTTAGAATTTGATGCAAATCTTTTGAATGGGAAAACAGTTGAAGAATATTACTTTGCTGCGTGTTTAGCGTATGCAGAAGAAAATGGATTTCAACAGTTTTTAGATGAAGAAGATGATGGAAATATCTTTGAGTATTGTGGATCAGAACTTATTAAAAATGGAGAGTTTAAAGCGGTTTTGGTGTAACAATAAAATCAGGATTTTATTTAGGAGTGAGTATATGAAAGTAAAATATTTAAAAGTTTCCGATGGAAAGAAACTAAATATAGGGCAATTTCCAAATTTTTCTTATACTGGAAGTGTTCAAGGCATGAAGAAACAATTCTATGGAGAAGACGCCCTTTTAGTAAGATGTGGAGGTTATATATATCATGTTGGAAATTTAAAACACAGTAATGGAATGATAATGAGCTATGGTGAAAATATTTATTTTAACCATGCTTATTAGATGAAATCGGAATTTCAAGTGTAGAAAGGAATGATGGATTATGGGACAAAGATCACAGATTTATGTCAGATATAATAAAAGATTAGTGGTTGCAAATTATTACCAAATGTAGATGAAACTCGTGTTTCAGGATAAGAAGGGAATGTAGATAGTATGAATTATAGATATAATTGTGGAGACGAAGTAATAAGAGTTGGTGTGTGGAATGATGATTTTCATACAACAGTAATAGTAACAGATAACAAGACAAACAAAGCATATATTAGAAGCATTCACGAAGATGAAAATGGAACTTTTTTCACTTGGAATAAGAACAAAATTTATCTTGATAATTGGATCAGAACTTCTATGAAAGAGTTAAAAGAGAAGGTTGATAGGAAAGAGTGGATCACCTCAGACGATTTGTGTCAAGCTATTCTTTCAGATGGTGTTGACAATGCAAGATTTATCATTCCTTTGTATACTGTATCGGCAAGAGGATTTGAAACATCTTTGAAAACAAAAGATACAGTATGTAAGATTGAGGAAAGATATAATCGAGAAGTAAAAACAATTACAAATTGACAGTTGTACCAGTCAATTCAGATGCAACAGTTGCAAATAGGGTGGATTACTATACTGAGGATATGGCTTCTTTAATTAGAGAAGGACGTATCAAAATTATATAAACAAAGCTATATCAAGTGACTGAGGGTATTTACAAATTAAATGAAGAAGAAGCAAAGAAATATGGTGGTAACTTTGCATTATTTCAGGGTATATTTTGTGATTTTGCTATTAGGGAAATGGAGGAAATGATTATGTTTGAAATGGATGATGATTATATTAAAGAAGTAAACGCTAATTACTGGGTAGAAGAAGAGGAAATGAAAACAGGTGTACATCCGTCACAAATTATAGAAAGAATATAAAAAGTATTAGACGAGTCAGGTGTTAAAAAAAGAAAATCACATTTATGGATTACAGTGGATTTTCAGGAACAAGAGTTGGTGTATTTGTAGATAAAGAGTTTTATGGAGTGTTTGACTATATTGAAAATGTATTTGAAAGTACATCAGAAAGTAGAGTTAATGAAAAATAAGGAGATAACAATGATGGGATATGTAGGAGATGCGGAAAAAGACTTATGTATTCAACGAGCTTTTTTGTATTATGAGGAATAGAAAGTATGATATACAGTTAAAAGATTGGTATGTGGTGTTAAGCTATATTGTCAGGAAACGAGGCGAAGAAGCTTTGTATGAATACGCAAAAACGATTGACTTGTGAGACGTGAAGAATGTGAAAGCGAGAATTTACAGTGGTATGACGTAAATAAACCGGAGTAGGATGTTAAAGAACTGAAAAAATCAGGATTTATTATAATTGAAAAGTAAATACTAGGAGGAGTTACAATGAAAGCAGTTAATATTAAATGGGATACAGATGGAGATTTAGAATTATTACGAGACTTGCCCAAAGAGATAGAAATACCAGAATATCTTATTGACGAAGATACAGACATAGATGAATATGAAGAAGAAATTGCTGATTATATTTCGGAAGTTACTGGATATTGTCACTTTGGATTTGACTTGGAGTAATGCGTAGGGATATAACAGAGAATTTTATAGTGCAGATAAGAAAATTTGGAGAAGATAGTATAAGAGCTAACGTTATTTAAAAGGGAGAAAATGTCAATGTCGAAAAAACAATTACAATAGCAGATATTTTAAATAGAATCAGGAATATAAAATATGTGATGACGCACAAGGATGGTGGAACAAAATATTTGTCATTAAATGAATTAACAAATGACGATAAAAAATTAGAAATTAATTGGTTTGAAGTGACAATGTTTCAGGGACAAAAATGTATTGAGTTTAATTTAAAGAGTTTGAATAATAAATTAAGAGTATGGTGGATTCCGCAAGTTGGATCAAGTAATAGCTTTTACATCCCGGTAAAGAGTGTAGAAGAGGGTAAGAAAGTAATGGATTTGTTGGCTGCATATGATATGTTTCAGCTTCAGAACAATATTAAACCAGATTTTTGTAATGTGGGTGGATTACAGATGTTTGTAGATGGAGAATGGGAAGATTGGTACTTGGAAACAGAAGATGATTATTTTGATGATGTGGACGAGTATTGCAAGAAGTGCGAACGATCAGAAGAGATAGATAATTTTTCTAAAGATTTATTTGAACAAATTGACTTTAAAACATTGTATACGAGGTGAAAAATATGAAGTATAACAAAGATGAATACATTGGAAAAGAGGTTCAGCTTTATCCTGGGGATACTTATAAAAAATGGGGAGTTATTGAAGGCGTAGATGATCTTGGGTGGACAATCAAGATAACAGATATGGAAGAAGATTATAGTTATAAATATAAAATAGGAGACAGAATCTTTATTAGCCATTCAAAACCGTTTACTTTTAGTTTTTAGAAGATTAAGATGAAACTCGTATTTCAAAAGGAGCGGTAAAGAGTGAAAATTGAAAAGATTATTTGTGATTGTTGTGGAGAAGAAATTCCAAAAGTAAAAAAGAAGGATGTTTTCGGAATTGAAAGAGAATATTATCGCATGGGAAAATTAAATTATGGATATCCTTTACAGATATTAACTGTCGGAATTTAGGGATAGACCTATGTGAAAGATGTGCCGGAAATATTAGTTTAGAAATGTATAAGAGAAGAATGGAATTGATAAATAACAGATGAAATTCACATTTCTTAGGAGAATATAAATAAAAGAGAGGTGAGATTGTGAAAGACGAATTAAAAGATATAGCTTATGTTTTTTATATAAATAATGTAGATGGGAAAATACACACTTGCAATATTAGTAATAAAGAAGAGCTAGATTGTAATAATTATCCACGATATCTCGGACAATATGGAAACTGTTTAATTGCTCTAAGGAATCAGAAGACAACAGACAAGCTGTATTTGATGACAGGGGATACTTTTGTGAAAATCAAGAAAAAATTTTGGCGGCTTGATATGTATTTAGCAGAAGAATTTCTTAACCGCTATGCAGATAGAATAATTGAAAGGTAAAAAGGAGAAAATATTATGAATAATATTAATGTAATTAACAATGCAGGGAATAATGTAAATGTAATAATCAATGAAAAAGACAACGGTATTCAGATTCTAATTGATACTGTACATAACAATAAGAAAGAACTTTCAGAACTGAAACAGTATGAACATTTCTTTGATGAAGATGGAGAAGAGCATATATTGTGTGAGTTGTTTGAATGTGGAGTTGCCGCCGTTGCAAAAGCAAATTTATTGGAAAATAAAATGAAATTTGGGAGAAATAATAATTGGGCAGAATCTGATTTGAGAGGATATCTCAATGGATCTTATTTAACAGAATTGGAACGGAAATTTGGTTCAGAAAATATTATTCCACATAAAGTTGATCTGACTTCTATGGATGGATTTGACGATTATGGGTATACAAATGATAAAGTGGCAGCAATGACTTTTGACGAATACAGAAAGTATACAAAAGGTATTGGATTAGTTAATGATTGGCAGTGGTTATCTACGCCGAATCAGACAACAAGCCGTGGAGACGCCTCTTATGTTCAGGTTGTCAGCGATGATGGTTACATGGGTTGCGGCGGTTGCCGTTGGGACAGCAACAGCGTGCGTCCGTTTTTCTTCTTAAAATCTTCAATCTTTGTATCTTTGGGAAAATAGAAAGAGAATTATTGGAAGTGTATAAAAAAATATGGTAAGATTAAAAGAAAAAAGGTGGTATGTTATATGTTTTTACCGGGATTAATTGTTTGTTATATTATATATTTTATATACAAATTAATAAATGATTAAGTTGTAATTGTAATATATTTTTATGTTTTAAATAAGAAAGGGATGAATCTATTATGATCTATGATTTTGAATATGCTATAAAAAGATGGTTTTGTACGATATATAACAATGAAAATGTAGTTCATGGAGAATGATTATGAAAATAAGAAAATGTACAGTTTGTGGAAGGGGAATTTGAATCTCACAATGCAATTACAGATGGTCATAAGAATTTAGGAAGGAATAACAATGAAGAAAATTGAAAAATTTAAAACGATTGTAAATAATATAAATGATTCGTCAGAACTGGTAGGCTTTTTTAGACGGATTTCGCATTGCCGCATCGCTGTTCTGTAAAGAGAATTGTCCGGACGAAGTGATCTTTGAAAATGGAAGAATTAAAGATATAACTATATGTGGAATGATGGAATTTCTTGAAAGTGAAGATGAATAAAAGATTGATTTTATAAGATAGTGAGGTGATATACTATGAAGATAACGCAAGAAATGGTAATGGAATTAAATAACGAGTTAATAAACAAAGGATGTCCTTTTAGATACGAATATAAAAAAAAATACAGCTTCAGGAAATCCGCATATAAAAATTACACTTCCGAGCATGAGCTGTGTCAGTAGCTTTATTATCAATCCGGAAAGAGAGTACTTCGATTGGCTGAAATTATGGTTTAAAACTAGAGGAATTGAATTGTGTTTTAATAATGATGGAAGTATTTGCTGGAGTAAGGATGAATGGGGTGACAGGGTTTCAGAAGAAGTTGTAATGCAAATAAAACAATATTATGTTTATACAGCAAGAGGTTTTGGAAATGTTATTGTCGTGCAGCCAGATTATTTAAACAAGAACGAAAATGATTATGTAATGGTAATTACTTATTGCAATAAAAAATTTGGATATATTCACAACATACCTAGAAGTGCAATCCTTAGCGAAAATAAAAAATTAGATGAAGATGAAAAGAAAAATCTTGTTGATTATATAACAAAGAAACTTGATTTAGAGTAGTTTGAAATATAGAATTTTGATTGGAGAAAAATTATTATGGTAGAATATAAAGAAGTTAAAGAATAGTAGATGGACATAGATTTTTACAAGAAAGAGAATGGAAAAATACCAGTTCAAGATTTTTTGTATTCTTTGGAACCAAAGTTAAGGTCAAAGGCATTTAGGGATATTGAGCTACTACAAAATCTTGGAAATGAGCTAAAAGAGCTATATGTAAAATCGTTAAAGGGGAATAAGAATAAAGGACTTTACGAATTACGAATTAAGTTTTCTAATGATATAGCAAGAATATTTTATTTTACATATTGTGATAATAAATATATACTGTTGCATGGCTTTATAAAGAAAAGTATGAAAACTCCTACAAAGGAAATTGATAAAGCAAGAAAGTATATGGAAGATTATAAAAGGAGGAGTGGATATGAGTAATGTGAGTATTTCTTTTGAAGAAATGAAAAATGATTTATTAAAAGATAATGAGTTTAAGAACGAATATGAGAAACTAAAACCAAGATATGAAGCTATTGAACAGATTATAAGAGCAAGAAAAGAACAAAATATAACACAAGCAGAATTGGCAAAAAATGGTTGGAACTCAAAAAAGTAATATATCAAGGTTGGAAAGTGGGAATTATAATCCGACTCTTGATTTTTTAACTAAAATTTCAGAAGCACTTGGGAAAAATTTAAGCGTACAATTGAGATAAAAGTAGTAAAACTTAAATAATTATTATTAAATTAATAACCCATAGAGGTATCGTAAAAACGGTATCTCTTTTTTATTTACAAAAATTACATATTTTAGAAAGAGAAAAGGAGAAGAAATAAATATGGTTATTGGAAAATTTATGGTAGGCAAAGAGAAACATGTAGTTTTTAAAATGGATCATGCAACACACACAATGCCAAAAGCTGATTGGAAAAGACTGTATGGAAATTTGCATCCGGAAAAATGGAAGAAAGAAAAGAGAGAATAATGTATTGAATGGAGGTGAATTATTTTGGATAGTAAATCGAAAGGGAAAATATCAGAATCTCAAAGTAGGATGCTTACTTCAATGGGAATTATAGAATATTTGGCTAAAAATAATTTATCTAAAGAACAAGCTGCTTATAGTGCATATATGGATCAGCCAAGTAAAATTATAACTAAGCGAATGGATGCAATGGAATACCTTAAAACAAAAATAGGCACATTAGAAACATTCGATCTGTAGGGAAGGAAGAAAAATATGTGTTATAAAGATGAGAAACAAAAACAATTATATGAAAGATTAGTTAAAGATTTTGAAAAACTACAAGTTCCAGAATTTATTCAGAGATATTTTGTCTTATTGAAGAGTTCTATATCCAAGATTAATTACTGGATAACAATTCGATCAATGTTGGAATACATGATAGAAAAAAAGTCTATTAATAGAAAAATATAGCAGAAATACAGCCAGAAGATTTCCTTAACATAGATATCGTAGATATAACTTCATATTTAGAATATCTTGAAAAAGGAATGTCATCTCGATCAGTATATATAAAAAAAATATGCTTAGTAGTTTTTGGAACTACTTATCCTTAACAAATCGGTGTCCAGTAAAAAACAATATAATAAAATCTGTGCCATATGATTTTGTTACATCTAATAATAATTTAGTATTAAAATGCCATCAGAAGAACAGTTATTATTGATGGAAACTAGAATTAAACAGAAACCCGACCCGTGTATACGAGAAAGAAATTTAACTGTTTTTATGATTTTAAAGGGGACTGGAATCAGAGAATCAGAACTTGCAGGTTTGGATTTAACAGATATATATCTAAATGGTGATGAAACAGACAATAGAGCATATATCAAGGTTCTTGGGAAGAAGAAATATAGAATAGAGGAACAGAGAAAAGTATTATTGACAGAAAGCGCAATGATAGAAATCATAGAATGGTTAAAAGTTCGTCAGACAATAGAAAATATCATAGATTCAAACGCATTACTTTTAAATAAAAATGGCAAACGTCTGAATGAGGATAATATTAAAAAAATTTTCAAAAACTATGGAGACGGTATTACACCACATATGATGCGTCATTGGTATGCAACTATGATGGAAAAGAAATTTGGAGTTGCTTTTGTTCAGCAGCAATTAGGGCATAGTAGCATGGCTGTAACGGTAAACAATTATACAGATGGAACATATGGTGTAAGCTTAGAAGGAATGTAGAGAAATAGAGGGCGATAGGACTATTTGTCGCTATCGTCCTCTATACGATCGGAAGATTCAGGGTCTTCAGGTTGAGATGATTGTGAATTAGAGAGAAGTAATAATCTTTGCATTTGCGGATCATTGGAAGTAAAAAGATCATTAGGTGTGCATTTTAACGTTTTGCATATTTTTTCAAGGGTATCAAAGCGAATAAGAGAAGTTTCTTCATGTATCATTTTTCCAATATGGTTAGTAGAAATTCCGGTTAATTTTGATAATTTGTAAGCAGACATTTTCTTTTTGTTGCAGAAGATAATTGAGTCTTAATTTAATCATTACCTCACCTCATTTGTTTAGTTGATAGTTTTGTTGTTATTATACTAAAAAATATAATATTTATCAATAATATATCTTGACATATAATACTTATAGATATATAATGTTAATCATAAAAAAGAGAAAGTTAAAAAATGAAAGGAGGTTGCGTTAGAGTGAAACAATCTATTAAAAAATTTGATGTAGTGCTTGTTGATTTTGGAGAGAACATCGGATCTGAACAAGACGGCAAGCGTCCAGCTATCGTTGTACAAAACGATATTGGGAATTACCATTCACCGACTACATTAGTAATGCCATGCACTACAGCCAAAGGAAAACATTGTATCCCGACGCATACTCCGATTAGAAAAGGAAGAGGAACAGGTTTAAAAGAAAATTCGATGGTTTTAGGAGAGTGTATGAGGCAAGTATCTGAGGAACGTATTATAAAACTTCTGGGTAGAATTACTGATGAAAAAGACCAACTTGCTATTAAAGAAGTTTATTTTAGCAATTGGGGGAGAATAGATAATTAGGAGGTTGTTTGGATGAAGTATGTAGAATTAACAATAGAAGAAGCGATGCAACGATGTGATAAAAATACAAAAGTGTTGGTTGCCATACAAGACCTCAAAGACACAAAGGCAAATGTTAGCTTTGTGAAAAAAAGAACGGAAAGAATATCCGGAAATTTTTGAAGATATACAGACAGCCACTTCGCTGTGTGATGATTTTGTTAAACAATTAAAACTGTTTTCTGAAAAGCAAGATATACACAATATAAAGCCAAAAGGGATTCAAAAAATTGTACTGCTCAAAGAATAGAAAATAAAAAACAAACAAATGTTCTAAAACTATTGCAAAATCAAAATGGAAGTGGTAACATATAAAATATAAAAAACAGAACAAATGTTCTGTGCTTGCTCAAAAAGAAAATAGGTTGGTATCCCATCAACGGTGCGCCAACACCTCCGGGTACACAACCTACTTTCAATCACACATCAAACAATCCATTTTGGATCATTTGAAGGAATATATAGCAACAGCTACATAGACACTATTAGTTTAATTTACATATATAAAAGTGTCAAGCGTTTCAGCTAAAATTTCCAAGTTTTGTAAATTTAATAGAGAATAATGCATTAATGGGCTATGGCGAAAAGGTAACGCAGCAGGTTTTGACCCTGTTATTTTGCTGGTTCAAATCCAGCTAGTCCAGTTATGTGCTTATGGCGGAATAGAAAGACGCTTCGGACTTAAAATCTGATTCCGATAGGAGTGTGGGTGCAAATCCCACTAAGCACATTCGCCATGTATATTTACGAAATGTAATATGTCGTAGGTGTATGTGGTAAAACTAAGGATCGTTAATTCAGTTGGTAGAATGCACGTCTCATAAACGTGAAGTCGCCAGTTCGAGTCTGGCACGATCCATAAAAAAAATAAAACAGAAGGAAGTGAATTAAGATGGCACAATATGTTATTACCGATGGAAAAAGATTTATTTATCGTATGCATAATGGTAAATACATTCCAACATCTAGCGAAAGTATGGCTGACATCTATAACAAGAAACAGGCAGAAAGAATTTTTGAGAACAGTTTATCAAAACCACTTAGAGCAGCGTTCCGGGTAGAAAAATATGATAAACCGCCCGATGGAGTAAAACAGGTAAACAAGGAAGAGATATCTCACAACACCGAGAAAGTTCTTATATCAGATAATATTCAGCGTTGGATTGATAGAATTTCAGATTTGAATGGTCTTGCAAAAGATGCAACAGACAGAAAAGATGTACTATCAAAAGAATTATCTGACGTTGAAAAAGAAATTCAGGATTGTTTGCATTACATAGAATTTACAAATCTCAATGCTGCACAGGGTTATAAAGCATACAAGATACTCAAAGATAGAAGAGTAAAGCGTAGGTCAATCAAGAATGAGTTGCAGGTTTTAGGAATTATTCTAGGGAAGAAAATAAGTGAAACTGCAACAGATGAGATTATAAAATGTATTGAAGGATTAGATAACAGACAATATGCTCCAAGAGTATTACAAGAACTATTTGATTTGTAGAAGAGAATATTACATAAAATTATATTATCACGGAGGTAGAGATGAGAAGAAAACAAGAAATTGAATGGTCAAAATTGACCAAAGAACAACTAAAGATTGTGAACTACTATTGTGATAATAATATGAAACAGTTGAGGAAGATATGCGATCCAATTCTTATAAAGTGTAATATTCCGCGCATGAATTATGATGATTTATATGATGTTGCAGTGGATACTCTGGGAAAAAGCATAGAAACATACAATAAACAAAAGTCTCAATTTAAAACATTCCTGACTGGAAATTTAAGACGTAAATTCATTCAGTGGATGAGAGATGATACAAGAGGTTGCAGATGCAATGTTTTAAAAGATGAGAATGGAAATATTGTTAAAGATGAAAAAATAATAATATACCTATTCAAGATATTTCCTTTGATGCGCCGAATGATGATGGAAATGATTTGGCAGAAATAATTGATTCTGGAATTAGTATTGAAAGAGAATGTTTATCAACACATAATTCTTTAATGTCTGAAAATGTAAAAGCGTTTTTAAAATCTCTTGGAGGTGTACAGCGTGAAATTGCAAAGCTGTTAAGTGAGGGATATTGTGACTATGAGATTAAAGAAAAATTACATATCTCGGACACAGACTATTATTCATGTATAAGTGATATGCGTAGCTATGAGAAGAAAAAGTTTTTATTAAGAGAAGAATCTGAGTTGCAAGACAATATTTTTGAAGTAATAGAAGAGGAGAAAACAACAATGGGAACATCTGAAAAAAAAAAACACGAGCTATTCGTTGGAGGCAATCAGTAAGAAGCTGAGGAAGCATAGACTGAGAGACGATCATATTCTCCAGAGAACTTCTGGACAGTGGAATTTGAAGACCAAAAGTGAATTAATGTCAGATATCCTTCAGGGAAGAGCATTGACTCAGGTTATTATCTCAGAGGAAATTAAGAATGGCATCCAGATGCTTTGGCTTATTGATGGAAAGCAGAGATGTACGAATATTGATGATTTTATGAATGATGGGTTTGCTATTTCAAAAAATATTAAGATTAGAAACATTGAATATCAAGCTGATAATTGGATGAAGACGGAAATGTTGTGTTGAATGAAGATGGGTTTCGGTTCCAGAAAAGAAAGTTTTTGATATTGGTGGAAAGAAGTTTTCTCAACTTCCAGACGAATTGCAAGATAGGTTTAAAGAATATCAGCTTCCAGTTATGTTCAATTTAAACTGCACAAAAATGGATATCGCTTACGATATTTCACGATTCAATAGATGTAGGTCTATGAATGTAGCGCAAAGTGGATGGACAGGATTTGATGAAGAATATGCAGAACTTGTGGATAATATTTTGAAAATGGATTTCTTTAAACCTGATTGCAAAAAGACATCATATACAAAAGCAAATATCACAGCAGGTACATTGAGAAGAATGTTGGTTGAATCTATTGTGCTTTCGGAGTTTCCGGATGCCTATAACAGTGACTTTGGAAAGATGTGTGAATATCTTACAGATAATGCAACAGAGAATGTATTTGTAGATTTCTATTTACATGTAGAAAGATTGGTTTCTGTGACAAGAGAAGAAACCGCGGGGATGTTTAATTCCAAAAACTCATTCCTTTGGTTTGTATTATTTAATAAATTTGACAAGCTATCAGAGAGGTATGGAATAGAAGATAAGCGGTTTTATGAATTTCTATGTGCATTACAGGCGGATTTACATAGTAAAAAATTAATGGTATAAGTTTTGATTCTTTAGATGAAGAAACAGGCACTAAAAAGAAGCCTCTTATCAAGAAAAAGTTAGACCTGTTGGAAACATTGTTAAAAGATTTTTTGGAAATTGAGGATGAAGAAAAGAATAATATAAAAGAGATAGAAATAAATCAGTCGGCGATTGACTTTGTAAATGCTAATGTTTATGAGAATCCGACAGAAGAAGATATCAAATGCTATGAAGAAGACTTAGAGGTTTTGACTTTGGATATAGATAATAATTCACCGCTGTTAAATCCAGAAAACTACAATTCGCTAATTGGTATTATAGCATATTCATATAAAAGAGATGTTGCTTTGGACGATTGGTTTATTAATTTCTTTAATGATCATAAGACATATATTAAAAATCAAAAAGAGAACTATACATATATGAAAATGGATTTTGACAAATATGTGGATAAAGTAAAAAACGATAGAATAGGAGCAGCATCATGATCCATCAGATTGAAATTAAAGAAGGAAAAGGATTTGAAGAGTGTAAATTATTAGAACTTACTAAAAATAATATTTTTATTTGCAGCAAGCCGAGTGTAAAGAATAGATTGTGGAAGAAAATAAAGGATATTTGGGAAATTAATGACAATGGTGAAGCGGATGTAATTTACATATATGAACCATATGACGAAGAACCGAAAAAAGATCTAGATGGGTTTAACGTAAATTATTTACCCACGACAATTGTGCAGTTACAGAATGGACAGAAGTTTATTTTTACGGTAGAGGCTCCGTTTATTTTAACAGCAACAGATAGAAGAGATATTTGGTTTGCTGATGAGGATGAAGACGGAAATATTTATTGCTATGCATTTACAGATTTTAAAGGGCATAAAGAATCGTGGGAACAGGGGGTAGAAAGGGTGTATGTTGAAATTATTTCTGGTATTTACGGACGCTATAAATGATAAATGGGAGGAAAGGTTGAAAATATGAAATTATATGTATGCAGTAATAGCACAAATGGAATAAAAGGTATTGACGGTATTTATTATTTGATTACGGAAGAAGGAGAATGTTTAGCATCTCATTTGTGTTCTTCTAAGTATTATGCAAAAGGTGATTTATACGAGAACAGACCAGAAAGAATTAAAAAATATACAGAACGTTTTGGTAAATGCAAATGTTTGTATCTTGGAGAAGACGATATGACTTTTGAGAAACTTCTTGAATTAAATTACAAGTTCGCACAAGAAGAAAAATAAGTGAGTAAATTGAGTTTCCTTGGAGAATCTGTAGAAACAGAAGATGCCGAGGTTAGATGAATGAATATAAGTCTTTGGTTAAAACTATTTCTCGTTAATGGAGGTGGAATGATGTCAAGTCCAAAAGGTTTTATTTTATATCGAATTTGGTACGGAAATTGTCTGGCATATGTTGGAAGAACTAAACAACCATTACAAGCAAGGATACGTGGTCATATGTTCGCAAAGCCAATGCACAGAGCAATAGATATTCATAATGTCACAAAGATTGAATATACAGAATTTGATACTGAAGCTGACATGAATCTGTATGAAATATACTACATAAATCTTTGGAAACCACCACTAAACGTGGATGATAAAGCAAAGGATAAGTTGACAATCTGTTTGTCTGACAAAGACTGGAAAGAGTTTGTTCCTACAAATTGGGAGCAATGGAAATGTGAGATAAGTAAAGATAACAGTGGAGTAGCTTTATGGCATAGACTTAGAAACGAAAAAGCACTGAGAGGTGAATAGCAAATGCAGGTACTAGAGAAGATTCTGGAAGAGATAGAGAAAGAAGCAGTGAAAATGTATACAAAGAAATTACCACATCAGTATTACAAAGCGGTTGGTACAAGAAAAATTGAGGAAATCATCCATTCTCACATGGACGAAGTAGAAAATGACGGCTGGATTCCAGTAGAAGAGCGGTTGCCGGAAGATTTAGAAAAGGTTTTAGTGTGGTATGAATACTTCCGCTATGGAGAGTATAATTGCATGTTTGAAACATATGGTATCGGTTGGCAACTTGATGGGCATTGGAGTGGAGATGTGAGCGGAAGACAAGCGAGATGTATTGCATGGCAGCCACTTCCGGAGGGGGTACGGAAGACCTAAGAAAGAGAAGTCATCATGCAAGAAACACATTATGAGCAGATTTATGAAAGTGGAGTAGAATGAAAAATGATAGAATTAATAGTTGGAGTCATGACGGTGACTTCCATCTCAATAATATCTTTTTATGTGTGGACAATTTATTGGATGGATTATAAGCGAAATATGTATCTATATTGAAAATAAAATTGAAAATAAAAAGAAGAAAAGGAGAATAAAATTATGGGAATTACATGTAAAACAACAGGAAAGATGAAAGGAATTTTGAAGAGAGTAGACAATCAGATTGAAGCTAACATGAAGGCTTTAAAAGAAAAGAAGAGTAAGAAAAATAATGGCAATAAAGTTAGTAAGTAACATGATGAAATTGTGATTTTAGATGCAATGGCGACTGAAAGTTTGGCGTAAAACAGAAAATAATAATCTGGGATAGGTGTAGAGACTGCCTGATAAAGTTCTAAAGGTTAAAATTAATATAGAGTATGGCGAAAAGTACCGAAGAGTCGTGGATTAAGTCATGAGGAAAAAGCGATATATTATATTGCGCTCAACCGCATAAATAGGTTTTATACACTCAAATATTACCCTTAACCTTTATATATAATTGTGTGATCAAAGAGTTATTAGAAGTAAGCGGAGTAGTCAATAAGTGAACGTGCTATGTGTGAATAACACTAATATGGTTCTGCCATTTTATCGTAAGAAACTAAAATTTCAACTTATTTGATAAAAAGAAAAAATAAATAATTAACAGACAGAAAAGGAAATTTAAGAAAATGTGTAGATTTAAGTCAGGTATTCAGTTTAAAAACAGAAACGTATTAACAACAATTTATAACGATAGTCATTCAGAATTATTAAAAGATTTAGGAACCGAAGATAACATTTATAATGCGTCAACAAAATTTATTCGTGTAGAATTAATTCCTCCAAATGATAATCTGGCAGCAGATATTAGCAAATGGAAATATAATGTAGATCAGGATATTCTTCCGGATTGGTATATAGTAGATAAAGAAAAAATATGAACAGAGCTTTAGAGAAGATGTTAAAGAGTGGTTGGAGAAAAATCTTTCAATTGAATATGTATGTGGAAAGTCTTGGACTTGTGCAAAAGATGGAGAGTATACATACCATTTCATGTATGGATCATTATTTAATAATAGATTTGGTGACACAAACAATTATTCAGAATCTAAAGTAAGAGAAAAACTTGTTAATAGTGGCTTGGCGAAAGAACTTGAGGAATTTTATGGTGGTAAACTTGTTCCGATTACGTTGGATTTAATATCTTTAAACGGTAGCAAAGAGTATGGTGTTGTCTCAGAAGATAAAATCGCTATTCCGACATTGGATATTTTAAGAAAGTTCAAAGAAAATATTCCGCCAATGAATAAGTGGTATTGGACTTCTACTTCAAACGGAACAAAACAAACAGGCGACACCTCTTATGTTCGGGTTGTCTACGGTGTTGGTAGCATGGGTTACGACGATTGCGGTTGGAATTGCAACAGCGTGCGTCCGTTTTATATCACCAAATCTTGAATCTTTGCATCTTTCAATAAAGTTCTGTTTAGACAGCTTATAGGACTCTGGCGTAAGCCGAGTCCGTAAGCAGTCGATAAGCGACTGAAAGGAGCGTATAAATGACTGACAGAACAATGGAAGTGATTTCAAAGTCTATTGATTTAATGCAGTGTACATACAGAATAACGTCAAAAAGGGATAGATATCCAGCTAAATATAAAGTATTAGTTGAAAGAATACAAAATGAATGCATGAATATATATTGCTATTTGATGGATGCAAATAGATTACAATTAGACAATGCTAAATCTGAAAGATTAGAATTACAAACAAAAGCTATAGGTTCTTGTGATAAATTGTCTTGTTATGCAGAATTATCTATGAATCTAAATTTAATAAGTTCAAATATTGTAGAACAGTGGCAAAAGAAAATTAGTGAAATTAAATATATGACAATTGGGTGGCGAAAGAAAGATCGTTTGAGATGATAAATTTTGGGTTGTTTGTTGTATGACCTCTTATGTTCAGATTGTCAACGATGATGGTAACATGGATTACAACGATTGCAATTGGAATAGCAACAGCGTGCGTCCGTTCTGCTCCGGAAGACGAAATAAAGTAAGTAAAATACTGAAATTAGAGTCCCGGTATCAAAAGAATAAACAACCTTTCCTGTATCGAACGATACAGGATAAATACAAAGGAATGAGATATTATGACAGAAGATAAAACTGATTTTAATAAAGTAACTGATTTTGATAATTTATATAATGCATATAAAAAAGTCTAAGAGAGGAAAAGGATTTAGTAAAAGCAAACTTAAATTTGAAATGGCTGCGTTAGATGGTATTAGTCAAATTAAAAAACTATTGGAGTCAGGTAATTATATTATAGATCCATATAATGAATTTAAGGTGTATGAGCCTAAAGAAAGGATAATTAAAGCTGGATCTTTTAAGGACAAGATTGTTCAGCATAGTTTATGCGATAATGTGTTGCTTCCGATATTGGAAAATGAATTTATTTTAACAAATTATGCCGGACAGAAAAATAAAGGAGCAGATTTTGGTTTAAATTGTTTAAAAGCACAAATGTATTTAGCTTATCAGAAATATGGATATGATTGTTGGATAGTTAAAGATGATATAAGAAAATATTTCTATAGTATTGATCACAACAAATTAAAGGATATTATCGGTTTTTTTATCGAAGACAAAGATGTCGTAAACTTATGTGAGAAATTTATAGAGAGTACCGATAATGTTGGGCTGCCTTTAGGAAATCAAATTAGTCAAGTATTTGCATTATTAAATTTGTCTGGTCTTGACCATTTTATTACTGGTGAGCTAGGTATTAAATACTATGGAAGATATATGGACGATTTTTATTTGATTGTTCAGTCTAAAAAAGTATGCGAAGGAATGTTTAAATGCAATATATGAATTCATAAGCACACTTGAATTAGAATTAAACGAAAAAACTCAAATAATTCCATTAAAAAAAGGAATTAAATTTTGTGGTTTTCATATTTACATTACGAAAGATGGAAAAGTTATTCAAAAATTACTTGGGGATAAGAAACGAAAAGCAAAAAAAGAAATATAGAAAATTAGCCATAAAAGTTATTAAAGGAGAAATGACAAAAGAAAATTTTTATAGGTCTTATAATTCATGGAAAGATCATATATCAAAAGGGAATTGCGTGAAACTCGGATATAAAATGGATTTATATATAGAGAAATTATTAAGGATTGAAAAATAAATTATGAGTTATATAGAGAATGTTGTAATAGGAAAACCAATATCAGCTCCAGAATTTATGTTTGCAGCAGATAATAAGGATTGGTTGTGCAATGAATCAGAAAAGACATACTATACCGAAGAAAGATTTCTTCCGAAGATTCTTATTGATTTGGGTATTTATCCTTCTATCAGCGAAATCAGAAGGAATAAGCCAGATCTAATGATTAATCTGGATAAGGTTGATTTCATTGATGGATTGAAAGTAAAGAAGAAACGTTGGATATGGATATTAGTAGGAGAATAAATAACGAATGAAATCAGACTTTCATCAGATTGAAATGGAGGATGCATGAGTAAAAGTAATAGCGATTTTGAATGAACCGATGAATTGTTTGGAATGTGAATTTGGTTATGCTAGTATATTTTTCGGAAAGTTTCATAACTGCTTAACGGATACAAAAACGTTTGACGAATTGGAAGAATTTAACATCCATAATCATAAGAACAGCAAAACAAAACCTGATTGGTGTCCATTAAAGCCCGTCCCTGAGAAGCAAAGAGAGAGAAGAGTTGCTTGATGAATATAAAGAATTGGTTGGATAAAAATGCTATGGATGAAGAGGTAGAAAAATAAAAAGAAAAAACAGTCTAATATATCAAAGTCAAAGTATAAATCTAAACATAAGCATGAATATGAAAGTTGTCTGATCCGATATACATATAAATTATATGATAAGGAATTTTCATCTATACAGATTGCATCGTATTGTAGGTTATGCGGGAAGATTGGCGGAAATATTGATCCTGAAAGAAGCATAACAGAGAAAATACAGAACGGTTATTGTCGTATGTTGAACAGCGAAGAAATATTGAAACAAAATGATGATTTGCCGGTATTTGATGTTAATGGATGGGATGATAAATATGTTCCGATGAAGAATATAAAAGTGAGAGGTGAGTAAAGAATAGGGAGAAAAATATATACAAAAGAAGAATTATTGGATAAATTAAAAAACTTATATTTAGAAATAAACGAACCAATTAATTTTAATTACTTTGGAAATGGATATTCTATTCCAACACGAAAAGTATATGCAAAGGCATTTGGAACTTGGCAGAATGCGTGTAAAATTGCAAATGTGCCATTCAAAGCTTCATTAAATAGAACAGGAGAAGAAAATATAAATTATCAAGGATGCTTGATGAGGATTACAAAGTATAATAATTCAAATAACATTGAAATCGAATTTCAAGATCAATATAAAACACATATAAAATCTACTTATGGAGAATTTAAAAGAGGGCAAATTAAAAATCCTTACTTCCCATCGGTTTATGGTGTGTGGGGATAATAGGAAATAAATATTCTATAGAAAACAACGGAGAATTAGCTAAAGAATATAGAATGTGGACATCAATGATTTTGAGATGTTTTGATAAAAAATATAAAATAAAAGCAAAAACATACAAAGATGTAACATGTTGTGATGAGTGGTTACTATATGAAAATTTTTATGAGTGGTTGCATAGTCAAGATAATTTTTATAAATTATTAAACTCTGATTTTTCTATTGATAAAGATATACTCATTAAGGGAAATAAGATATATGACCCTAAAAAATGTTGTTTAGTTCCACGAGTTGTAAATAATTTATTTGTGAAAAGAACTAATGATAGAGGTAAATATCCAATTGGGGTTACAAAACATGGTAATAAATATAGGGCTAGATGTGATAATCCATTGTCTGGTATTAGAGTACATCTAGGAGTTTATAATACTCCCGATGAAGCTTTTTCTTGAATACAAAAAATATAAAGAACAAGTAATTAAACGGGTAGCTGAAATTGAGTATTCAAAAAGAACATAACAGAAGAATGTTATAATGCAATGTTAAAATATGAAGTAGAAATTTCTGATTAAATGAGGTGAGTGAATTTGAATTATTATATTGCAGATACACATTTTGGCTGCACAAACAAATATGAGGATCGCACATTAGAGCACGACAAACTGATTAAAGAAAATTGGAATCGTGTGGTTCGCAATAATGTAGATACAGTATATATACTCGGAGATATTGGAAGAGAGGGAAGTAACAAAGATAATGAATATCTATGTGAAATCATTTCTACTCTCAGAGGTCGGAAGGTGTTGATCCAAGGTAATCATGAAGGAATGAAAGACGCAAGACTTAGACAGTTGTTTGTTGAAATTACGCCTTACAAAGAAATTATAGACAACTATAATGGTTTGAATCACAGACTTGTGTTATCACATTTCCCCATATTGTTTTGGGCTTCACAACATAAAGGAAGTATTTTACTACATGGTCATACACACATGACAGATGAGCAGAAATTCTTTAAGAAATCTATCAATGATTTGAATGAATTTTTCAAAGATAAAACTCTAAAGGGATATACAGATTGTCCTCCAGCAAGAGCATTTAATGTAGGATGTATGCTTCCGTATATGAATTATACGCCGAGAACTTTAAAAGAAATATTAAAAAGCGGAGAATAATAATTATGTCAGTAATGATATCTAAAGATAAAAAAGAGCTTATCGTAAGTTGTCATTGTGGATGTGACGAAGGATTACATATCGTTAAAATTAAACCAGATGAATATGATGATACATTTGCGTACTTATCTTACATTTCTGGAAATTTTTATAAAGAACAGAATAATACATTTATAGGAGTCTTAAAGAACAAAGCAAAGAAAATTTTGGCAATTATTAAAAATAAGGATTTCTATTATTCAGATGTGAAAATGACAAAAGAAGATTTTTGCCAGTTCAAAGAATATGTTAATCAGTTTGGAGAATAAATGAAAGAGATAAAAAGAAATGTGACAGAATCAAAGACGTTATATGAAATTTCAGAGGATGAATTAATTGAAATCAAGCGTAAAGAAAGAGCAAAAGGCAGACAAGATGTTGTAGAGTATATTGATTTTGCTTTTTGTAATTATATTTATAAAATGAATATAGGAGGAGTGTTTAGTTTTATTAAGAGCCTAATAAAATTCTGTAGGCTTGAAATAAATAATATAGATAATCATTACAAATATAACTTTTTTGATTTTGTTAAAAAATATAGAAATTGATAATGAAGGGGTTAAATTATGAGCAACGACATTATTTTGGAAAAGAAAAAATGGTTGATCTGATAAGGAATATTATTGTGACATTACAAGACTTTTAGATAATTGTAGTAGATTAAAAATATCCAAAGCATTTCAAAAATTACATCTATGATACCAGAGATTTATGGGATAAGAAAACATTGGTAATCCGTATTCCGGGTAGAACAGTGGGGGAACATTAAAATAGATGATAAAGTATAATTAAAAATATCAGTATTGACATTGTATTAGCTGGAAGGAGCAATTGGTATATAGAAAATGTGAACGATAAGTTAAAAAAGTTTATTGGGATGAAAGTGATATTTCCTATGGAATAAACAGAGAATAATATAATGAAAATATTCGGCTATTATGATATTTCCTTCTGAAGAATATATAAAAAAGAATGCAAATTGTAATATTATAAGTTTCCGAATATAAGATACAGGCTATAAAAAATTCTTCCTTCTTATGATGAAAACAAAATTATATATTAAAGATTAGAATTTTAATTTACCTGTATATACAAAATATATGTGGCTATATAAACGCTTCCTCCTTAAATAAAACATTTGAATATAAATAAAGTAATTAGTGTTTATATTTTCCACAAAACTAAAGGCTATGGTGAAAGTTCCTTCTTATATATTATAAAGAACAATAAAACTGAATGTTACTTTCACCAGTTTCATTTAAAAGGAGAAAAATATGAATAATACAATAGTTGAAGCAAATAAAATTTTATTGAGACGGAAAAATAAGTTGATCGTTGGGAATGTTGGACATGTTATGTCTGATGATACACAAAGATATTTGGTCACAATGACAAAGAACATTGAAACACTCGGATATACATTTTCAAATCAGTTATTCAATAAATTAAAAACTCTTACAAAAGAAGAATTATTTGAGTTTTACAAAGAATTAGTATCAGAATTAAAAAAGAATATTGGCGCAGATGTTCAATATAATCCAATGTATCCAAACTTTCCAGAATCTGTTATGGAAGAAAATGAAATGCAACTTTATATGAATGCAATTATTCATTATTGGTCATATGGAACAATTTTGCCATGTGAAGAAAAAAATGAAAGGCTTCCATTATTTGACGAAACAAAAGTGAAAGTGATTGACTCAGGAGAATGGGAAGATTTATATGAAATCTTTGATAATCTGTGTAGATCAAAAACATCTATTTCTCAAACTGATAAAGAAGATTTAGAGTGGATTATGAAAAATTCTAATGTGAAATTTCCAGATGAAATCCCATTAAAAGAAAATGTTGCTTTGATTGGAAAGATTTACGTTGAATCTAATCCATTAGCTACGGCAGATAAATTACAGAAGCTTGTTAAGACAGCAACAGATGTTTTAAGATTAATCACTGCGATGTCTGATGGAGATATTAGCCTTGCTATTAATACTAAATACAGAAGCTTTAAGAGGAAAGAGAGAAGATTACTATTAGAACTTTTGGATAATTGTGGAAATATTCAAGAGGATATGCTGCGATACAAGAATAGATGGATTCGTGTTGGAGAAAGGTTGCATCCGGGAGAATACAAAACCGGGCAATACAGTAATGCTAGATTGGCGTTTGACAAATTGAGAAATAATGAGAAGATCCAGACCTTTAACAGTAAGGTTGATTATAATATGAAAGACAAAAAATTTGAAAATGCAATTTTGTTATTACAAAAACGCCCCGGAGAACTTGCTAGACGTTTAGATCATTTACTCCGTACAGTAGATAAGAAAAATATTGTAATTAATACATTCAAAGATGTTGCGAATAAAGTATCTACTCCTGTGTTATTGCAGATAAAAGAACATTTTAAAAACAGGCAGGATGAATTGAGTACACGAGTGTTTTTTCCTAAAGGTTGTTTGGCACGTTCATACGCAATTGAAAACAAACTTCCAGATATAGATAAGAAATATTGTGATGCAATTGTTAAAATCTGCGAAAATGCATTGGTAGAAATTTATAAATCAAAAGACTTTATGGGAAATGTATATCTGTCTGATGAATATAAGAACTATATCGTTCCATTTAGTCAAAGAAGTGCAAGTAAATCATTAAAAACAATTGTCAGGGTCCAGAATTAAGTTAAAAGAGAACGCAAAAGCAATGAGGGCATTTATTTGGTGGACTAATACTGATGATGAAAGAGTTGACATTGATTTATCTGCAACAGTTTTTGATGAAAATTGGAATTATATAAATCACGTTTCTTATACAAGACTTAGAGATGATGAAATGTATATACATCATTCCGGTGATATTATTAATGGTGGAGATGTAAATGGTATCGGGGTTAGTGAATTTTTAGATGTTGATATTGAATCGGTTGTAGACGCTAACGGAAGATATGTCGTATATCAAGTATACAACTATTCAGAACAAACATTTGGCAATCTTCCACACGCAATGTTTGGTTGGATGGAAAGAGAGAATGTTGATAGCGGCGAGATTTATGAGCCAAGAACAGTGGCGCAGAAAATGGATTTAACATCTCAAAGCAAAGTTTGTATTCCGGTTATTTTTGATTGTGTGGAGAGAAAATTTATTTGGTGTGATATGAACGTGTCATTAGATGGATGTCATCATCATAGAGGTGGGAATAATGTAGAAAGTAATCTAATGGGCGTTGCAGCAACGTGCTATAGTATTGTAAATATGAAAAAGCCAAATCTTTATGACTTAATTGATCTTCATATTAGAGCAAGAGGATTGAGAGTAGAGAATAAAGAAGAGGCAGATATTGTCTTCGATATTGATGAAGGTATCACGCCATTTGACACAGAAGTGTTCATGGGAGAGTATATTTAAATAAGATTTTTAGGCTATGGATAATCTTCCTTCTATCATTTGGGATTTAGAATATCCGATATCCTAGAATAAAAAATTGATATATGGCTATACTTTGTCTTCCTTCTTTCTTTTTTGGATATGTACAGATTTATTAGATAAAGTAGTGACCATAATAGGAAGCGTATAACAATTGTATAAGGTTGTTATTAGATTAATAGCAAGGCGTTATATAATTTCGTTATGGGTGTTGGTGGGAGAATAATAAAATGAATAACCTGCGTAGTTAATAACTTTACAGGTTATTCATAAAATGAAAAAATATAAAAATGTAACAAGTTAATGCGATTCATAAAATTTTATTGGCTAATTCTAGCCGAAAAATCACAATGTTAAAAATAGAACGAAATTTTGCTTTTATTTGGTGGTCATGAACACTGAATCTAAGCAAGTAAAAAAATGTGAATGAAAGGAAAATTCAAATAAATACTAGTTAAATGTGATATGCATATCCTTTGAAAATAAGGGATTTTGAATATAAATAATGAAAGCAAAAGTTTAAAGAAAAGATGGGAACTTGTAAATTTTTGTGAATTTGATAAATATGCAACAAGAAGCTACTGTGCGATTCACAATGTAGATGAAAGTAAGAATTTAGGTGATATTACAAAAGTTGATGAAAATGAGTTGGATGATTTTAATATGATTTGTGGAGGATCGCCGTGCCAGGATTTTTCAGTAGCCGGAAAACAAAAAGGTTCTGTATGGACTTGTAAAGAGTGCGGGCATGAATATGATCCATTAACAGTTCATTGGAATGAGAGAGATAAATGTCCAAATGGCGTAAGTAAAAATATTGATAAAACAAGGTCGTCTCTTCTTGTAGAGTATTTACGAGTAGTCAGAGCAAATAAACCTAATTTTGGAATTTATGAGAATGTAAAAAATATTGTTGGGAAACAGTTTAAGGATACAACTTTTAAATTATTTACTGATGAATTAGAGGAATATGGATATAACGTATATTGGAAGGTTCTGAATGCTAAAAATTATGGAATTCCACAGAACAGAGAACGTGTGTATCTGTTATTTATTAAAAAGGATTTGGATAATGGAAAGTTTAAATTTCCGGAACCATTTGACAATGGTCTGAGATTGAAAGATTTATTAGAAGATGAAGTCGATGAGAAATTTTATATTTCTGATGAGAAAACAAAAAATTTATTAAAAACTTGAATACAAATGATTCAGATAATGTTGATATGGGTTCGCCTAAATTTATTGGGAATGTAAATCGAGAAGATTTTGGAACAGGATATGCTGGAGGTGTGCGGGATGATAGTCATATTAGCCCTACTTTGACGACTATGCAAGGTGGCGGCAGACAGCCACATGTAATTACAGGAATTGATAAGTCATATAACAATCCAAAATTCATTGAAACAGCTAATTGTATTACCTCACGAGAAGATCGTGGTGTTTCAGATAGGAAATCTGAAGGTACAGCAGTTTTAGAAACTCCAAATATTAGTTATTGCTTAGATTCTAACTATTACAAAGGAACAACAATAGAACAATATATGAATAAACATCGTAGACAATTGGTAATTGAAAATAATAAAGTTGCAATCAAACAAGCAACCAAACAGGGGTATATTGAATGTGAAGTTGGTGGTGTTGCAGATTTGTCTTATCCAGATAGAAAAACTAGGAGAGGTAGAGTTCAGAATAATGGGGATGTTAGTCCGACTATTACTGCAACAGAAACTGGTATTTGTAGAATTGAATCTCCAATCCGAATTCGTAAACTAACTCCAAAGGAATGTTTTAGGCTCATGGGATTTTCTGATGAAAATTTTGATGCGGCACAGAAAGCCGGAGTTTCAAATAGTCAATTATATAAACAGGCAGGTAATTCAATTGTAGTAGATGTTCTTTATTACATATATGTAGAGTTATATAAAGTTATGCCTTATTTGTTTGACAATCTGAAATTGAGTAGTTTCTTTTCGGGAATTGGCGCGTTTGAAATTGCACTTGATAGATTGTATAAAGGCATCAATTCTGGAAATTTTATCAATCCACAGACAGAGTAAAATCTGTTTGTGGAGAAAATAGAACTTTTAATTTATCAAATATTTGTATAAATGATAAAGGTAAAATAAATAAAAAGCCACAAATAACATATGGATATACACCTACGATTGTTGCTGAATTTCATGGGAATTTACCAAAAGTTATAGATGTGTATTGTCTGAAGTATCAGAGAACCGAATATGCAAAAAAGATTAGAAAAGAATACGAAGCAGGTAAAATCAAAGAACGTAGATGCAATATGAGAGAATATACATTTAGGACAGATGGATGCAGCAATACAATAACAACAGTTCAAAAAGATAATTATATTGCAGAGATAAATAAATAAAACTCACGTTTCATAGGAGGTAAATATGTTAATAGGGAAATTAAAACCGGACACTTTTACTTGCAGAAACTGTTTAGATATACAAATGCAATATGACCAAGTAGAAGATTGTAGTAAGTGTTCTGTAAATAATAAAGAATGTGAAATTATATCAACTGGATCAAGTTTTTGGAGCGGAAATTATGCAGTGGTTTTGATTGATGGAGAAATGAAGAAAGTATCTATGTCAAGATTATATGACATTGAGGAGGAGAATAAATAAAAATGAGATTGATTGATGCGGATAAATTGATTGATTCACTCAGAGCAAGTTTAAATCATGGGTGTGAAACATTTCCGGTAGACTTAATTGTTGAAGCGATTGAAAATCAACTTATAGAAGAAAATATTTGTTGTAGCAAAGAAATCCATGCTTATCAAAATGAAGACGGAACATATAGGGTCAGGATAATCACAATATATCCAGACAAAGAAAAATATATAGGAAAAGAAAAATTCGTTGAAATGAGCGAATCAGAATCTGAAATTGAACGAGCAGCTATACATATTACTGCATACGCATGTAAAGATAATAATAAATTATGTTCTTTTACAATAAAACAATAGGGTGGTGAAAAATAAACTTTATGAAAGAATATAAACCAATAAATCTAACATATTATAATCCTTGTACAAGTATATTTAAAGCAGGGAAAAGTGATAGAGAAAGAGTTACATTGTATCAATGTTGCAAATCAGAAACATGTGATGCTTATAAGAATCAAAAGTGTATTATGTTAAATGGTATTTGGCATGGATGCCCTTATGGTAAACAGATTCAAAAAGAAGGATACACAAAAGCTGCAAGAAAATGTGGATTATTAGTTAATGAATATAAAAATAAATATTCCAATGTTGAATATGCATTAAAAGCATTAAATACAGTTTGTAAGATCAATGATTATGTATATACAGGACTTCCACATTTACAAAATTATGTAAATTCTATTAGACCAAAAGATTTTTTCGCATTTGAAGATTTGATCAAGATTGAAAATTTTACGCCGGAATTTATTGTAGAATTAATTAACTTTAAGCCTTATGCAATGTTTGGTGGTGAAATTGAGTCTTACCAAAAGAAAGCTGTTCCACAATTTTGTGATCAGTTAAAAAGAAATATTCCAGATCTTTATCAACAAGTCGTTGAAATTTATCCAGAAATCCAAAACTTAATAGAGAATATTAATTATGTAGGGAAGAAAGCCAAAGTAAAAACTCTTCTTCCTGGTACTGTGAAACTGTCTTCCGATATTTTAGATTGGGATGGAGATGTATTAAAAGCTAAAGGGAAGCAAACATCATGGTGGGGATTGCATGATGAAAAGGTAACTATTATTCCAGATGATAATACGGTTGTTGAGGTTTGTGATAATGAAACTGTGACTGACGATACTATATTGGTTGAGTAAAAGAATAGAAGCGATTGAGAAAATTTTGAAAGAAGGACAAAATGGTAACTAAAGAATTAGGAAAAATTACTTTTGCCGAATATGGAATTATTAGAGATTACCCATTTCTGATAGGTTTGCAGCTCGGTTTTCGTATGAATGGAAGTGCTGTTATGGACGGTGGAAGATATACAGTCAATATTAGTCCAGATTGTAAATGGGGAATTTTGGACAGAGAAGTTGTGATTACGAAATGTGTTGAAGAAGTTAATCGGATTTTAAAAGATGCAAAAAGTAAATTATGTATCTCAACTTGTTAATAAACCAGTTGAGATAACGATGGAAGATAATACATTTAAAGACTTCAGGATTCTTACTGAAGTGTTATAGTCGTGACAAAACTTAATTCAAAATATTGGAGAAGTAAGAAATGATATTTAAAAAGAAGAAAGAAAAGCAAGGATTAAATATATATTGTCCAAAATGTAATCTTGAATTGATTGAAAGCGGCAGATATATAAAAACTAGAAATGGTGTTACTGAATATAAGTGCAATCGATGTGGAACGACTTCGTTTTGGCATGATAACTATCCGGCTCCGCATTTGAGAACTTGTGGAGAGTGTATGCATCTTAAAATTGGAAAGTTCGGAGAGGCGTTTTGTAATTATGTAGAAAATAGAGAATGTAATCCTGAAACACAAAAAATGTTTGATGTTCATGGATGCGAATATTGTGATACTGGGCTTCCTTTCGTATATGGCAGAACAAATTCTCAAGGAGTCTGCATTCAATATCCAAATAAATTAATTGCATATGCGTATGACAAAAATATAGCTACTGCTAGAATAAATTACTGTCCTATATGCGGTAAGAAGTTGAAAGAGGATGAGGCAAGGTGAAATATTACATTATCGAAGATATTACATGCAGCATTGGAGATCGTAATTCACACATATTGGTTAAGGCAACGAATAAAAAAAGATGCACTGGAGAAAATGTGGATTGCTTTAGAATACGATAATCAAAAAAAGATGATATAAAAAATGGATATAAACCTCATTACAAAAAAAGAATTTATTGTAAAAGATATTGATAGATGGTTTGATGAAATGAAATTTAATGATTTGGTAGCTGTGATCAATTAAGAATGGTTGTTAAATATGAATAAATTATCAAATAAAAATTACTTTAAGGAGAAAATATGCGTCAATATAAGTGTCCAAAATGCGGAAGCAATAAATGTATTGGTTTTACGTCTGAAGTTCAGTATCCATATTTGAAAAATTTTGAGTGTTTAAATTGTGGATACAAAAGTAGAAAAGTTGAAGTGCACAGAATGATATGCAAAAATTATAAAGCAAATTGGGAAATTGAATTGGAAAAACTAGAAGACGAGTGGGGTGATAAAATAGATGAATAATGAATCGAATAAAAACTGGATTTCAAATTATGTTTTAAAAGGAGATATAAATGAAACCTAAAATCGGTAGAAAAGTATATTGTATTTATGGTACATGAGTCATGGTTGATTATGTTGGTTATGTGGGAAAAGAGAGTTTTATAGTTGATAGTTATGGGGTTTGTAAAGAATCAGATAGCTGGGAATGGGATTATGACTCATATGGCGAAAAATGGTTTACAAGTTTATCTAAAGCTAAAAAGAAACTAATTGACATGTATAAAGATAAATATGAAAACAAATTAAAAATAGTGAAAATTGCAGATGATTGGTATGCACTTGAGTTTTGTTAATATGGGAGAACGAGGTGTAGAAAATGAATAAAGATTGGAATTCAGTTAAAAAAGACGGGGTTGCCTGAATTAGAAGAAGTTTCAACAACAAATTTCAGTTCTGTATATAAAAGCAAAGAAGTTTTAATTCAAACAAAAGAGGCGAGCGATTTGTGGCATATTGTAGAAAAGAAATGTACGCGAATAAGAAAAAGGAAAGATGAAGTTTATTGGTTTATATATGGAACAGGCGGAAGAAAAATGAAAGTAATTAGTAAAGTGATTGCTTGGATGGAGTTACCAGATGAATATAAAGGAGAATGAAACAAATGAAGAAAAAAGTATTAGCATTGATATTTTCGGTTACTGTTTTATCGTTTGCATTGGTTGGTTGCGACGGTATATCAGAGACTGAAAAAACTTACGATACAGAAGCTGAGGATTTAAAGTCTATGTTTGTTGAAATTGAACGAACTAATAATTGGAAAATTGTATATGATAAAGAAACCAAAGTGATGTATGCAGTTTCTGTCGGAGGTTATAATAGTGGTAATTTTACCTTGTTAACCGATGAGAACGGCAATCCGAAGTTGTGGGATGGGAAATAAAGATACTTTAAGGAGAAATGAATTATGAGTGTAGAATTTTATGTATGTAAAAATTGTGGAAGTACATTTCCTGATTGTGGAGAATATGTATCTTGTGAACAATGCTTTACATTGGTGCTCAGAACAATGTGCCGAAGAAGATGGTTATATCAAAGAGCATTGTAGTTTACATGAAGAACTAGACGATAGAGATTTGATGGAAATGTACAGAGAAAAACATTGTAAATATGACGATTGCTGCGATTGTGATAGTTACGTTCCAGATAGTTGCAAGTATTGTAGAGAAGAAGATTTTGAGGACGATGTTTTACTAGAGTACGCTCTTGAACTGTTAAATTTAAACAGAGAAGAATTGATCGAAAGATATAAAAATAAATAGAGAATATATAAATATAGAAAATCAGAAGGGATAAAAAGAATAGGTAGCTACTAAGGACATGTCACTTTCTGGTGAAAAATTTGAAATATATGGGTTCTAAAAGTAGAGTAGCAAAACATATTGTTCCGATTATTCAGAAATATATAGATGAAAATAATATTGAATGTTATATAGAGCCGTTTTGCGGCGGACTCAATGTGATAGATAAAGTTAAATGTGAACATAAAATTGCATCTGATATACATAGATACTTAATAGCATTGTTTAAAAATATAGATAAAATATACACACTTCCAGATTTTATTACAAAAGAACATTATTCAGAAGTAAGAGAATGTTTTAATGAAAATAATAATTGTCTTGAAGATTGGTATATTGGGGCAATAGGATTCTTAGCAAGCTATAATGGTAGATTTTTTGATGGTGGATATGCAGGGCTGGTTAATACAAAATCAGGAGCCACAAGAAACTATTATGATGAGGCGAAAAGAAATTTGTTGGCACAAGCAAACAATATTAAAGATATTGAATTTATCCAATGTGATTATAAGTATTGGACAGGATTTGAAAATAGATTATTTTATTGCGATCCACCATATCAAAATGTAAAACAGTATGGTATAAGCAAGAATTTTAATCATGATGAATTTTGGGAATGGTGTAGACAGATGAGTGAGAAGAATATTGTTCTTATTAGCGAACAAAACGCACCACAAGATTTTGAATGTATTTGGGAACAGGAAGTTAATAGAACAATAGATAATAACAAAAGAGTCAAAGCTAAAGAAAAATTATTCAAATGGAATGGTGGTGTTTCCCATGAGTAGTATTAGTTTACAACATGGGGATTGTCTTGAGTTAATGAATAATATTCCTGACAAATCGGTGGATATGATTTTCACGGACTTACCTTATTCCACTACACAAAATTCATGGGATTGCATGATAAATCTTGATGAATTGTGGAAACAATATAAGAGAATTATTAAGAAGAATGGTTGTATTGCATTATGGGCACAAGCTCCATTCTCTCACGTATTGGCTTTAAGTAACCTTAGTCAGTATAGATATGAGTGGATTATTGAAAAAACTAAAGCAACAGGTCATCTTAATGCTAAGAAAATGCCAATGAAAGCACATGAAAATGTAATGGTGTTTGCTGATTTAGAAGGCACACCTGAAACACTGCAGATATTTTATGGAAAGTTGACGACATATAATCCCCAAATGACAGAAGGACATACACCAGTACATAGTTATACAAAACATACTACAGATGGTAGTTGTTATGGTGAAACAAAAATAGGTATCAGTGGCGGTGGAAGTACACAAAGATATCCAAGAGATGTTCTGCAGTTTAAGTGGGATACTCAGAAATCAAGTTTTCATCCATGTCAAAAACCATTAGAATCGTGTGAATATTTCATTAAAACTTATACTAACGAAGGCGATTTAGTTTTGGATAGTTGTATGGGTTCTGGAACTACTGGATTGGCTTGTAAGAATTTAAACAGAAGATTTATAGGTATAGAAAAAGAAGAAAAATATTTTGAAATTGCGAAAGAGAGAATAGGAATATAAACATGGATGTTATGACAATAAATACTGACTGCCAAGAAGAGTATGAGCGAGAAGTGAGATCGTTTTTAGAATATGGATATGAATTAAAATCATGTTCATGTGGATATTATGGAATCAATAGTAATAATTGCTTTCCGTATTGGATGGCTATTTTGGTAAAAGAATAACGTATATATAAAAGAATGAAATGAAATGTCTGTTTTAACTGAGGAGAAATATGAAAAATAAGAGAAAATCAATTTTGGTTGTTGATACACCAGAAGTATGTTTAGAATGTGATTTTTGTAGAGAGATTAACGAAGGTATTGAGGCGTGTTGTACTGTACGTGTTGATTTAAAGGATGGCGAACTCTATAGAATGATTGATGTAGATTACTGTCAAGATAAACCAAAATGGTGTCCATTATGCAATATGCCTAAAAGAAAATTGTAGAACCAGAAAATATGAATGGCATATATAAAATAAATAATACAAGACGTAGTAATTTTCAAAAGGGATGGAATGCTTGTATTGATAAAATATTATTAGAAAATTACATGAAAATGAGCCGATAAAGGAATAGGTATGCATTATGAAGATAGAGAAAAATAAACTTGTAAAAGTAGTGTGGAAAAGTAAGGAATTTAAAGACGTGTTACATATAGAAAATGTTGATGGATTAGTTTTTGATACGATGAGAGTTTTGGATGGATGGATACTGATAAAGAAGATAGGAATATATGTCCATTTTTTATAACTAAATTTGCAAACAACATTTCGACTATTGTACCGATGTTTTTATATGATAAGTATATTATGACTGCTGAAATATTAAAGAATACAAATGTGACCGAAATTAAATCAGAAGATTATATAAAACACTTTGCCACAATAGGCGGAGATTATGAATTTGTTTTAAATGATGAGGTTGACATAAAATAAAAAACAAAAGTTCATAGTTTCAAAGACAACAGAATTTGAATTAAATAAGTGGGAATTAAATTGTGAGATTAAAACATATGAATTGTTAGTAATATGATTAATCCGGTTCATTTAGCTATGAAATTTGTTTTTGTAATAAATAAAGGTGGTGAGAAAAATAAAAGTATATAAAGAAAGACAATATCTGATTTTAGATTTTGAAAATGGGAAAACGGTGAAATATGATTTCTCTAAAAACAGGCAATTGGTATTAGTGGAAAGCCTGTAAAAGATTTGAAAGTGCAATTACATGGAATCACCATGGATGAAGTTATCGAATGCTGCGAAGATAAACAATATGGAAAGTTTTTAAATTTTGTTAGAAGAAGGTATCCATATAATATTTCAAATGTAGGTACAATTCTTTCACATGTTCCAGATTATGCACATTATGAACAGATTTTTTCTGCGGGATTTGAGGATGTTATAGATAGAAATTTTTCTAAAACAATAAATGATATTCCCAAGTCTTTGATTAAAATTGCGAAAGAAAGAAATATAAAATTATCTAATAGGTTTTGTAATTTCTGGAAACATAATCCAAATGCATATTGTATTGCATATCAATTAGACTATATGTCTTTAGATGACAGTAATATATATGAAATACTTGATTGTTGTTATTGGATTAATTCGGCTTCTGGATACTCATCTTATTATAATATCTTAATTGATGAATATAATTACAATCCTAAAAGTTTATTGCTTTATATAGATTCATTAGCTACATATGAGGCATTTGATGATATGCGTTATTTGATGAGGGAGCTTTATGACTATGCAAGGATGATGAGCAGAATTAGTAATAAATTTGACAAATATCCAAGAAACTTTTTAACAACACATCAAATAGCGTGTAGAAATTATAATCGTCTAAAAGAGCAGTTCAAAGAAGACGAATTCAAAAACAGGATTGACAAACGATATGAATGTAATTTTGGCAAGTATACATTTATTTATCCAAATAGTACACAAGATATTAAAGATGAGGCTGTAAAACAAAATAATTGTGTTGCTTCTTATATTAAAAAGTTATTAATGGTCAGTGTCATATTCTATTTTTAAGAAAAAAGGTTTTGAAAATGACAGTCTTGTAACTATAGAAGTAGATCCTATTAGGAACAAGATTGTACAAGCAAAAGGAAAATTTAATAGAGACACAACAGAAGAAGAGAATAAAGTAATAGAAGCATGGAACAAAAAGTTTTCAGTTAATAAAATTATGGAGGTTGTAGCATGACTAAAGGAGATAGAATAAAACTCATAAAAAACATGGGTGTTTTACTAACATTGGAGAGATTTGCGATGTTGTTGATGTTACTACAGAAGGAATTATTAGTTTTAAATTTGGGAACGGTAAACATCTTGGATGCATGTCTTACGATGCGTTTGAAAAGTATTTTGAACTGGTAGAGAGTAAGAGGGTATGGGAAAATTGATTAAATATTTTATGACCGTGAAATGTTATAATTCAGAAATTTCAATTCCGGCTGAAGTTAGAACAAATAAAAAAATTGTTCAAGTAAGATGCAAATTACCTAATGATACATATATCAAATCACAAGCTACATGCCACGAAGAAGATAAGTTTTCTTTTGAGACAGGAAAACATTTAGCAGAAAAGAGATTGCTTGCAAAAATGTTTGTAAATGAAGCAAAACATTTCGCAGCAAGGTTATAGATGAAATCTGCTTTTCATTGGAGAATGATTTAAGAAAGGTTGAAATTATGACAGGTAATAAAATTAAATTGACAACAAATGAATCTGGTGACTATGCAATCTTAGAATACGGAGATTTTAAAAGAGAATGACATTGTATCACCGGATGGAATTGGATGGATTTACTAAAACACTTAGGATATGAAACGGAATTCAAAGAAATTGCTGATGAAGAAATAGAGAATATGTAAATGAAGATAGGAGATAAGATTATTTGAAACAGAAGAAATTTATGGATATTTCTCGTATCAAAGAAGATACGGAATTGACAGAATCAAATACAAAGGGATTTGAAGTGGGCGATCATATTGTAATTCAAGAGAAGGTAGATGGAAGCAATGCTGCAATAGCCTATGATTCAGATACAGGTAAGCTGGTTGCATTTTCAAGAAATCAAGAGTTGAATGAAGTGAATACATTAAATGGGTTTTACAATTGGGTACAGACATTAAACAGTGATGAATTTAAGAAGTATCCTAGTTATGTATTTTTCGGAGAATGGCTATGTTTAAGCGGTGATACAGTTATTAGAAAAAACTTCTGGTGGTAAAAATTCAACATTGACTTTAAGAGAAATGTACAATTTCTTAAATGCTCCTACACCAGATAAATATCATTATAACAAAAGAACGGACACCTGTGTATTTTATATGGAATCAAAGAAGGGAATGTAAAAGAAAAAGACCTTATTTCACACTATAAACAATTCAATAATGTAGAAGATAAATATGTATTAAGAGTTATCAAAACCTGTCTGAATAAAAAATATATTATTTTGAGAACGATGAATACAATTTAACAGAATTTGGTATTCATCATATGGAAGATATAAAAGTTAAAATAATTGGTGGCATAGAAATGGAATGCCTAGTATTTTTTTCTTTATATCAAGATGAAGATGTAGTAAAAGCGAATAAAATTAAAAATATAGTGTATACGGGTAACAAAGAAGTTTACGAAGTAACAACAAGAAAGGGATTGAAAATAAAATCAACATTAAATCATCCATTCTTGACATCAAACGGGTTTGTTCAATTAAAGGATTTAAAAGAAAAAGATTGTGTGGCTATTACTTTTATGAACAACACGAGATACGGAAGAAGTTATGGCAATGGAACAAAGAAAATACAGGAACGACAAAACAAATACAAAAGAAAAAATAGGTTCTTGTGAAAAATGTGGTTTAGATAGTTGTTTAGAACTACATCATAAAGATAGAAATCATAAAAATAATGTAGAAAGTAATTGGGAGATTTTATGTTCAAGTTGCCACAGAAAAGAACATTCAAAAGATAATTTCTTTAAAGGATTTATTTACGATTATGAATTTGATTATATTGCGTCTATTGAATATGTTGGTGTGGAAGATTGCTATGACATAGAAATGGAAGGTGATGAAAATAATGCAAATTTCGTTGCAAATGGCTTTATTGTTCATAATTGTAAACACAAAGTTAAATACATACAAGATGCATATAAAAAATTTTATTTCTATGATGTGTATGATAAAGAGAATCAGAAATATTTATTGCAATCTGAGGTTAAAAGATTGTCCGATGAACTTGGTTTTATTTATGTAAATACATTTTACAATGGTAGGTTCATTTCTTGGGAACATTGTAAATTATTCATGAACAAATCTAATATTGCTATTGACAAGCCGGAAGGTATTGTATGTAAAAATCAGACAAAAATCAATAATCCAAATTCAAGGAAACCATTTGTTTTGAAGATTGTGAATAAAGATTTTGCTGAAACAATGAAGAAAAAAGAAAAAGTTTTAGATCCGGAAGTTGAGGCGGCGAAATTAAAGGCTAAAGAAATTGTTGATCAAATTGTTACAAGAAATAGAGTTGAGAAAATGATTTATAAGCTCAGAGATGAAGGGGCATTGCCAAAAAAATTAAATCCAGAAGATATGGGAATGATTGCGAGAATATTACCAAAGGAAATCTATGAGGATTGTATTAAAGAAGAAAATGAAATGGTAATTGCTGCTGGAGAATACTTTGGTAAAATGTGTAGTTCAACAACTATGCTCCATGCAAGAAATATTATTTTAGGTGAAATGTGATGAGTTGGAATCCGGTATTAAATAAATTTATTGAGATCAAGAATGAATACAAAAAAGAGAATAGGATATATAACATATTATTACAAAGACGGTTTTACTGATGAATCGCAGACCTGTGTTGAACGATGGGTAGAACATTTAAATGGAATAGAACCGTTTAATCAATATAAAGAGTACGAAGAGCTATTAGATTGTCTTGAGATGAATCAATACGGAACAATGGTTTTAATCAAATATGGTAGATATAGCAATGTTTATGATGGAGAAACTGAAGCATCTGGTGAAGATTTTTGGGACAGATATGACGGATTTTATAGAGAGTGTAGAAGCGTAGTTATTGATATTGAAAAAGAATGCATTGTGTTATGCCCATTCTCTAAGTTTTTCAACATTAATGAGTTAGAAGAGACAAGCATTGAGAATATACAAAAAAGAATAAAAATGCAAACTGTGTTGAGTTTTCTGATAAATTAGATGGATCAATGCAATCAGCTAGATGGTATAAAAATCAGATTGTAATGGCTGGCAGTCAAGCAATTAATCCAGATAATTCGTGGAGATTAGAAGATGGATATAGAATGATTTATGAATTATCAGGATATAAAAAGATGTTACAAGCATTTCCAAATTTTACATTTGTTTTTGAATACATTTCATTAAGGGATGCTCATGTTGTTAAATACACGAAAGATCAGGAAGGACTATATCTTATTGGAATAAGAGACGTAGAAACAGGGAAAGAGGCTTCTTATATTACTATTTGTCATATTGCGAATTTGTATGGAATTCCTACTACTAAAATTTTTGACAAAACTTTAGAAAAGTAATGAATGAATTAAACGATAAATCGTCTGATGAAGCCGAAGGTTTTGTGATTAATATTGATGGGTATAAAGTAAAACTAAAATATAATGATTATGTGCATATACACAAAGCTATATCTAAATTATCATCTATTAATCTTGTTATTCGCAGTATTGCCGATGAGAAATATGATGATCTTCTTGCGAAACTCCTGCTGCTTATCACGACCAAGTTAAGAAAGTTGCCGCTATTGTTGTTGATTATATCGATAGAACAGAGAAGATAATTAAAAAATATTTTAATGAAGCACCCAAAAATAATAAAAAGAATTTATGATTTATGTTTCTGAAAATATTCCAAAAAAGTATCAAGGTTATTGTAGAGAATTATATTTTGGAAATAAAATCAATGTTATTAAAAATGGTAATGATAAGTGTCCACATTACAAGAGATTGAAGGATATGGGTATAGAAGATTACGCGAAGGTTTTTGTAGAGGAGGGATAAATTGTTTAAAATGGAAGTGCAGGAACAAGTAGAAAGACATTATAAAAAGTTGGTTGAGCTAGGTTATAACGTGGTTGGTGTATTCTTATATGGTTCGCAGAATTATGAATTGGATTATGAAAAATCAGATGTTGACACGAAAGCAATCGTTCTTCCTACATTAGAAGATATTGTGTTAAATCGTCAACCAGTAAGTACAACAGTAGATATGGGGAATAACTGTTTATGTGATGTAAAAGATATTCGCAAGATGTTTGAGTGTTTTAAGAAACAGAATATAAACTTCATCGAGCTACTTTTTACGCAGTATTATAAGTTAAATCCTATCTATGAAAAATTGTACAGACCTATGTTAGATAATGCAGAAAGCATTGCAAGATATAACAACTATGCGAGCGTGAATTGTATGTCTGGTATGGCTCTTGAAAAGTATAATGCACTGACTCATCCATATCCAAGTATTAAGGAGAAAATTGATAAGTATGGCTATGACAATAAACAGTTACACCATATCTTACGATTAAAAGATTTTGTTCCAAGATATTGTAATGATGAAGTTTATAAGCATATCCTTATTCCAACAAATAAAGAAGAATTACTTAAGGTCAAAACAGATTATGTATACTCATTAGAAGATGCTAAAAGGATTGCAAAGGAAACTTGCGATTGGATTAAAGAATATAAAGACGATTATATGGCAAATAATCCAGTTGTTATCAATAAAGAAATTGATAATTTAATGACAAAAGTTATGACCGATTTGATTTCTTTCAGTATTAAACGAGAGGTAAATAAGAGTGAATAAACCAAAGCTTTATATTATGGTCGGTTTAAGCGCATCAGGAAAATCGACTATTGGAAAACAACTTGCAAAAAGAAAATGATTGTGTAATCATTTCATCAGATGGTATTCGTGGTGAAATCTGTGAAGGTGGTGTTATTGATCAGTCTAAGAATGAGGAAGTATTTAAAATTTTTCATCAAAGAATTAAGGATGATCTGAAAGCAGGTAAGAGTGTAATTGCAGATGCTACCAATATCAATATGAGATCAAGACGCAGTTTACTTGAAAATGTGAAGAAGATTCCTTGTTATAAGATTGCTTATATAATTCCTAAATCAGTAGAGCAGTGCATTGAGGACAATATCTATAAGGAACATCCTGTTCCACATCATGTAATTCAGAAACAGATGATGAATTTTCAAATTCCATTTGTAGAAGAAGGTTTTGATGAGATTATTATACATAAGTTTGAAAATGAGTATGTGAATGATGTTTTTATTCCTGATTGCTATGAGGAAATGAGAGGGTTTGACCAGAAAAATCCGCATCACACTATGGATTTAAACGAGCATTGTAGTTTTACTTACGATAAATTCAAGTTGATAAAAGAGTATGTATGGACGGAATATCCTTTCGCAGCAAGATTACACGACATTGGAAAGCTATTTACACAGAAGTTTGATGAAAATGGTGTAGCGCATTATTATCAGCACGAAAATGTTGGTTGCTACTATCTGTTGAGCAATATGGAAAGTATCAAGAGACATCGAGATTATTCTGATGAAGAGCTGTTAAATATCTTGTTCTTGATAAATTATCACATGATGCCTATGTCGTGGGAAAATGAGAAAACAAAGAATAAATGGAGAAAACGGTTTGGAGAATATAAATATGAACTGCTAATGAGATTTCATGAGTGTGATAAAACTAGAATGGAGATATAAGAAGTGAAAAAACAACTGATTTGTAGATTTAAAGGCAAAAGCGGTAGTCAAGGATTCAAATATGGAGAAAAATATATTATAGATACTTGCTGCCGACAAATGGTAGGACAAGCATATATACATGCGGAAGATAAACATGCTAATAAGTCTTGCCCATATGACAGTATAGAAAGTTTTTGGAAAACTGGGATGTATTAGCAATATTGTAAAAGGAGAATATAAATGGAGAAAAAACAATTAACGGATGAATATTTTTTGAATCGTGGATATGTCTCTTATGAGAAAACACCAATCCAACCGGCAACGGTTTTGTGTAATTTTCAAAAAGTATTTCAGGATGATAAAGGGAAGAAATATTACATTGATGTACACAAAGTATCAAATGAATGGATGAGCGATGCAGACAAAGAACAAGAGTGGTATACACCATATGCTTATGAATATTCCTGTCAGCTATACGAAAAAGGAACTTATGCTGCTATGAATTTGGAATTCTTTAGCGATTAGAGTTTGGATCATGTTGAAGATTTTGCAGAGAGAATGTTCCAGAATGGAGAATTAGAATATTACGAAAAGTATGATTAATAATACAAAATTGAAGGGAGTAATATATGGCGAAGTATAAAAAGAAACCTGTTGTGGTTGAAGCGTTTCAATATGATGGCGATTTGAAAGGATCTAACGGTGAATATTATGTTCCTGTTTGGGCGGTCGAAGCATTTAAAAATGGAATACTGTTTTATATGTCATCGTCTCCATTGTATCCACCATGTGAGTTACATGTTAAGACATTAGAAGGAAACATGCGTGTATCTGTTGGTGATTATATTATACAGGGAGTAAATGGAGAATTATATCCATGTAAGCCGGATATTTTTGAAAAGACTTATGAATTAGTTAGTGAATAAACAGTAAAACAATATAGAGCGGCGGAAGTATAAGACGTTAGGGCAAGAACTGGTGAGTAGCCTTATGGTGAAGTTTCGGCTGGGTATGGGAAAGTAAGTAGTGGCTAGTTCGTGTATGGTGAGATGCCCTGCTCCTATATTAAATATGAAACGTTGATTTTATGAGAGGAGAAAGCATATATGGACACAAGTGATTTAGCAAAGAGAATGAAAGAATATGAATCTGTTTCAAAGACAAAATTGATTAGCAGACTACCAGTTATTCTTCGACTTGACGGAAAATCTTTTCATACGTTTACAAAGGGATTTCAGAAACCATTCGATGAAATTCTAATTAAAACAATGCAAGACACAATGAAATATTTATGTGAGAATATTCAGGGATGTGTTTTAGGATACACACAGTCAGATGAAATTACTTTGGTTTTAGTTAATTATGAAAGATTAAATTCAGAACCGTGGTTCGATTATAAAGTACAGAAAATGTGTAGTATTGCAGCAAGTATGCGTACAATGGCTTTTAATAAATATTTTGACTTATATGCAAAAGATTATTGTACATATGAAAACAGTAAATATCAATACATAGATGATGTGCCGAATGATGTAAATGAATATATGTATGCATTAGAAAAAGCACATGAAAAAGGTGCAATGTTTGATTGCCGAGTGTTTAATCTTCCGAAAGAAGAAGTAACAAACTGCATTTATTGGCGGCAATTAGATGCAACAAGAAATTCTATTCAGATGGTAGGACAAGCTAATTTTTCACATAACGAACTACAAGGAAAATCCTGTAATCAAATTCAAGATATGCTGTTTACTGAAAAAGGAATTAACTGGAATGATCTTGATACATATTTGAAACGTGGAAGCTGCTGTGTGAAAGAGAAATATTTTGAAGAGTGTGAAAATGGAAAAAGTATTAAATTTCCGGATGGATGTTTTGATCCATATGAAGACGATGAAATTGAAAAAAGGAATTTGGCGAAGTAAGTGGGTAATTGATAAAGATATTCCTATTTTTAAAGGAGAAGGTAGAAAATATATAGATAAGTTAGTATTTGTTGGAGAATGATTTATTGATGATTAGAAACATAGATAGAATACGGCAAATGTCTTTAGAAGAACTTGCGCCACTTCTTGTATATGCAGAAGAGATAGACATTGGGGATTTTGATTACGATGAAAATCCAATTTCATGATTTAATTCTGGTTCAAATATTTTACAGAAAGTATTGGAAGATTTTGCTTTTCAAATTAGTAATGCCTTAGATGATGATTTGATACATATAGAAGAATGTGCTTGATCTGGTGAATATTCAGATTATGAGATTGCTGAGTAAATTAAAAGTTAAGAGGAAATATATACTAGGAGAAAAAATAAATGGAAAATACAATTACATTAAATATGGAAAATCTTTCGAAGAGCGAAAAAGAACAGTTAATGAAACTTGTAAAAAAAAAGGCAAATAAACAAGAGAATAATAATGTATGGAAGCCAGAAAATAATGAAATTTATTGGTATATTTCAGATACTAAAATTGATTATTCTAATTATACAAATGATCGAATAGATCGTTTTTTATATGAAATGGGAAACTGTTTTAAGTCAAAAGAAGAAGCTGAATTTGCAGTTAAAAGAGCAAAAGTGATTGCAGAATTGAGGCGATTTGCTGAAGAAAATAATGGCGAATTAGATTTTCAAAGTGTGACAAAAAGAAAATATCATATTCAATATAGCACACGTACAGACACCATACTTATTGATTATATATATAATGATGTCCAGAACGAAATATATTTTTCGTCTGAACAAATTGCTCGTGATGCAATTAAATCAATTGGAGAAGTTAGAAAAAAATACTATTTTGGTTTTGCAAGAGAAGCATAGGTAAGAAGGGAGAATAAATACATAGAATGAAAATATTTTTATTAGTAATGTTGATCTTGTTGTTTTTTAAAAGAATCAAAGATACACCGAAATACTATTATAGCTTGCGTTACATTCCCAGAAAAAATAATTTTAGATTATTGGACAGCTTTGTAATTTATCAATTTAATTCATAAATAAAATCAGATCGTTCAGATCAATTCAAATCACAAAAATATAGAACTGAACAGAGAATAATAATTAGGGTGGTTGCAGCATACCCTTGGGTTTTTGCACTCAAAAATCACTGATTACATAGAATTTGACATATTAGTTACTTCTATGTTCCGTCCAAAAGGGCGTTTTAATAGATAAAAATTTTTATATTACAGGAGGATGTTTATATTGGCAAAAACAAAAGAAAGAAAAGCATTGAAAAAGGGAAAAGCTTCATTCCAGTTAATCGGAAGAGCTAAAGTTACAGATAAGACATTTAACATGGATAATTCTTATGATTCTGGATGGACAGATAACCAAATGTATCTTGGTGTTGATTGTGGCAATGGCAATATTGTTTATGGTGAAATGCGTGGCGGTTTCTTCCCAGACGATGATAATGTTTTGAGAGGATTTAGCAAAAAAGATAAAGATGATTCTGGTAAAAGTAAAATGGTTGAGATTGCATGGGAAGATAGATTTAATGAAGACTTGCTCGATACAATTGCAGATACATCATTTATCACTGTTGGTGTCGAAAAAGATGTAAAAGATAAAACAGTATATAAAAAATTCCTCAGTGCATATGATGCTGTTGAATACTTGAATGAACATCTGGAAGATGGAATGATTGTCAATGTAAAAGGGAATATTGGATATTCAGAATACGATGAAAATATCTCTGTGAAAAAAGATATCACATCTATTGTACTTTCGAAAGCAGAAAGTGAATATGAAAAAATTCATGAAGCAGAGACGAAAAAAGCAGAAGAACAGGATGATCGAGATTTTAAATTTACCGAATTAGAAGATTTCTTTAAAGCTAAGTTTACACAGATGATTCTTTTAGATTCAAAGAGTATTGGCAAAAAAAAAGACAAAGAAAAAGGAACGATTTTGCTGGATGTATATGTTGTTGACTATGTTGGCAATCCAAAGATTGACGGCAAAAAAGTTTCTGTAAAACAAAACGTTGTATATCCTAAAACATTTGAAATTGCGGTTAACGAAAATGAAGAAGTTACATTAAAAATGCTTCATAGATATTTTAAAGTATCAAAAAAAAATACACTTAACGCATTAACTGTTGTTGGGGATCTGATTGAAGGTGGATCAATTGTAAATATTACAGAAGATGATATTCCAGACGATATCAAAGAGATGATTGAAATGGGATTATATTCAGAAGACGAAGCAAAAGCAAAGTGTGCAGTTGGAAATAATAATCGTGAAAAGCGTATGGTTATTATTAAACCTGATATTACATATGTCGGTGATGAAGAAAACAGAAAACCAACAGTTGCATTAGAAGAAGCTAAATATGAAGATACAGATTTGTATTTTTATGAACAAGCTTTATCTGATGCCGGAGTTGGTACTGATGGCGATAGTACAGGTAGTGAATCTTCTGATGATGTAGATGAAGAAGATGATCTGTTAGCAATGTTGGATAATATGTAATTAATTTGGAGGATAAGTATATATGGGATTTCGTAAAGCGCAAGCTGCAAAAATTGGTGGTAAATTTTTAAGTTATGGAGAGTCTGGAAGTGGTAAATCCACTTTCCAGCTTACATTTCCAAAGGTAGCATGTATCGACTCTGAGACTGGTGTTTCTCATTATGAAGGTAGAGAAATTGAGTTAAACAATGGAAATAAATATAACAATCTTTTGATGGTTGATAATACTTCTGATCTTGATGAATTAGAAGAAGACCTAGATGCGTTTATTAATGGAGAATATGATGGTCAGATTGAGACGCTTTCTATTGACTCGAGACAAAATTTTATAATACCATGCAGATTGGAGCCACAGAAGTAGAAGAAAGACGTGCAAGAAAAAAAGGTGGAGATGTTGATGACGCTGGTATTTCTGTTAAACAGTGGGGGCGTATCAAAATTATTAATATGAAACTTCAGCAGGCAAAAATTGATTTGTCGTCTAAAGGTACGCATGTTGTTTCTGTAGCGCAGGAAGTAGAAATTAAAGATGATGATGGAAAGAAAGTTATTGGATACAAACCAGATATGCATAAATCAGTTAAATTTGATTATGATACAATTCTTCGTCATTACACAAAGAAAGACAAAGATGGGAATGTAATATTCTGGGCTGAAGTAATTAAAGACAGAACTGGTGTTACAAAAGTAGGTCAGCAGATTGAAAATCCATGTTTTGATATTTGGGCTGAGTATTATACAAAAATGAACGGATTAGAGATAAACAAAACTTCTTATAAAAAAGATCTTGTCACATCTACAGAATCAATGGTAGACGAAGCGGATAAAGCAGAAGTTCTTGCTAGTGAATGGAAAGATCTTATGAAACAACTTAAAGAAGAGAAAAACATGGACGCAATTTCAAAAGTAAATACTTTAATCAAAGACAAAAAAATTGACGTAAAAAAATTGATATGCAGCCAGTAAGTGTTCTTACTGAACTTGTTGATTTTACAAAATTACAGATTGCGTAAAGTAATAAATTGCTCTGGCTGAAATATGCCAGAGCTATATCAAAATATGAGGTGGTTATTTGGCACGAACTAAAAAGTGAACCAGTAAATAAAGAATGGATTGAGCTTTGTGAATATGTAAAAAAGAAATTCTTAAATATGATGATAATATGAAATTCCCGACATATCTAGCATTGAAATTGCAAGGATTAAAAAAAGGGCAGCATATAGCAAATAATAATATAAAAACAGAAGCTTGTTATGATGATTACACATTATTGTGTACTTTTAAGCTATGCAAAAATAGGATTTTAGACTATTTAGAAAAAAATGAAATCAAGATTAAAGATGAAAAACATAGAATTAATCTGATTGTAAAAATCGTTGAGCCTGAAATAAATGATGTGTATATCCGATTAAAACAGGCAAAGAAAAGAGAAGAAAAAATAGCAGATACATCTTTTGAAAATCAATATAGCAAAGGTGCAATATATACAAAAAAAACACATGATGTAAGTGAAAAAATGAAAAAGTTATTTTAATTGGAGGTGTGGTAACTGGCAACAAAGGATAAAAACAATAATAAAATTACACCATTCCAAGAAATGATGTTGAGTGCTGCAAAGTCAGTTAAAGAGTTTAAATTAAGTTGTGAGGCAAATATCGTATCTATTTTTTTCTGTAAGCCAGAACTTATGTATGATTATCAATTAAAGTTAGATGATTTTACTGAAAATACATGGAGAGTATATTGGCAAATCGCATATGACATTGTTGTGAAAGAAAGAAAAGCAATTCTTGATGATATAACGGTCGGACTTTATCTTGAAAAACACCCTAAATTAAAAAAGAAATACGATGAATATGGTGGATATGACACGATTGAAAAAGCAAAAAGAATATGTCCAGGCTGAAAACATTAGTGGCTATGTAAATGAACTTAGTAAGTGGAATACAGTGTTGCTTATGTTAAAAAATAAATTCCCTGTATACGACAGGATTAAAGAATTTGTAGACATGGGGTTGGATGAAATTTATGAAGAATATGAAGCTATGCTAAACCATATTTTCGTAAATGCTTCAAATGAAATTACTACATACAATGCATGTGATGGAATTAATGAGTTCATTGACCAATTAAACGAAGGATCTGGTGTTGGTCTTCCTATGAATAATTGCGATATTTTAAATAAAGAAATTGGTGGATTTAACTGTAATGGAAATATTTATGGACTCGGTGCAAATTCCGGCGTTGGTAAATCTACTACAGTTATGAATTATATTATTCCTGCAATTTTAAAATACGATGAGAAGCTTGTTCTATTCATTAACGAGGAAGATCAGACAAAGGTACAGAGAGAGTTAATTATATGGGTTGCAAATAACGTTTTAAAATTAGAATTACCAAAATATAAGTTGAGAGATGGTAATTTTGATGAAGAAACGATGGATGTATTAAGAAAAACAGCAAAATGGATCGAAGAGAAAAAAGAGAATAGAAATATTACAATTGTTCCACTGGAAAGATATTCTGCTAAAACAGTGATAAAGCTTATTAAAAAATATGCAAGCCTGGGTGTTAAATATTTTATTCTTGATACTCTAAAAGAAAGCTGTGATGCGAAAACGGATGAGATTTACAAGTCTATGACAAGAGATATGGTTGCAATTTATGATGTTGTAAAACCAGCCGCAAAGAATGTTGGCTTGTTTGTTACATATCAGCTTGGTAAATCGAGTATTAAAATGAGATATTTAACAAACAATGAAATCGGACTTGGTAAAAGTATTGTGGATGTTATGAGTGCTAATCTTATGATTCGTAGACCTTTTGAAGATGAATATGAAGGTGGTAAACATGAGATTACAGGATATAGATTTGAAGGGAAAAATGGTAAAAGTAAAATTCCTTTTAAGTTAAAAAGAGATAAGCATTATATGATTACATTTATTCCTAAAAATAGATTTGGTCAAACAGATGCTTTTCAGATTATTAGCGAATTTGATTTTAGCACAAACACAAATAGAGATGTTGGTATTTGTAACATTATTCAAGATTGGTAATGAAAAAAAATAATAGGGCGGTGATTGATATAAATGCAGACGCATTAAAAGAATACATAATCGAAAATAATAGTATTTACACAATTTTAGAATCTTTAGAGTGTCATGATATAAAAGAGTATCAAAAAGAATGGAGAGCCGCCCTGCCAGATGGCACAAATAAAACAGCAGTATGTGTGAATAAAGAAACATTGTCTTCTGTAATAAGAAATTCAGAGGGTAATAAAATGGTGATATATTTACGCTTGTAATGATTATAAAAAATATATCATTTGGAGAAGCAAACAGATACATACATAAAATGTTAGGTTTAACTTATGTATATAATGCAAATACAAAAAAGATAAAGAAAAGAATGATCCACTTAGGATATTTAAGAAAGTAAAGAAGCAGCGTAAAACATCCAATGTAGATATTCCTATATATGACGATTCATGTATGAAAGAATATATTGATTTGCCATATATAGGATGGATTAGAGAAGGAATAATGCCTAATGCGTGTGAAAGATTTAATATTGGATATTCATATGACAGGAAGAGAATAGTTATACCGGAACGAAAATGGGATGGCGGAGAGAATGAATACATAGGCATATCTGGAAGAACAACGGTTCCAAATTATGAAATGTTTGATATTCCGAAATATTTTAAACTTTCTGATACATATCCTAAAGGACTTAATATATATGGTTTAAATGAAAATTATAAATCTATTCAAGAAGCTGGATATGCAATCGTTATGGAGAGTCAAAAATCAGTTTTGAAAAGATATTCAAGAAAAGATGAAACAGGAGTGGCAATTGGCAATTGTGAACTGACAGATACACAAGTGAAAATTTTAATCAGTTTAAATGTTGAAATTTGTATTTGCTTGGATGAAGGAATTGATATAAACCACATACGAAAAGAATGTGAAAAGTTTTATCATATTAGACCAGTTTCTTATATGTATGATAGTTGGGGATTATTGAAAAAAGGATCTAAGGATAGTCCGGCAGATATGGAGAATAAGATCTTTAGTTTTATGTTTAAACATAGGAAAATTTATGACGAAATTGAACACAAAGAGTATATGAAATATTTAGAAAGCACAGGTGATTATCATAAGAAAGACAAGAGAAGAGCTTAATGAAATTTGTAAAAAATTTAAATGTAAAAGTATTGGATAGTTGGAGTAAATATCACTGTTACAAACAGGATAAATGGGAAGCGTTCTTAAAATATGTTTTGCATGAAAAAGAAGATAGAACAAATGGAATTTATGCAATATCAGGGGGTATTGTCACGACATTATTGAAAAATTATATAGTGGAGAAATTGAGTATAAAGATATGATTAATCTATATGAAGACTCTCTACTTACAATGAATATTGCAGAATTGAAATATGATAGAAATGATGCAGAAAAAATGAAAGGATTGCAAATAAATATGAAAATTGTGTAAGGCACTTTTTTTCAAAATCACAATGTAATTGAGCAGCCACATCGGATTGAACATTTTATTACAATCAGAATTTGTGACGATATCGTATTGCAGGGATATATTGATTTCCTTTTACAGAAAAAATATCTTGATGACAATGGTAATGAAAAAACAAGGATTAGGATTGTGGATTGGAAGACAAGTACAAGATATTCAGGGAAAAAGATAGATCAAGAAAGTGGGCAGTTACTAATTTATGCAGAAGGTATTAGACAAGCTTTGGGCGTTCCTTTAGAAGATATTATTTGCGAATGGAACTTCTTGAAATATGTAACTGTTACATATGAGCAGAAAAACGGAAAGAAGAAAGATAGATATATTGAAAGAAATGTTATCGGAGAAAGTCTTGTAAATACAGCTAAGATGTGGCTGAAAGAATTTGGTTATGAAGAGAATATAGATTCATATGTAGATAAAATGATTATGGAGAACACGATTGAATGTTTACCAGATGACGTGAAGAGCAAATTTGAGATTAAAGATTGTTATGTTCAAGTGCCTTTGTCTGAAGATAAAGTTAATGAGTTAAAAAAGGATATTACAGATACAATTCATGAGTTCAGACAAAAAGAAAAAGAATATAAAGAAACAAAAGATGAAATGTTATTTTGGCAGGATGTAACCGATGCAGATGCTTTTAGATTAGCAACATTGTCAGGGTATTCAAGAGCATTACATAAGCCATATGATGATTATTTAAAAGAGCAAGATATGTTTAAAAATAATACAAAAGATGATTCAGATAGCGTAGAGAATAATACTGAAGAAGATGATCTGCTGTCATTCTTAGATAGTTTATAAATATAGGATGGTGATATTTTGGATAATTATGTTGTCTACCATTTACATGATGATACAAGCAATTGTAATACAAATGGATTTGCTGATTCGTGTACAAATTTTAAAGAATATATAAAACTCGCAAAAAAATGTAACATGAAAGCTATTGCGTTTTCTAATCATGGTGGGATATATGATTGGATTAAAAAGAAACAAGAGTGTGATAAGGCTGGTATTAAATATATACACGGTGTCGAGTTGTATCTTTGCCACAAGTTAGAGGATGATGACAGAGGCGGTCATATTGGATTATATGCAAAAAACTGGGATGGAGTTTTAGAACTTAATAAACTTGTTAGTATTTCAACATCAAAAGGAATAAAAGAAGATAATACAGATAGACATATGTATTATAATCCAAGGATTTCATTAGAGGAATTAATGAATACAAGTGATAATATTATAGTCACGACTGCATGTTTAGCGTCACCTCTTAATAGATGGACAAGCGAAAAAAATAAAAATAAAGAAGCTTTTAATAAATTAGTTGATTGGCTAACAAAAACAAACATAGATGTTTTTTAGAAATTCAATATCATAACTCTAGCAGCCAAATTGAGTTTAATAAAAAAGTACATTTTATTAGTATGAAAACAGGTATTCCTCTAATTGCAGGAACAGACACACATTCTTCAAACGATTATAAGGCAGAGTGTAGAAAAAATTCTTCAAAAAAATATAAAGATAGTTATTATGGAGAAGAAGATGAGTTTGATTTAGTTTGGGAAACATACGACGAGTTAGTAAACGAATTTAAAAACAAGGAACTTTTTTTTCTAAAGATATTTATTTAAATGCAATAAACAATACAAATATATTTGCAGATATGGTTGAAGATTTTAAATTAGATAAAGAATTTAAATACCCTACGCTTTATGGTGATAATGTTAGAGAACAGTGGAAAAATTTAATATTTAATAATTTTCAATATAAACTAAACAATAATCAATTGCGGTTGCCTAGTTTAGTAAAAAGTAGTTGTGAAAAATATTTTTTAATGAACAAACAACCTATAAAAGATGAGTGTGAGCTTGAAATATATAATTCAAAAAAAAGAAGAATATAAATGGGCTTGCAATACCACAGACAAAATTGTCATAAAAAATATAAAGAAAGAATATTAGAAGAGTTTAAGGTTATGTGTAAATTAGGCATGGAGTCATTTATGATGTTTATGTCTGAACTAATTACATGGGCTAAAGACAACGACATACCTTGTGGAACAGGTCGTGGAAGTGTCTGTGGCAGCATGATAGCATTTATCACAAATATAACAGACGTAGATCCGATGGTTTGGAATACTGTTTTTTCAAGATTTTGTAACGAAGACAGAATTTCATTAGGAGATATAGATGTCGATTTTGCTCCGGAAGACAGAGAAAAGGTATATAAATATATTATTGAAAGATTTACACCAGAAAAACGGCATACATTGCTGCATTTTCAACAATAAAAACAAGAGGATGTATAGATGTTCTTGCTGGTGGTTTGGGTTATAAAGATTTAGAAAAAGTAAAAGGAATAAAAGATCAATATGATGATTGTTTACAAAAATATTCTAAAATAATACAAGAGGAAGTAGATTTAGAAGGTCTTGTTGAAAACGGAGAGACAGACAACTCTTCTGTTACTTTTGACAATCATAAGATTTATGTAGAGCATATAGCTAAAGAATCTCATAAAAAATTAGCAGAGGATATTAAAAAGAATATGATAAATTAATCGAAGAAAATCAAGATTTATTTTATTATCTTGACGGATTAAAGGGTACGATTATAGCAAAAGGAACGCATCCGTCTGGAATTATAGGTTCTCCAATAACATTAGCAGATAATGTAGGATTATTTTATAAGGATGGAGACTTAAACACGCCTGTGTCTACATGTGCAATGAAGGCGGTAGATAGTCTTAATTATGTAAAGTTTGATATATTAGGACTTAAAACTGTAGGAATTATTAAAGATGCTTGTGAGTATGCGGGTATTAAATATCCAAAATCTTATAATGTAAATTGGAATGATTCAAAAGTATGGAACAATATGATTACGTCACAGCAAGGAGTTTTTCAGTTTGAAAGTAATTTTGCTTTTGGTCTTTTAAAAGATTTTAAACCAACAACGATAAACCATATGTCAATGGTTAATGCGTCTATTAGACCTTCTGGGAAATCATATAGAGATAGATTGATTGCTGGTGAGACAAACAAAAACCCATCGGAAGAAATTGATAAGTTATTGGAAAGTAATAATGGGTATCTTATTTTTCAAGAAGATACAATTAAATTTCTTACAGATATTTGCGATTTTACTGGATCTGCTGCTGATACTACCCGAAGAGCTATTGGTAAAAAAGATGAAGAATTGTTAAAACAGCAATTACCTAAAATATTAGAAGGATACTGTAATCATTCTAAAAAACCAAGAAATATAGCAGAGCAAGAAGCAAAACAGTTTGTTCAAATTGTTCAAGACTCATCGGAATATCAATTTGGTTATAATCACTCAACAGCATATTCAATGAATGGCTATGAATGTGTGATGTTAAGAACTTATTATCCAATAGAATTTATTGCTTCATATCTTAATAGAGCAGAGAATAAAGAAGATACAAATAATGGTATTGAACTTGCTAAACAATACAATGTTTCAATTAAGCCGATTAGGTTTGGAAAATCAAGTTCAAAATATACTATTGACAAAGAAAATAATGAAATATATAAAGGTATTTCTTCAATAAAATATTGTAATTCTGCAATTGCAGACGAGTTAATGAAATTATCAAAAAACAAATATAATTCATTTTTGAATTATTACAAGACATAAAATTAAAAACATCTGTGAATAACAGACAGTTAAAAATACTTATAGGTTTATCGTTTTTTGATGAGTTTGGAAACAATAAATATTTACTAAATATGGAAGAGCTTTTTGAAAAGTTAGGAACAAGAAAAACAATTAAAAAAGATAAAATAAACGAATTAGGATTAAATGAATATGTTCTAAGAAGAAACTCTAAAAAAGAAACACTGAAACAATTTTCTCAAATTGACAATATCGGATTGTTAAATGAAATTTCTAAAATGTTTGAAGACAAACCGTTATCAATAAAAGAACAGATAAAGTTTGAACAAGAGTATCTTGAATATATAGTTTATAAGAATCCAAGATCTCCAAAGAATATGTTTTATGTAGTAGAAACGAAATTCTATAAAGATAAAACAAAGCCGTATTTAATGTTATATGACTTAAAGAATGGAGAATATTTAAAAACAAAGATAACGTCAGGAAAGAAATTTGTAGAGAAACCATTTACTGAAGGGGACGTTATTCATGTAAAAGATTTCAGAGAAAAAAAATAAAATGAAAAAATAAATGGCGAATGGGTTAAAACAGACGAACTAGAAAAGGTTGTAAACGAATGGGATGTATATTAAGGAGATGATAACATAGATAAAATTGTAGATTTTAAATGTACGCCGGAAAGACTGGTGTTTAATTCAGATGAATATAAAATTTATGGATGCTCTGTAAATTCTTACGAGTATCCAGATATTCAAATAGGAAAATATAATACATGTACTATTAAAGGTAATTTTCAAGAATTGAATCTGGGCGTTGAATATACAGTAAAAGCAAAAGAGATTTCTGATAAATATGGTGTTGGATATGATGTGATTAATATACGCAGAGAAAAGCCTACAACAATAGCAGCTACAAGAACATTTCTTTATGAAATCTTAACATATAATCAAACCGAAACTTTATTGTCTGTGTATCCTGATATTGTAGATAGGATTATGAATAACGGATTAGATGATATTGATCTGTCAAAAACAAAAGGTATCAAAGAATCTACTTTTAATGTTATAAAACAAAAAGTTATTGAAAATTTTAAACTTGCGGATCTTGTTGAAGAATTTCGTGGATTGTTTAGTTTATCAATTATAAAAAAGCTATATGATAAATATCCATCTGTTGAAAAAATAAAAGAAGTCATCAGAACTGAGCCATATGAGTGTTTATGTAACTTGAGTGGTATTGGCTTTAAAACTGCTGATGGCATGTTGTTACAGCTTGAACAGGAGGCAAAAGACTGTAAGCAAGTAGGCAAAACACCAATTTTATTCTTTGGATTTGATTTGAAAACATCATATCAGAGAGCAAAAGCATGTGTGGATTATATTCTCAACGAAAATGAAACAAATGGCAATACATACATCAAGGTTGGTGAATAAAAAAACAATGTGAAATATTAGTTCCAGAATCTATTAAACACTTACCTGCAATATTAAAAGGCGATAATGATGTTGTATTTGATAGAGAGTTGCTTTGTGTATGTAAGAAATATACATATGAAACAGAAAAATATATTGCAGAAAAAAATTAAAAATGGACTGTCAATCAATACAAAATGGAATTGTGATTGTAGTAAATTCCAAAGTTTAGACGGATTTAATTTAACAGAAGAACAGTGCAAAACATCGGAATACATGTGCGAACATAATATTGTGATGTTGGTTGGATACGGTGGTTCTGGGAAAAGTTCTAGTACACAAGCGTTTGTTAATATGCTAAATCATTATGATAAATCATCGTTGTTGCTTGCACCTACAGGGCGTGCCGCAAAAGTTTTGTCAGGATTTACTGGTAAGTATGCATCAACAATCCATAGAGGATTAGGATATATGCCACCTGATACATGGCAATATGATAAAAGATAATCCAATGGATTATGATGTTGTGATTGTAGATGAATTTTCAATGTGCGACATATTTTTATTCAAACATTTATTAGAAGGTATTAATTTTAACAGAACAAAATTATTATTAATTGGAGATGATGCACAGATTCCCTCTGTTGGTGCAGGAAATGCATTATATGATTTGTTGTGTAGTGAATGCATTCCAACTATAACATTAAATAAAGTGTTTAGATATGGAACAGGAGGACTTTCTACAGTAGCAACAGATACTAGAATGCAGAAAGAATATCTAAATAAAGAAAAGAAAACCGGAATGCAAGTATATGGTGATGATAAATCATATATTTTTATGGGATTAAATAAAGAAAAAATCGTAGATTATGCTGTAAAACTTTACAAGAATTTAATCGATAAAGGATATAAAAAGAAGATGTGGTCGTTTTATCATGTTACAACGTTGGGGATTATGGAGTTGTTGAATTAAATAAAAGATTACAGAATGTGATTAATCCTAATCCAGAATCGAAAATTTCTTTTTGGGGACTCGAATTTAGATTAAATGATATTGTTATGAATTATGTAAATGACTATAAAGCGGTCAGGTATAGTGAAGAATTTATAGATGATAAGAATACTACTTTTTATTGCAAATGGCGAATCTGGAAAAGTTGTAAAGATTATGAGAGATGCTATGGTCGTAGATTATGATGGAGAATTAATATATTGTCCAAAGAGTTCTATGAAGAATATAAGACTTGCGTATGCAATTAGTGTACACAAGAGTCAGGGTGGACAGTTTAAGCAAGTTATATTGCTAACACCATCTGCTCATACATATATGCTTAATTCTAATCTATTATATGTAGGAATTAGCAGAGCAAAAGAAAATTGTTACCATCTTGGAGAAGTAAGAACAGTAAATTTGTCTTTGAAGAAAAAAGAGAATTTTGATAGAAAAACATTATTACAAACGTTTTTAAAGGAGAATTAACATATGACAAAAGAAGAAAAACAGAAAATTTTTGAACCATTATCAAGAAATTTTGAAACGGAAATGTTTAAAGCATATTTTATGGATATGGTGGCAGAAATTTCAGATTACATTTTCACAATGCCGTCGTCCACATCCGGCAAGTATCACAATGCAAAACAGTGTGAGCAGTATGGACAAATTTATCATGTTTATATGTTTGACTCAATTTTAAATCACAGACTCAGATTAAAAGGAAATCAAGAGTTATATTCAACTCCAGAAGAAAGAGATTGTATGAGATGTGTTCCAGCGTTTCATGACGCAGTTAAATGTGGATGGAATGGTTCTCAATATACTGTACAAGATCATCCCATACTTGCAGCTAAATGGGTTCTTGATACAAAAGTTGAACATGATATTTCTGATAATTACAAGCAAATGATTGCAGATATGTGTGAGAGTCATTCAGGACAGTGGAATAAAAGTCGTTCTGGAAAAGTTATTATGTCTGAGCCTAGAAATGCTAGAGAATTTTTCATTCATGAGTGCGATATTTTATCTTCAAGGTGTGATTTAGATTATATCATTCCAGACGAATTGAAAAAGAGCTGCTTAATACGAATATAAAATTGAACTCCCAAATCCAGATGAATATATTTTGACATTCGGCAAACATAAAGGTAAAACAGTTACAGAAGTTGCAGAGTGTGATCCGGGCTGGATTAGATGGGCGAAGGAGAATATAGATAGAGAACCAATTAACAGTTTGTTAAAGGAGATGTAAATGGGAAATTTCGAAGATATTTTTGGTAATTATTTTGATGCATATAAAAACACATCTCAATACAAAGACTCGTCTATGATGGAAATCGTTCTGAGAAAAACAGAGTTTGAGAAAAATTTAGATGAAATGTGGGAGATATATAGTAGAGGATTGACGAAGCAAATCATTATTTATAACAAACAAATAAATGAAATTAAGAATTCCGGCTTAAAAGTATTTAGAAATTCTATTGGTAAACATAAGATTGTTATTCCAAAATGATAAATGGGGTGATGATAAATGGGTGATATATGATGAATAAAGTTAAAATATATTGTACTCGTCCACGGTGGGCGAATACATATAAAAATATAGGTTTCTATAGATTTTATATTTTACCTTCTATACAAATAAATAAAGACGATGTATTTGAAGAAAATTTGTTTAATATAGATTTTAATTGGTTATTCTGGGATTTCTCAATTTGCTTTGATAAGAAGAAGTCATAATGAATATATGAAATATAAAAAGGAGAAAACTTAAATGGCAATTTATGTAACAGGTGATATACATGGGAATCCAAGTAGACTATCGACTGATATTTTCCCGGAACAGAAAGAAATGACAAAAGATGATTTTGTTATCGTGTTAGGAGACTTCGGCTTAGTCTGGGATTATAAAGGAGAAAGTAAAAATGAGAAATATTGGCTAGATTGGTTAGAAAATAAACCATTCACTACTCTGTTTATTGACGGGAACCATGAATGTTTTCAAAGATTAAACGCATATCCAACAGAAAAATGGAACAGAGGAAATGCAAGTTTCATCCGACCATCTGTTATCCATTTGAAACGTGGACAAGTGCTTAATCTTCAAGGAAAGAAATTTTTTACGTTTGGCGGCGCAAAAAGTCATGATATTTCTGATGGAATTCTTGAACCGGGAGACAAACGCATCAAGGAATGGGACAAAAATTATAATAAAATGTTCCGAGTAAATGGAGTGTCTTGGTGGAGAGAAGAGATGCCGTCTCAAGAAGAAATGGACGAAGGGATTTGTAATTTGCAAAAAAGAGAATAACAAAGTAGATTATATTCTTACACATTGTCCGCCAACATCTGTATTAAAACAGATGAATAATAATTATGGAAGTGATTATCTAACTGATTATTTACAGGCAATAAAAAGAAAACATTAAATATAAGAAATGGCTGTTTGGTCATATGCACGTGAACAAAAATTATCAATGGGATAAAGCAGCGTGTTTATATGAACAAATTGTGAGGATATTATAAGGCGAGCTTGAGGACGCGGTAGCATATAAATTACAGAATGGAGAATAAATAAATGGAAGGTATTATCAAAATTGAAACAATCCCAGAAACATGTAGTGACTGTTTTTTTGCATTCATATGCAATCGGATGTAGATGTAAGAAAAAATCGTTTGAAGGATATAAGAGTACACGACCAGAATGGTGTCCGATCGAACGAACAACTTATCATAGACAGAATTTGGAAGTAGATAAGAAAGAGGAATTTTATGAGTAAATTATTAACAGCAAAAGAAGCATATGAAATCGCAATAGATGCCCAAAAAAGATCATATAAAAAACAATTAAAAGACTGTTTGAAGTCTATATTAAAATTTTCAAAAGATGGAAGAACTACAATTTTATTTTGGATCTATATAAACAAACTGTTGAGCATTTAAAATCTCTTGGCTATATTATTGAAATTGAATATGAAAAGGATGATTGTATATATAACGTTTCATGGGAAGATAGTATGGAGGTATGTAAAATAGATGAGTAAAGTTGAAAGAATTAAATGGCTTGTAAGAGAGCTAAATAAACACAGAGATGCTTATTATAATGATTCAAGACCAACGATTTCTGATGCAGAGTATGATAAAATGTTTGACGAATTACAAAGTCTTGAAAAGGATACGGGGATTATTATGAGCAATTCACCAACTCAGACTGTTGGATATGAAGTAAAATCTGAATTGCAAAAAGTGAAACATTCGCATCCGATGTTATCTCTTGATAAAACAAAATCTGAGGATGATTTGATTAAATTCGCAGGAGATAAAGATTGCATTTTAAGCTTGAAGATGGATGGCTTAACTGTTTCATTAACATATGTTGAGGGAAGTTGATAAAAGCTGAGACACGGGGCAATGGTGAGATTGGCGAGGATATAACACATAATGCAAGAGTGTTTGAAAATATCCCTATGACAATTGATTGTAAAGGTCGTTTTGAAATCGAAGGTGAAGCAATTATTACATATAATGACTTTGAAAAAATAAATAACACTCTTCCGGAAGATAAAAATATAAGAATCCAAGAAATCTTGTGTCTGGATCAGTAAGGCAGTTGGACAGTGGTATTGCTGCAAAACGTCATATTAAATTTATTGCATGGAAAGTTCCATTAATGGAAGAAAATAATCTTTCAAACAGTTTCCTATATAGATTAAACTATGCGAGATGTCTTGGATTTGAAGTTGTTCCGTTTCTAACATATACAAATAATGATAAAGAGACTCTTTCATTGATTATTGAATCTTTGAAAAATGGTGCAAACGTAAATAGTTATCCGATAGACGGATTGGTTCTTGCTCTTAACGATATTCAATATGGAGAGTCACTTGGCATGACCGGACATCATCCAAAACATTCTATTGCCTTTAAATTCTATGACGAAGAAGTAGAAACTACTTTATTAAATATTGAATGGTCGATGGGGAAAAGCGGAAATCTTACGCCAGTTGCAATTTTTGAACCAGTAGATATTGATGGTACTACAATAGAACGTGCAAGCCTTCATAATATAACTATAATGAATAATTTATCTGGCGGATTTGAAAGAATAGGTGATACATTAACAATCTTTAAAGCCAACCAAATTATTCCTCAAATTAGAACTTGGATTCATACAGGCGAATATTCAAAAGAAAGACATCTTGATATTCCATTACATTGTCCGATATGTAATTCACCAACAAAAATTAAGCAAGACAACGATGCAAAAGTTTTAGTCTGTACTAATCCATCTTGTAAAGGGAAGCTTCTCGGAAGACTATCACATTTCGTATCTAAAAAGGTATGGATATTGATGGACTATCTGATGAAACTTTGAAGAAATTCATTGAACTTGGATGGGCAAAAAATATTTTTGATATTTATTGTTTACCGGAGTATTTCAATGATCTATCAAAAATGGATGGATTTGGGGCAAAATCAGTAACAAAATTGCAAGATGCAATTGAAAAGAGTAAAACGACAGACCTTCAGCACTTCATTGCAGCGCTGAGTATTCCGAATATCGGTACATCACAGTCGAAAGAATTATGCAAAATATTTAAAACATGGGATGATTTTTCAGCAGCAGGATCCGGTAATTATGACTTCTCACAACTTGAAGGTTTTGGAACAGTATTAAATAGTAACATTCACACATGGTTCGACACGATGTATAAAGAAGATCAAATTGATCAACTTGCAAGAAATATTACATTTACAGAAAATGAAAATAGCATATCCACAGATACACTAAAAGGAAAAACGTTTGTAATTACAGGAAGTCTGAAACACTATAAAAACAGAGAAGAACTGAAATCTGTAATAGAACGAAATGGTGGTAAGGTTTCCGGAAGTATAAGTAAAAACACGTTTGCACTAATTAATAACAATATTAATTCAACATCTTCTAAAAACAAAAAGGCTAATTCTTTAGGAGTTCAAATTATTTCTGAAGAAGATTTCATTCAATTAATTTCTAAATAATTGAGTATATTGTAATATGCTCGATTAACACATATCAAAAATAAAAATTCCCAAATAATTAAATAAGGAGAAATTATGTCGTTTATAGTTAAACAGCCAAATGGTTTATATTGTAAATTTTCTACGATGTTCGACTGCCCTGTGCGTTTTAACATGACAGAAGATGAATATATAGAATCTTGTGTGGAACGTGCAAAAAAGAGAAGCTATTGATGTGTTAGAAAATCATCTAAAACCATTTGACATGATGATAGAAAAATTTCAACCCATTAACGTAACGGTAGAAGAATTTAATAAAATTTTAAAAGAGATGGGTTATAAAAAGAATATAAGGAGTAATAAAAATATGGACTTTAAAGTAAAATTAGGAAATTCTAATAACGCTGCTTTGTTTGTGTCTGTCTGTTCGTCATTTGAACCATATATAGATTATAAAATCGGTAGATATACAGTAGATGCAAAATCAATTATGGGAGTGCTTTCTACATCTTTGGATAAAGTAGCAACTGTAATTATTAACACAGATGACGAACATATTATTAAGTCATTTAAAAAGATATTAATTTATGGATAGTGGAGGGGTAAGTTTGAAAATTCTATTAGAAGACATCAATGACGTTACTTGTTTTCGTAAACGGCGGAAATTTCTATGAAGGGGAAATTGAAGTAGCACAAAAACGATATAGGATAAATGGAAGAAGCTTTATAGGAATGTGCAGTATAGATCTGACAGAACCTATTGATGTAAAGATTATAACGGAGAATCCGATTTCAAAAGAAGATTTTTATAAGTTTATCAAAAAATGGGAGGTAAGGGAGTAAAATGCTGATGTTTATAGGAACGATTCTTCTTCAAATTATAAAATTACTACTTATTTTGTTTGGGGCAGTTTTAGTAATTGGATTATTAGCTGTAACAATAGTCTATTGTTGGAATAATAGGATGAGCATAAGGGGAAAAGTAGAAAAAGGAGAATGGATAATGATTAAATTTAAAAATACAGATGTTTGGGGATTTGAACATGCGTTACGAGGAATGAGAAATCCAATGAATAGTTGGAATAAAAGCGATAGTAAATATTGTGGAGACTTCGATGAATGTGAGAAATGTAATCTGAGAATAGATACTTGCGATGCATATCTTATCGGAGAAAACGATATGAATTTAGCACAGAAACTTATTAAAGGTGGAAGTGAACATAGAAAATTTTTACGTCAGATTTTTGTATCTGTAGATATTACCGCGTCGATGTACTGGTGGTCTGAATTCGATACTTACAAGGTGGGTACTACAGCAAACTCTACAAGTAAGATGCACAAACTCGCAGAGACATCAATTACAACAGATATGTTTGAATTGAATGATATATCTAAAAACGATAATGTTTTTCTAAATTATATTAACCATCTTGAAGAGATGAGAAAACAGTATTTAAAAACAAAAGATAAAAATATTTGAAGTCAATTGTACAACAGTTACCAGAGTCATGGTTGCAAACAAGAACTGTAACTTTAAATTACGAAAACCTATTTAATATGTATCGACAAAGAAAAATCATAAGTTGGATGAATGGAGAATTGGATTTATAGAGTGGGTAAAAAACACTGCCTTACGCAGAAGAATTAATCATGTATACAGAAGGAGAAAATAAATGATTGTAATACTTGGAAAAGCTTGTAGTGGCAAAGACACAGTTGTTAATAGATTGATTGAAAAATATGAATACGAAAGAATCATTAGTTACACTACCCGTCCTAAACGTAAAGGTGAAATACAGGATAAAACCTATCACTTTATATCAGAAGACGAATTCTTTTCCAAAATAGATTCAGAATTTTTTTAGAATATAAAAATATGAAACTGCTGACGGCATTTGGTACTATGGATCAGCAAAAGAGGATTATGAAAAAGCAGACGATAAGACCGTTATCATTCTTACTCCTAGTGGACTCAGTGCTTTGAAATTATGGACAAGTAGAAACAATATTAAATTAGATATTAATCCTTTGTACATATACGCAAATATACAGACAATTCGTGATAGGTTGAAAAAACGTGGAGATAAAAAAAGAAGAAGCTGATAGAAGAATTAAAGCGGACAGTGTTGATTTTAAAAATGTCGTTGACATAGTAGATAAGATTTTCTACAACAACGAGACAAATGATTTGGAAGAAGTAGTCAAGAAAGTTCATGAATACATTAAATATAGAAACGAGGATAAAAATTGAAAAAGAAAATGTACTTAGCTGGAGCAATCGGTTGCTATAAAGACAATCCTGAAAAAGCTATACAATGGAGAAAAACATTTGCAGAATTTTATATGAGCGTGGGTGCGAAAGCGAGTGGGAGGCTTTTGATCCGACAAAATATTATAATTATTGGAATTCTATCCATAAAACCGAAAAAGAAATTATGCGGTTTGAATTTAATCGAATTAAACAGTGTGATGTTGTACTTGTAAATTTAAAAGACATTAACATATCGATTGGCACATCTGACGAATTATTATTTTCATATCTTAATGGAATTCCTATAGTTGGGTTTTTGTGAAGAGTCTGATTATATTGATCTCATACATACTTGGAAAATTGAACAAATTGATAGGATTGAAAGCGGAAAAGACGCATTACAAAACGCACTGGATTATATCTTAAATTATTATTCATAAAACGGAGGAAATAAATAAACTTGATTAATACTAGCGGAATGCTAATGAGACAATTAGAAAGGATGCGTGATGAACCTATAACAGCAATTTTAGATAATAAAGAATTTGTAATAGAGAATATTATTCATGTAAAAGATTATACTGACTCGCCGTCATCTCATTTGGCATTAAAAATTCGTGACGGTGGGGAAGGTAATATTAAAAGATAAGAATGCAGGAGGTATATGTTTATTGAAGGTTATTAAAAGGATGGCACATTAGAAGAATACAATGAACAGAAAATTATTAATGCTGTAAATAAAAGTGCAGGAAGAGTTCCTTGTACACTATCTGCAAATGATTACGGCAACATCTGTAACAAAGTATTTGAGGAAATTGAATCTGAAAATTTTGATAATGAAGAGATCCCAGTAAAGTTTATACATAGTGTTGTTGAGCATACATTACTCGATTTGTATCCGGATGTCGGATATCAATATCAGCAATACAGAAATTATAAAATGGACTTTGTACATATGATGGATGAAGTATATGAAAAAGTCAAAGTGTAAGATATATAGGTGACGTAAGTAATGCCAACTCAGACGCAAGTATGGTTAGTACGCAAAGAAGTATTATTTATGGCGAATTAAATAAAGCTCTATATAAAAAAATTTTTTCTTAATAAAGAAGAACTACAAGCGAGTAATGATGGGTATATTTATATTCATGATATGAAAGATAGGTTGGATTCTGTAAATTGTATGTTATTTAACATGGGAGATGTGATCAAAGATGGATTTGAAATGGGGAATATTTGGTATAACGAGCCGAAAACAGTGGATGTGGCTTTTGATGTGATTTCTGATGTTGCTATGGCAGCGGCAAGTCAGCAGTATGGTGGTTTTACTATTCCACAAGTGGATAAGATTCTTGCTCCTTACGCAAAAGAAATCTTATGAAAAATATTTCGATGAATTTTATAATATTGTGCATACAGTTGATAAAGTGAATAATGCATGTTTACTCGACTATGATTCTAAAGCGAAAGAGTATGCGATTAAAAAAGTAGAAAGAGATTTGGAACAAGGATTTCAGGCGTGGGAATACCGTTTCAATTCTGTTTCTAGTTCGAGAGGGGATTATCCCTTCACGTCGATTTCTTTTGGTATCGGCACAGATGAATTTGAAACACTTGTATCTAAGTGGGCTTTAAGAGTAAGAAAAAAATGGTCAGGGGAAATCCGGGCATAAAAAACCTGTTTTGTTTCCGAAATTGACATTTTTATATGATGAAGAATTGCATGGAGCAGGAAAATCATTAGAGTGGCTTTTTAACGAGGCTATTGAGTGCAGTAAACAAGCCATGTATCCTGACTTTTTATCTCTTAGCGGAGATGGATATATTCCTAGTATGTATAAGAAATATGGACAAGTAGTATCGCTGATGGGTAGAGTTGCTGCTCATGTAAAACTTTGTGAACTGTGTGCATAACAGGTGTGTAATTAACGATTAAGTAACTATAGGCAATGATAGTGAATAATTACGCTAACAGGGGAATCTAAGTCTAAACAGATATGATAATCCTGTGCCAAGCTTCAACGTGGCTCCTGAATATAAAAGGAGTGTTTATATAGAGAATATTAAAGAAATAAAAAGGATTTGAAAGATATCTAATTGATATAAATGGAATTATTTACGATACAAAATATAACAATAGAATTGTTTGTCAATGGATTGATACTGTTGGATATTATCAATGTAACTTAAAAGATAAAAATGGTAAAAAGTATTATAAACGTGTTCATAGGTTGGTAGCCACAACGTTTATAGATAATCCAAATAATTTACCTCAAGTAAACCATAGAGATGGCAATAAGTTGAATAACAATATTGACAACCTTGAATGGTGCAGTAACAGTGAAAATACCCAACATGGATATGATAAAGGATTATATAGGTATAAGTCAAGATGTTATCCAATAAATGTTTACGATAAAAAAGGAAGATATTTGAATACATATAAATCTATTAGAAGCATGTGCGAAGAATTAAGTATAAATAGGAAGACAGTAACTATGATTTTAAAGGGAGAGAAACTTACAAATAATTACGATTATTTGTTTGAATACGTTGAAGAAGGTCAATCGACTATCGAAAGCATAACTTAGAAATAAGCGAAGAAGCGAGTAGAGTAGGTTTAAAGATAAGCATTAAACCGAAGCGCAAAGCGTGTTGATGAGAGTGGCGACTCGGAGCGAAGATATAGTCAGAGTCAGTAACCAGTATAGAAATGTACATCTGACTTGTGTAGAGCTAGTTTATCACCTTGGTATGTTAGAGGTGGTATGAATCCAGCAGATAAAAATGATTATCCTGTATTTGAAGGAAGATGTAATTTGGGTGCGATCAGTTTACATTTACCTATGATTTATGCCAAAGCAAAACAAGAGAATAAAAACTTTTATGATGTTTTAGATTATTATCTTGAATTGATTCGACAGTTGCATATTAGAACTTATGATTATATAGGAGAAATGAAAGCGTCTACAAATCCATTATGTTTCACACAAGGTGGACTGATTGGTGGACACTTAAATCCAGATGATAAAATCAAACCATTATTGAAACCAATGACAATGAGTTTTGGTATTACTGCATTAAACGAATTGCAAGAACTACATAATAAAAAGTCCATTGCTGAAGATGGTGAATTTGCTTTAGATGTAATGAAATACATCAACAACAAAGTGAATGAATTTAAAGAAGCAGATGGAATTCTTTATGCAATTTATGGAACTCCGGCAGAATCTCTTTGTGGATTACAGGTAGAACAGTTTCGTAAAAAATATGGAATTATAGAAGGCGTGTCTGATAGAGAATACGTTTCAAATTCATTCCACTGTCATGTAACAGAAGATATTACACCAATTCAAAAGCAAGATTTGGAAGGAAGATTTTGGGATTTATTTAATGGCGGTAAAATTCAGTATGTAAGATATCCGATTAATTATAATACTGAAGCAGTAAAAACACTTGTTAGACGAGCTATGGATAAAGGCTTTTATGAGGGTATTAATCTATCCTTAGCATATTGCGAGCAGTGTGGGTATGAAGAATTAAACATGGATGTATGCCCTAAGTGTGGCAGTAATTTGATAACAAAAATTGACAGGATGAAAAATCCGTTTGTCCTGTATAAATAGGTTAAATTGCGGAGAAGTCCTTAGAGCCTAAGAAGCTACAACGGGTTGGAAACGACAAACGTGAATGCGGAGCAGCGAAAGCACATACCATAAAAATTCTTAGGATTGGATGATCGAGTATGGAAGTTACTCAAACGCAGCGAAATTCCTTAACGGATAAAGCCGAAGGAAGACGTTCAGAGACTATAATCCTACATAGATTGTATAGTCCAAACCGTCTGGTAACAGAGTTAAAGTATTACGAAAGTAACGGTATACAGATATTGGAACGGTTATCTAGGATATACAAGAGTTCATGGTAAAAGCAGATACAATTCAGCAAAAATGTCTGAAATAAAAGAAAGAAAATCAATGTGATACTATGAATAAAAATGAAGTAATAAATGAAAAGTTCATAACTAATGAAGGATATGAAATTTCAATTATAGATTATATTAACAAACAGCATGTTTTAATAAATTTTGAAGATAGACCAGACTTACAAATCTGGTCTACACTTCAAAACATAAAAAATGGTCAAATAAAAAATCCATATCATTTATCCGTATACGGGAAAGGATATTATGGTGTTGGGAAATACACAGCTAGAATTAATAATATAAAAACGCAAGAATATATAAAATGGTTTTCAATGTTTGTCAGATGCTATGACGAACAATATCTATTGAGACAACCTGCATATAGAGGATGTGAGGTTGGAGAAGAGTTTTTGTGTTTTCAAAATTTTGCCAATTGGTATCATGTAAAAATATATGATTGTCAATATCCTTTAGAGTTAGACAAAGATCTGTTGTGTAGAGGCAATAAAATTTATAAACCATCTACCTGTTGTTTTATTCCAAAAGAAATAAACGCAACTATTAATTCAAAAAGGGACGATATAGAAACAATGAAGTATTTATATAATAAATATTCTAAACATGTGCCTCATTATATAAGAACAAAACTATATCAATTGGCAACTATTGGAGATAAATAAATTGAAAGGACATATAAAAATGTATTATCACAACATAACACACGATGATATGTTAAATGGTTCTGGCTTGAGAGTTGTACTTTGGTGTTCCGGCTGTGAACACCATTGCAATAATTGTCAAAATCCTCAAACGTGGGATTTTGGCAGTGGCATACCATTTGATGAAAATGCAAAGGAAGAAATATTTAGTGAGATAAAAAAGATTATATTAGTGGAATCACATTTAGTGGTGGCGATCCACTTGCAGCAAATAATCTTGAAACAGTTTTGTCATTGATAAATGAAATCCGTCTTTCATTTCCAGATAAAACAATCTGGATTTATACAGGATATACATTTGAAGAAACACAACTGTTGTCTAAAGGTTTAGATCAAGAATCAATGAGGTTTAATAAATATAATAAAATGCGTCAAAACATTCTCGAGAACTGCGATGTGCTTGTGGATGGAAGATATATTGATGAACTAAGAGACATTGCTCTGAAATGGAGGGGTTCATCAAACCAGAGAATCATTGATGTGAAAAGATCGTTAAAACAAGGAAAAATAATTTTATGGGAAAATCAATAATAAAAAAGAAAAGACACTCTATATTATGCAAGAATTATTCCTACAGTTGGCATATTTGATGTATGCCAACTCGTTATTAGGACAGTAAAAGACGATTATTTTGTAGGATGTGATAAAACAGACAAACATTCGTATTTATTTTCTTATTCATCTTTGAATGAAACAGTTTTTCAAAAAAGAGAGGACGCTGTTAAGGTTGTTTTGAAAGCAGAACAAAACAACAAAAAGAAAGTTAGTAATGAAACATATTACGAGGAATATTAATTTTATAAAACTTTAAAGGAGAAAATTATATGAAGCAGCTTAAACTACATAAAGAATGCACACACGACAAATTAGTAAAATTTGGATTTAGGAAATACGGCTTGAGTTATAAGCTGTTTCTTCCACTGTATAAATACAAGACATATGATGTGATTATTGTAGAATTTTTGGTATCTACGATAGATCATTATATTGGTTATGATGTGATAGATAATAATACGGGTACGTTATATTTTCCATATTATTCAAATGACAATAATTTGAACAATTTAGTTTTACAACAAATTACAGAGAAAATAATTCGGATTTTTGATGAATTAAATAACCAAAACATTATTACAATATAAGAAGAGGTGAAAATGAAAAAACGAATTGCAAATGCAATATTATTTTTGACCAGTATTATATTTATCATGGTTTATATTATCCAAGTTAATAATTGTTATATTAGAGATGTAAAATTAAAAAATGTACTCAATACGACAGTAGAAATAACAAGGCAGGCTTATTACAATCAAGTTCAAAACAATTTATTAAAACATATAAATATCTGTATCCAAACATCACATGACATATATACTAATTCTAAAATCTATATTCAAGAAATAAATTCCCATTCTAATAAAGAGAATACTGTTTTAGAAGGCGTGTATTCAATTACTGCATATACGGCAACGGGTTATCCAATGGCAAACGGAGAATATCCTTATGTAGGTTGCGCTGCATCATGTGATTTTCCGATAGGTACAGTTTTGGTTATTGAAGGATTGGAACTTATGTAATTAAAGATGTTTGTCCTACAAGTGGTGTAATTGATATTTATATGAACAGTTATGATGAATGTATACAGTTCGGAAGACAGACGGCAAATGTATACACATGAGAAATTAGAGCTTAAGGAGAATAAACAATGAAAAGAATAGCAAGATTTGAAAAGGTAAGTTTCAGACAATTTTCAGATGGCTGGGATGATACATTTCAGGCAATAGAAAAGGGAGAAAATAAAGATCAAAGCAAAGAAACACTTAAGGAAATTTACGATCGGATCAAGCTGCCTCGACGTGCAACGGCAGGAAGTGCGGGATATGACTTTTTTGCTCCGGTTGACATTATACTGAATCCGGGAGAAACGATTAAAATTCCGACAGGCATCAGGGTTTGGATGGAACCGGAATGGGTGTTAAAATGTTATCCGAGAAGCGGACTTGGGTTTAAGTTTCGTCTGCAACTGAATAATACGGTTGGAATTATTGACAGTGATTATTATAATTCGGATAATGAAGGCCATATTTTTGCAAAACTGACAAACGACAGTAATGAAGAAAAAACAGTTCAGATCAAAGCCGGAGAGGGCTTTATGCAGGGGATTTTTGTGGAATATGGGATTACCGTTGACGATGCTGCAACTGATGTGAGAAATGGAGGATTCGGAAGCACGACAAAATAAATTTGATAAACTATGATAAAAATTAAAGAGTAAATAATGGGTGTCTACATATGGTAGACATCCGTTTTCCTTATTATTAAAGGGGTGATTTTTTGGATAAAATTCCATTATACGAAAAGATGAATTTAACAATTGAGCAAGCATCAGAATATTCAAATATAGGAGAAAATACTCTTAGACAGTATATTAAAGACAATCCTAACGAAAGATTTATCCTGTATGTGGGTAAAAAGATTTTAATTAAACGAAAAGAGTTTATTGAATGGAATTCTTCTACCTTTATTGTTAAATAAAATTTATAAAACAAAGAAATATATAATATATATTTTATGCTTTAAACAAATATGATATAGTATAGATAAGGTATTTTTATTTGATTGCATTGACTTTATTCTATACTAATTCACAAGATAAAAAAGGAGGATTCATATGGGTAAAGACCTAAGAGGACGAGAATTAGGCACTGGAATAAGTCAACGAAAAAACGGTAAATACCAAGGAAGATATGTTGATAGATTTGGTACTAGAAAAACTATTTATGATGATGATTTGAGATCTCTACACAAAAAGTTAACTACTGCAATTTATGAAAACGACCGTCAAATAAATCCAGTAAATGAAAAAACAACTGTCAGTGAATGGTTTGAATTATGGTTCAAAACATATAAAATTGGATTTGTTAAATCTGGAACACTATTAATATATCACAATATGTACGAATATCACATCAAAGATAAGATTGGTTATTTGCCGTTAACAAAAGTAACAAAAATGACATGCACTCAGTTATTAAAAAATGCAAAGATAAAGATAATATGAGTTATGAAATGCTCAATAAAACAAAAATACTTCTCAAAGATATGTTTGATAAAGCCATAGAAGACAATTATCTTGTTAGAAACCCAATGAAAGGTGTCAAACTACCAATGAATAAACCTACTTGCGAAAGAAGAGTTTTAACACAATATGAGCAATCTGACTTCTTCGATTGTTGCAATGGTACGTTTTACAACAATCTTTTTGTGGTAGCAATTAATACCGGCTTAAGAATTGGCGAAATGGCGGCTTTAACATGGGACGATATTGATTTAAAAATAAAGTAATCCATGTCAATAAAACAATGACATACCAAAAATATCTTGACGAAGATTGCAAAAACTTTCACATTGAAGATCCTAAAACTTATACAAGCAGAAGAGATGTCCCAATTAATGAAATTTGTATGACTGCATTAAAGAAACAATATATGCAAAAAAATATTATTGCAAATAGAGAACATGCAAAAGAATCTGAATTTCAAGATAGACTGTTTATAACAAAGTATAATACACCTATCAATGCTCAAATTGCTATAGATGCTATTAATAATATTATAAAAGAAATTAATACAATGCGAGATTCTTTAGATCAATTTGAAAAATTTTCGTTTCATACGTTCAGACACACGTTTGCAACTAGGTGTATTGAAAGCGGAATTAACCCTAAAGTTGTGCAAGAATATTTAGGACACGCAACATTACAAATGACAATGGATTTATATGTGCATATAACTGATGATGCAAAACATTCAGAGATTAAAAAGCTAAATAACATAAATACAAAAATTAATGAAAATGATGGTAATGTAGATAAAATATTTGACAAGAAAAAAGGTAATATAGTCATATTTGATAGCACTATGATGGCATAAGAGAAATTGATGATAACACATATCAATGGTGTAAAAATGGTGTATTACACCATCAAGACACATTTTTAAGAGTGAAAAAGCCTTGAAAACAAGGGGTTTGTGAGCTATGTTTGGAGCAAAACCATATTCTTATTACGTATATCAGGTGACACCGTATGATTTGTATGGAACGCCTTTTTAATGTGATATTTACGGGATTTATTGAAAAGTCAAAGTATATAAAATGATGTCAAATATCGGGCTGTATAAAATTGGGGAGTACAAAGGGAGTATAGAAGAGTTTTATAGGAGTACAAAAGTATGATATAAATTGTCTTATAGAAACATTGTGGGGGCATATTGTGTAAGTGCAATATGTCTTTAAATTTTATAACTATGGACTTTAGTCTGTTGAGCCCATTGGAGTTTTTCGTTGATCCGAAAAATGGAGATGGGCGAAACAATAAACCACCCGCTATGCGGGCAATGTTGTCAACTTAAGAGTATTTATTAAAAAAGCTGTATGCTAATAAAGTGATTGGATTTATTGTTACAAATAATCGCATCACAAATAGGACTGCTGATTTTTTTAACAGTCCGATAGCCTTTTGGTTATGTTTTTATTTAAATACAGCTTTTCATATGGCTGTAATATCTCCGACGTGTATGTTTTCGGTATCTACCAAACTTTCTATCAGGGCGGATAATGGGACATGTTTTGGAAGCTTCTTCCACTATCCGGCATATCATCTCGTAACATATGGACAAGGGCGACCGCAAAAGGTGTACGATACAGTTTTTATACGGTTTAATATATAACTACGGTTAGCCTGGTAAGCATGCCTATTATTGATAGACACAATGATTTTTGAATCTGATTCCGACTTTATAACCGCAACTAGATTGGATAAATACATTGCTGCAAAGAACTCCTGTTGGATACTGGCAGGCTTAATGCTGTTAAAGGCTTCTATTTCAAGCCTGTTCTTAAGTTCTCTATATTTGCTTTCAACTCCCCAACGAAACTGGTATAAATCTGGAAAGTTCTCCTTAGCTATCTGCTCGGGCATCAGATTTGTCACTAGATATTCTGTGCTGCCGTCTTCCAATAAAAAGTGAATGCTCCTTAAAGTAAGGGATTCTTTATTACAAGAAGCAGGATATGTAAACAAAGCATCTTCCTGTTCCGATATAGCTTTCTTAAACGTCTTTGGCACACGCATAAGAAACAGAATTCCTTTGGAGTTTAGATAGTGAAACATGTCTTCGGAAGGATATCCTCTGTCAAAAAGTATGATACTGTTTGGAAACCTAGGTAAAAAATCTACATGAGCTTTAGCCGATTCCCGTTCATTGTAACGATAGGGATGAAGAGAAACGTCAATCAGAATATCGTTTATTACATCATAAAGAACGGATGCGGAAGCAAGAGGCGATATGATTTTTTGTCTTGTTTGGGTTACCTCCAAACACTTCATAATTCTCTTTTGATTCCGGAATCTGTATCGTACTTCCGTCAACGGCATAAATATGGAAACCATTCCAAGTGCGTAAATTTACTGGTTGAAAATAGAATTGTTTCACAGAAAGACGGAATAATTCAAGAAATGCTTTATGAGAAATACCCTGTCTTGCCTTTGAAATTGCCTGTTTTGATACAAATATTGGAAGATCAGATGGAAAATTTTCTAAAAATCGGGCATAGTTTATAGGAATGGATTTATGAACCGACTGGAGCACAAAATAAATCAAGTTAGAAAAAAAGAAAGCTTTCCAGAACGTGTAAAAGCATTACCTATACGATGCCTTGTCAAGAAATCTTCTGATGTAATAAGGTCATTGGAAGATTGTAAAATGGATGTTAAAAGTTTTGTATTCATAAAATCACCTCGCATTGAAAAAGTAATCAACGCAAGGCAACATTTTTTCTCGCATTTTGTCAAGTGCTTTTAGACATTTTTATTTTATATTTTTGATATATCTTAAGTTGACGACATTGCCCGTTGGACGGGTTGTCATGATTTTGCCAATAATAATTATACTCTAAGTCTTTCTTAAAGATCATCCGTTTTATTTTGTAGTTATGTATCTTTGTAAATATAATCCGCGCAAAGTTTATTTTTTCTCTGTCTCTTTCTGCGTGGTTTTTGGCTTTTTCTTTCAAAATACTTGACAAATTCTGTATGTAAAATTTCTTTTTTAGTTCTTTTGGCAGCATATCTGATTTTTTAGCAGTATTTGTAGCAATGATGTTCGCATTAAATGTGTGTGGGGAAAAACAGAGTTGAATAAGTTACAGAGAGAATGGAAAGGCAGAGATGATTGAAGAGGTTGAAAGTGTATTTTATGAGTGTCTGATTCAACTCTTGTTTGAAAAATTTGAGGAGAGGTAAGGGGATGTTTTCAGAAGGAAAGATTTTATCGGAAATATGGATTTACAAAACATCTTATTTAACATTGGAAATACCTGAGTATCAGTAAATAAAAAGCTCTATCAAAAGAATATTAGTTAATAGTCTTCTAACAACATATTGACCATCTCGTTTCTTTTTTAGATAGTCAGTTAAAATCTCTTTTTCAATACATTTCATGCAGGAATGTGGATACGGTAAGCGGGATTGCGCCTATCATTTACATAAAATGACAACTGTGATAGAATAGAAACAATTCGATTTGAAAATTAAAGAATGTTTTATCATATGTTAGGGGCGTTTGTATTGGACAGCAAGCATTTTTCAACTTTGATCAATGATTTTAAGCCTGGGATTTTCGGGGCGTTAAATGAGAAGAAAGAAGAGCTTTTGAAAGAAGGAAGAAAAGTATACAATCTTTCTGTAGGAACGCCGGATTTTGAGCCTCCATTGCATGTAATGAAAGCGATGGAGGAGGCGTGCAAAGATCCGAATAATTATAAATATTCATTGGCAGATATGCCGGAATTATTGGAAGCGGTGCAGTACCGATATGAGAAACGTTTTGGGGTGCATGTAGAAAAGGATGAGATTATGTCTGTTTACGGTTCTCAGGAAGCAATGGCTCATATCGGTATGGTATTTTGTGATCCGGACAATGTGATTCTTGTTCCGAATCCGGGATATCCGATGTTTGAGATGAGCGGAATCCTCGCGAAAGCGAACGTAGAATATTATACGATTGAGGAAGAGAACGGATACCTGCCGGATCTGGATAGTATTCCCGAGGAAGTTTTAAAGAAAACGAAGTACATGATTGTTTCATATCCGCTCAATCCGGTCTGTGTATGTGCTCCGGATGAGTTTTATGAGAAATTGATCGCTTTTGCGAAAAAGAATGAGATTGTAATTCTGCATGATAATGCGTATTCAGATATTACATATGGAGACAAGCCGGGAAAATCATTCCTTTCGTTTGAAGGGGCAAAAGACGTCGGAGCAGAATTCTATTCTCTTTCTAAGTCTTATAATCTGACCGGAGCAAGAATTTCTTTTGTTGTAGGTAATAAAGAAATTATCAGTAAATTTCGTCTTTTACGGTCACAGATTGATTATGGTATTTTTTATCCGGTACAGTATGCTGCAATCGCGGCATTGATCGGACCGGACGATTTTATTGAGGAGCAGAGGCGGCAGTATGCGTCTCGCAATAAAAACATTGTGCGGAGGACTTCGGAGAATCGGCTGGGATGTCAGAGACAGTCAGGGAACGATGTTTGTTTGGGCGAAGATACCGGAAGGGTATGCATCGTCTGTGGATTTTTGTATGAAGCTTATGGAGCGAACAGGCGTTATCGTTACCCCGGGAAGCGCTTTTGGAAGCAATGGAGAAGGGTATGTCAGAATGGCGCTTGTAGTAAATGAAAGTGTCATTGAGGAAATTGTAGATGTTTTGGATGCGTCTGGAATTTTCAAAAGAACAGCATTAAGGAGTCAGATATATGAAAAGAATAGCAAGATTTGAAAAGGTAAGTTTCAGACAATTTTCAGATGGCTGGGATGATACATTTCAGGCAATAGAAAAGGGAGAAAATAAAGATCAAAGCAAAGAAACACTTAAGGAAATTTACGATCGGATCAAGCTGCCTCGACGTGCAACGGCAGGAAGTGCGGATATGACTTTGCTCCGGTTGACATTATACTGAATCCGGGAGAAACGATTAAAATTCCGACAGGCATCAGGGTTTGATGGAACCGGAATGGGTGTTAAAATGTTATCCGAGAAGCGGACTTGGGTTTAAGTTTCGTCTGCAACTGAATAATACGGTTGGAATTATTGACAGTGATTATTATAATTCGGATAATGAAGGCCATATTTTTGCAAAACTGACAAACGACAGTAATGAAGAAAAAACAGTTCAGATCAAAGCCGGAGAGGGCTTTATGCAGGGGATTTTTGTGGAATATGGGATTACCGTTGACGATGCTGCAACTGATGTGAGAAATGGAGGATTCGGAAGCACGACAAAATAAAACACGGCTCTGACATTTAGGGCAGAGAATAAAAAGTGGATCAGGGGGATGTTTTTTTCGGCTTACAAAAATGTAAGAGTCTCCCGGTGAAACGTAAGCTAAAAGGATGGAAGAAAGCGGATAGATTTTATATATTGAATATGCAGGGGAAATGCTTTTTACGAAAGAGGAGGATACGTTTCAGATGAAAATAATAAAAAGACTGCTTTCTTTTATTTTTTTATGTGTAATCATTGCAGGGGAGTTCTTGGATATAAAGGCTATGAGGAGTATAAAAAGGCTCTGTCAGAAGAAAGTGTGAAAGAGATGGCTGCAAGAATTGAAGAGCAGCCGAATTATACGACGATAGATGAATTGCCGCAGACTTATATTGATGCTGTTTTGTCAGTGGAAGATAAACGGTTTTATGACCATTTCGGGGTCGATCCGATTGCGGTTGGAAGAGCCTTTTTAATGATGTCAAAGCGGGAGCTTATGTAGAAGGCGGCAGCACGATCACCCAGCAGCTTGCAAAAAATCAGTATTTTACGCAGGATAAGAAGATCGTACGGAAAGTGGCGGAAATGTTTATGGCGTTTAAGATCGAGTCCGAGCTTGACAAAGATACGATTTTTGAGTTGTATGTAAATTCTATTTTCTTTGGAAATGGATATTATTGCGTGGCGGATGCCTCAAACGGCTATTTTGGTAAAGTTCCGTCGGAGATGAATTTTGACGAATGTACCCTTCTTGCCGGAGTGCCGAATGCTCCGACAAACTATAATCCTACAGCCAGTCCCGAACTTGCACGGCAGAGACAGAAACAGGTCATCGAGAAAATGAAAAAGCCGGATATCTTGAAGAATCCGTTGATTAGCATGGTAAACCGTTATAGCGTAAAAAGAAATAATATATTAAAAAGCCGATCGAATAAAAAAATAAAAAAGGGTATTCTAACCATAGAAAATGTACTGTCGGTATCCGGCAGAAAAAGGGAAGTTTCTATGGTAGAAAAAATACGAAAAGTTAAACAGTTCATTTGAAGAAAATATAAGATATATGAATGAGATTCTTCCGGTTAAGGAAAGTTTTGATATTATCAGAAGGGAGATCATAATAGGCGGAAAGGCGTCTGTGTTCTATTACATTGATGGATTTATAAAAGATGAAGCAATGTTAAAGATCATGGACTCCTTTCTTTCTGTATCCGAACAGGATATGCCGAAAGATGCAGAAATGTTTATTCAGAAACATGTTCCTTATGTGGAAGTAGAAATCTTGGAAGATTTTGATCAGGTGATCCGCAACGTCCTTTCCGGTCCTGCCTGCCTGTTTATTGATGGATATAAGGAATGTATTGCTCTTGACTGCAGGACATATCCGGCGAGAGGAGTCGATGAACCCGATAAGGATAAATCGCTTCGCGGATCAAGAGACGGATTTGTAGAAACAATCGTATTTAACACAGCACTGATGCGGAGAAGGATTCGGGATCCGCATCTTGTCATGGAGATGACGGAGGCAGGGCAGTCTTCGCGTACAGATATTGCGATTTGTTACATGAAAGACAGAGTGGATAAGGAACTTTTACAAAACTTAAAGAAAAGGATTGAAACATTGGAATTAAATGATCTGCGGATGAATCAGCAAAGCCTTGCAGAAGCTTTTTAAACGAAAATGGTTTAATCCTTTTCCTAAATTTAAATATACAGAGCGTCCGGATACGGCAGCGGCATGTCTTTTTGAAGGGAAAGTTGTAATTCTTGTAGATAATTCTCCGTCGGCAATGATCCTTCCTACTTCGATTTTTGATATGATAGAGGAAGCAAATGATTATTATTTTCCGACAGTAACAGGAATGTATTTAAAGATTACAAGAACGCTGATCACAGTTGCAACGGTATTTTTTACACCATTATATTTATTATTTATGCAGAATATTGAATGGTTGCCTGAAGTGTTTCGTTTTGTAGAGGTGCAGGATACAGTAAATATTCCGCTTGTCTTTCAGTTTATTATTTTAGAATTGTCGATTGACGGACTTCGTCTGGCGGCAATGAATACCCCTGACAATGTTGAGTACGCCTCTTAGCGTGATTGCGGGTATTGTGATGGGCGAATTTTCGGTACAGTCCGGTTGGTTCAACAGTGAGGTGATGCTGTACATGGCGTTTGTAGCTGTGGCAAATTATACACAGCCTAATTTTGAATTAGGATACGCGCTAAAATTTATGCGTCTTCTTCTTTTGGTTTTGACGGCATGTTTCAATCTGTATGGATTTATAATTGGGTGTATTTTGGTGTTTTGTTTCCTTGTATTTAATAAGACATTATCAGGACGAAATTATATGAATGTAAAATTAAATTGATTTTCGGTTTTTGCGGCAGACAAGTTTTTGTGTATGGAAGAACTGTTATTACAAATTTTAATTTTTGTTAAAAAATTTTGCGTAATGTCTAAAAAATGGTATTATATGTAAATATAAGAATACAGAAATTATCTGTGTTCTGATATTTGTACAGGAGGCATGCAAAAAATGAGAGATTATGTGATTACAGTAAACAGCACGGTTGATGTGCCGAAATTATGGTTGGAAGAAAGACATTTTCCGGTTGTTGCATTAAAATATACGATTGACGGAGAAACCTATACAGATATGGAAGGATTGACTGCAAAAGAGTTTTTGAGAAACTCCGCGAGGGGAAGATGTCTGTTACTTCGCAAGTGAATCCGGAAGAGGCTATGGAAGCATTAGAACCATTTGTGAAAGAAGGAAAGGATATTTTACATCTTGGGTTTTCGTCCGGTTTAAGCGGAACTTTAAACAGTATGCGTCTTGCAGGGGAGATGTTGGAAGAAAAATATCCTGAGGCAAAAGTTATCGTAGTCGATACGCTTTGTGCCTGCATGGGAGAGGCTCTACTATTACACAAAGCGCTGCAGAAAAAGGCGGAAGGCAAGACGATAGAAGAAGTTGCAAAGTGGACAGAAGAAAATAAACTTCATATTTGCCATAATGTGACGGTGGATGATCTGAATCATCTTCATAGAGGAGGTCGTGTATCTAAAACAACGGCAGTTCTCGGAACGCTTGTCCAGATCAAACCGATCATTCATATGGATAATGAAGGAAAATTACAGGTGATCGGAAAAGAAAGAGGACGTAAAAAATCTTTGAATAAAATTGTAGATATGGCAGTAAAACAGTCAGAAGGCTGGGAGAATGATTTGATTATGATTACTCACGGAGACTGTATCGAAGATGCGGAATATGTGGCGCAACTTGTACGTGAGAAGATGGGTGTTGAAAATATTTTGATCAACAATATCGGAACAGTGATAGGAAGTCATACAGGTCCGGGTGTAGTAGCTGTGTTCTGTATGGGAAATGAAAGATAGGAATCTTATTTTTGATCTGTAAAATATTTGTGTGTTTTGTTTGGAAAACAGCAAAAAAAGATGATGAAAGAGCAGGAAAGAAAGGAATGCTGCCATGGGATGCATTCCTTTCGAGACTGTAACAAATTCTGTGTAAACTAAAGATATGATATATATCCTCTTGGATTGATGTTAAAATAAATATTAATCTAGGAGGATATTTTTATGGCACGAAGAAGAAAAATGGATCCAGAACGTAAAGCGTTCATCAATAGCTTACTGGAGCATTATCAACCGAAAGATGCACAGGATATACAAGAAATGTTGAAGGATCTGCTGGGAGAAACTCTGCAGGGAATGCTTGAAGCAGAAATGGATGATCATTTAGGATATTCCAAGTATGATTACAAAAACAAAGAAACCGATGACAGCAGAAATGGTTACAGTCCTAAAACAGTAACTTCATCAATGGGAACGATTGATCTGGATATTCCAAGAGACCGAAAAGGTGAGTTCGAACCACAGATTGTCAAAAGAACCAGACAGACATTTCCAATATCGAAGACCAAGTACTTTCCATGTATGCAAAAAGGAATGACAACTAGAGATATCTCAACCCATTTGCGTGACGTGTACGGTGTAGAAGCTTCTGCTGAAATGATTTCCCGGATGACAGACCGTATCCTTCCGCTGGCAAAAGAATGGCAAAATCGACCATTAGAGCGCAAATATGCGATTGTTTTTATGGATGCCGTCCACTTCAATGTTCGCGAGGATAATAGAACAGTCAAAAAAGCTGTTTACGTTGCCATCGGGATAAAGTTGAATGGTAAACGTGAGGTTCTTGGTATGTGGATCGGTGGTAATGAAAGTGCGAAATACTGGCTTGGTGTGCTTAACGAGATCAAAAACCGTGGTGTGGAAGACATCATGATAGTGTCTGTTGATGGGTTAACTGGATTTGGAGATGCGATTCATGCTGTATTTCCAAAAGCAGAGATACAGCGCTGCATCGTTCATCAGATCCGCTACTCGACTAAATTTATTTCCTACAAAGATTTAAAGCCTTTTATGGCTGATCTAAAGTTAGTATACAAGGCAGATACTGAAGATTTGGCACTTTCCGCACTAGATGATCTGGAAGCAGAGTGGGGGAAAGAAATATCCGTCCTCTATAGCTTCCTGGAGAAATAACTGGTCACAGCTGTCCACGTATTTCAAATATCCGTCAGAAATCCGGAAACTGATATATACAACGAATTCCATTGAAAATTTCAATCGTCAGCTCCGAAAGGTAACAAAAGCGAAGGCGATTTTTCCAACAGACGATGCTCTGTTTAAGAGTCTTTATCTGACCATGATGGATGCTACAAAAAAATGGACCGGAAAGGCCTGGGATTGGGGCTTGACCCTGGATCAGCTATGCATTTACTTTGAGGACCGGATCAGACCAGAGGATATTGACTAGCATAAAACATCCTACATATCAAGGATAGATAAAACGCCCGTTTTTAACGGGCGCCCTTGACATGCAAAATGATCCATGCTAGAAAATAAACAAGGGCAGAACGGCTCAAGCTGCCATTCTGCCCCATCTAATCATATACGATTCTAATTAAACCTGAGATTTTTTCATCAATCTGAGAGGTTTACACAAAATTTGTTACATTACCTTCCTTTCTTTCCTGCCTTTTTATCTTGTAGAATATATTATTCGGCAAGTTCTCCCCATTTTTCGTACAATTCTTCAAGACGGAGTTCGTTCTTAGTTCGCTCGGTTGAAAGTTCCTGACATTTCACGGAGTTAGAATATACTTCTTCCAATGTCATTTGAAAATCAATTTCTCCGTTTCTGTTTTCGAGAAGTGCGATTTCATCTTCTGTTTTTTTGAGTTCGCTTTTTCTCTTTCGTTCTTTTGCCTGCTGTTCTTTTTGTTCTTGCCAGCTCAATTTGGAATCTGATAAAAAAGCTCCATCGGCAGGAACTGTTTCACTGCCGTTTTGAGAAGTGGAAACTTGCCTCTGTATCTGACTTGAGGCGTAAGTTTGCGTCAGTTCATCCTTTTTTCGAGATAGTAGTCATAATTTCCGATATAATTTACAAAAGTCTGATTGACAAGTTCCAGTATTCTGGAAGCAGTACTGTTGATAAAGTAACGGTCATGGGAAACGTAGAGGATCGTTCCGGTGTAATTGTTCAGGGCTTCTTCAAGTATCTCCTTCGAGGCGATGTCAAGGTGGTTTGTAGGTTCGTCAAGAATTAGGAAATTTGCTTCGGAAAGCATAAGTTTTGCAAGTGATACTCTTCCTTTTCGCCGCCGCTTAATGAATGGATTACTTGGAATACTTCATCTCCCGTAAATTGGAATGCAGCCAATGTATTTCGAATCTCTGTATTAGTAAGATGAGGGTAGTCGTCGGATATTTCCTCAAATATCGTTTTATCATCATGAAGAACATGATGTTCCTGATCGTAATAGCCGATCTGTACTTTGGCTCCGAGAGTGAAAGAGCCATTGTCGGCTTTGATCACTTGATTTAATATCTTTAGAAGCGTTGTCTTTCCTGTTCCGTTATCTCCTATGACAGCTACATGCTCCCCGCGTTTGATCTCAAAACTGACATCTTGAAAAAGGAGTTGGGTATCAAACTGTTTTGAAAGATGCTCAACTGTCAGTACATCGTTTCCGCTGACACAGTACGGTTCCAGAGAAAATGCATTTCCCGGACTGCCTCTTGAGGTTTATCTACAATGGTGATTTTTTCTAATAATTTTTCACGGCTTTCTGCCCGGCGGATGGATTTTTCCCTATTGAAAGAGCGAAGTTTTTCGATTACTGCCTGTTGATGTTTGATTTCACGCTGCTGATTGAAATATTCTTTTAGTTTCGCATCACGGATCTGCTGTTTTTTTCAGAGTAGGCGCGGTAATTTCCCATATACATAGAAAGAGCGCCGTTTTCAATTTCAATTACTTTTGTAACTACTCGATTCAAGAAAAAGCGATCGTGAGATACGATGAATACAGCGCCGTTATAGTTCATTAAATAAGTTTCAAGCCATGAGATCGAATTTAAATCTAAATGGTTTGTAGGCTCGTCGAGGAGCAGGATGTCGGGATCGGTAAGAAGAAGTTTCCCGAGGGCGACACGGGTTTTCTGTCCACCGGATAAAGTATCTGTTTTTTGAAAATTCTTCTTCGGTAAATCCAAGTCCTTTTAACACACCGATAATCTCACTTTCACACGCATATCCGTTTTGAGATTCAAATTGCGACTGAAGGCGGTTGTATGTTTCGAGACGGGCATTTAATTCCTCTCCGGATAATGATTGTAGTTCGTGTTCGATTGAGCGAAGCTGTTGTTCCATTTCGATGATGTCTGCTTTGGCAGATCGAAGTTCTTCGTAAATGGTACCGTTTGGAATCAGGTTTTGATGTTGGGCAAGATAACCGATTGAGCGGCCTTTTGCAAGGATTATTTCTCCTCCGTCAGAAGGTTCTTCTCCGATGATCATTTTGAAGATTGTTGATTTTCCGGCGCCGTTTACCCCGACAAGAGCTGCTTTTTCACGTTCCTCTATATGAAAAGATCCGGTATCGACAATGATTCGGTCTCCGAATGATTTTTTAAGATTATGACATGCAAGTATCATGATATAATTCCTCTTTCATAATAACGATTATAGTAATGGTCTGTTTTCCAATCTATTATAGCTGAATGTCCTGTAAATAAAAAGTAAAAATGTCAATAACTTATGAAAATGTCACTTTTTAATATAGAAATTTATTTGAAAAAATGTCACTTTCATAAAAGGGCTAATGCCCTTTTATGAAGCTGACTGCTGCTTCTCGAAAAATAGCTCATATAAAAATTTAAGTGACAGATTATAATCCTCCATCCACCAGATTGCTTTCCATTCATCACTGCTGTGACGCAGCTGAAGGTGTGGTTCTACTGTTTTTGACACTTTTTGGGGAACTTCTGTATTGGCATTTTTGTTCTGAGGTTTCAGATAACGGATGGTATTATAGATTCGTCCGCCGTACTCTACACGAATTCCAAAACGTGGGTTAATTAATACAGTGATCTCACGGCGGGCATTGATAATCGGAAATCCCTCATCTAGGATTTGAAAACACCGATTTTTAAACGAAAATGTCCCGGCTGCATCTGTTTTTCTCGTGTGCTTTACACAAAGGATGGAATCCAGATTCAAATCTTTTGCGGCAGAGACAAAAATAGACTCTGCTTCCGGCTCAACGGCAAACCTCTGATTGAAAAGTTCCCTGTACTCTGTTTCCAGAAAACGGTTTGCTTCTGACACAGTAGTAATCCCACGTTTTGCGAACTCAACAGGGAGCCTGCTCTGCAGTGTGACCCATAAACGTTCAATCCGCCCCTTTGCCTGAGGAGTCTTTGCGAAAATAAGGTCAATGCCCAATTCGTGCAGGGAACGTCCGAACTGGGTAAGATGGACAGTCTTGCCTGCGATTAGTTCATCAACAGTCAGCTTTCCGGTTTTAGGAGAACGGAAGATGGTATGGTTGTCAGAATAAACCGTCTGTGGGATGCCGAAATCAGAGCAGCATTGACGCATGGTTTCCAGATAACCGTAAAGGCATTCATTCTGTGTCAGGAAAAGTCCGACGACCTGCCCGGTAGCATCATCGATAGCACCATGAAGGGCGTATTTGATATTTCCCCCAAACCACTCGTAAGGCGTGGCATCGATCTGGATGAGCTGTCCGGGATGGGGCTTACGTTTGCGCCGATGTGTGCGGTGTCGGATTTTTTTCTTTTTAGGGCTTTCAAAACCAGCATTTTTTAGTATACTGGAAAGAGCAGAGTAGGAAAGTTGAATTCGAAATCTGCAGAGAGTATATCTTTGAAATGGAGGACGTTGGCATTAGAGAATTCTGGGCGGGAATAAATCTTAAGGACAGCTTCCTTCAATTCGTCAGAAACGGAGTGAACGGGTTTTCTACCGGTATTTTTTATGAATGAGGGATTGAGCGCCAGAGGTAAGGACTCCTTTCTTTAAGCGTGTGATCTGGCGTGTGGAGAGACCCAAAAGTTCAGCAGCCTGTTGTCTGGAAATAGACTTGTCAATGAAACGGTTGATGACAGTCAGCGTTTTCAGTTGTTCTTGTGACAATGTAATTTTACCTTCTTTCATAGCTTTAATAGAATACCAAAGAGACAAAACCTCAAGTGAATCTTAAGGAGACATTATCACAAGTTAATAACAAAATAAAAAGTAAAAATTGACATAATATTAACTATTTTATATAATGGAACGGAAGTGTCGGCACGTCCGACGTGTGAAACAATATAGATACAAGCGCGAGTATAGACGGCGCGGTGGAAAGGTGATAAACGTGGAGCGTAGAAAAATATCCAGAGCGGTAATTTCAAGACTGCCGAGATATTATCGGTATTTGGGAGATCTGCTTGAAATCGGGGTCGAGAGGATCTCTTCCAATGATCTGAGTAAGAAGATGAATGTAACGGCGTCTCAGATTCGTCAAGATTTAAACAATTTCGGCGGATTCGGACAGCAGGGGTATGGATATAATGTGAAGTATCTTTATACAGAGATCGGCAAGATATTGGGACTTGATAAAACGCATAATTTTATTATTATCGGAGCGGGAAATTTGGGACAGGCGCTCGCAAATTATGCTTCTTTTGAGAGGAGCGGCTTTGTTTTGAAAAGTCTGTTCGATGTAAATCCACGTTTTGAGGGAATGGCAATTCGGGGAATCGAAGTGCGCATGATGGATGAACTGGTAGATTTTTTGAAAAATAATGACATAGAGATCGCCGCACTGACGATTCCGAAGTCAAAAGCGATTGAAGTTGCGGATCTTCTCGTTGCGAATGGAATCAAGGCTATATGGAATTTTGCACATACAGATTTAAACCTTCCGAAAGATGTGATTGTGGAAAGTGTACATCTTTCAGACAGTCTTATGAAATTGTCTTATAATATCAGTCAGCGAGAAGGCGGACAGAAAAAATAGATACTTGAAGACAGAACCCCGCAGGAAACTGCGGGCGTTCCCATTTAAACAGCATAATAAAGGCGGTGAGATCAATGAGATATCTTCCCAATGGAGCGCAGATGAAAGCGGCAGATACATATACGATTGAAAAAGTAGGGATTCCGTCACTCGTATTGATGGAAAGGGCTGCGCTTGAAACAGTTAGAGTTTTGAAAGACAGAGGAGTAGATTTTTCAGATACACTTGTTGTATGTGGAAGCGGAAATAACGGCGGAGACGGATTTGCGGCTGCACGTATATTGAAGGAATATGGTTTTGTGCAGAAGTATTATTTGTAGGGCAAGATGCGTCTATGAGCGAGGAATGCCGGACGCAGAAGCAAATTGCAGAACGGCTGGGCATTTCTGTGTTCACAGATTTTCCTAAAAAGGAATATACTGTTATAATTGACGCTGTGTTTGGCGTAGGATTGAGCAGGGCTATTGAGGGCAAGGTACCATACTGTAATTGAATGGATGAATGATAAGAAGTGTGAAAAAGCAGCGATCGACATTCCATCCGGCATATGTGCGGAGAGCGGCAGAGTTTTGGGAATTGCATTTCGTGCAGATATTACAGTTTCTATGGAGTGTGTGAAGTTGGGATGCGAATTATTTCCGGGGAAACTGTATGCCGGGGAAACAGTATCAGTTCCGATCGGAATCGATCTTTCTTTTTGAAAAAAACAAAGATGTATGTATTACATATGATCCGGAAGATATTCCTTTGCTTTTGCCACAACGAGCAGCGGATTCTCACAAAGGAGATTATGGAAAAATTTTAATGATTACCGGGAGTAAAGGAATGGCGGGCGCCGCGTATTTGTCGGCAAAGGCCGCATATGCGGTCGGCGCCGGACTTGTTCAGATTTATACGGCGGAAGAAAACAGGACTGTTTTACAGGAATTGCTCCCTGAAGCAATTATATCGTGCTATAACGAAACGGCCGGAAAGCCTGATGATAAAGAACTGGAAAAATTGATTCAATGGGCAGATGTTATATGCATCGGATGCGGACTTGGAACAAGTGTGTTTGCGAGCCGGCTTTTGAAAAGACGATGGAAATATTAAGAGAAAATGGCAGTGCAGAAGAAAAACCTCCGATCTTGTCCGTGTATTATCGATGCAGACGGACTAAATCTTCTCAGTATGGATATGGAACAGTTGCAGGGAGTTCCCAATGTGATTTTGACTCCGCATATGAAAGAAATGTCAAGATTTATCAATAAAGAGATCCGTCAGATTGCAGAACGTCGTTTTTCTGTCGTGAAAGAATTTACGGAACAATATCAGGTTGTATGTGCGTTAAAAGACAGCAGAACTGTCGTTATGAAGGAAGGACATCATCCTTTTTTGAATCTCGCGGGAAACAGCGCCATGGCAAAAGCAGGATCGGGGGATGTTCTTGCCGGAATGATCTCAGGGCTTGCTGCTCAGAAAACAGATATTTTCGACGCTGTATCGGCAGGGGTATATTTTCATGCATGCGGCGGAGATGAAGCAAGAAAAAAGAAAGGGAGTTACAGTGTTTTAGCAAGAGATCTGATCGATGGGATAGGGCAATGTTTGAAGAATGCGGAAGAAAGGCTTTGACAGATCAAAAAGAGAAACAGATGAGTGATATAAGGAGTAAGGACATGGATCAACATAATCGGGTATGCGCGCAGATTGATCTGGACGCAATCGCTTATAATATGGAACAGATGAAAGATCAAATCGGAAAAGAGGCGCGTCTGATCGCTGTAATCAAGACGGACGGATATGGGCATGGCGCTGTTCCGATTGCGCGGATGTTTGAAACATTTTCATATGTATGGGGGTATGCCGTCGCCTGTATTGAAGAAGCGGTGTCTCTTCGGAAAGAAGGAATTAAAAAACCGATCCTTGTACTTGGCTGTGTTTTTCCGGATCAATATGAAACGATGATAAAAAAACGAGATCCGTGCGGCTGTCTACACAAAAGAGATGGCGGAAGGGATGTCAGACGAAGCGGTTCGCCAGGGGAAAAATGCTTATTTCCACATTAAGATCGATACCGGAATGGGACGGATAGGATTTCCTGTAAATAGCGAAAGTGTAAATTTGATCGAGGAGATCAGTAAACTTCCGAATATACATATGGAAGGGTTATTTACTCATTTTGCCAAAGCAGATGAAAAAAGGAAAAATCATATACGTTAAAGCAGCATGAACGTTTTTTGTGGATGAAGGAACAGTTGGAAAAACGGAATGTAGATATTACGTATTATGACTGTGATAACAGCGCCGGAATCATTGATTTTCCTAATTTGAAGCATGATCTTGCAAGAGCAGGCATTTCTACATATGGAATGTATCCGTCAGACGAAGTGCAAAAGAGCAATGTTCATCTGAAACCGGCTCTTTCATTGATCAGTCATATTACATTTGTGAAAGAAGTAGAGGCAGGAACATCGATTAGCTACGGGGGAACATTTGTTGCTCCGGAAAAGATGAAAATTGCCACGATCCCGGTCGGATACGGAGACGGATATCCACGTTCTCTTTCTAATAAAGGCAGTGTGCTTATCAGAGGAAAGCGGGCAAAAATCGTAGGAAGAGTATGTATGGACCAGTTCATGGTAGATGTGACCGATATACCGGGGGCGGCATTTATGGATCGGGTTGTTTTGATCGGAAAAGACGGAAAAGATGAAATAACAGTAGAGGAATTGTCAAAATTAAGCGGAAGATTTAACTATGAATTTGTCTGTTGTCTCGGAAAACGGATTCCGAGGGTTTACACAGGCGGTGATTTTGATCTGATGAAGTAATTGTTTGGTGAATACATCCGATGACAAAGGGAATACTGATAAATGAACATGACCGGGAGGTTATGAGGAGAATATTAGTATGAAATCGGAGAGTGAAAAATTTGATGATCAGACGCGGAGACATTTTTATGCCGACTTAAGTCCTGTTGTCGGTTCGGAACAGGGAGGGTAAGACCTGTTCTTGTCATACAGAATAATGTCGGAAACAGACATAGTCCGACTGTGATCTGTGCGGCGATTACATCAAAGATGAATAAGGCGAAGCTGCCGACTCATATAGAGATCAGTACAAGAGATTATAAAATCGTAAAAAATTCTGTTATATTGCTAGAACAGATTCGTACGATCGATAAGCAGCGGCTGAAAGAATATGTCTGTCATATAGACAGTGCAATGATGCAGAAAGTAGATAAAGCAATAAGGATCAGTCTTGAAATTGCTACATAGACTGTTCTGACTTCTTTACAGAAGATCAAAAGAGTGATAAAATTGTAAAGCAAAATGTGCGGTTGAGCGAAACGGACTGTACAAGAGAAAAAAGAAGAGGAGAAAATTTATATGTCTGGACATTCAAAGTTTGCAAATATTAAACATAAGAAAGAAAAAAACGATGCGGCTAAGGGAAAGATTTTTACAAAGATCGGAAGAGAACTTGCTGTGGCGGTAAAAGAAGGCGGCGGACCGGATCCGGCAAATAACAGTCGTTTGCGCGATGTTATTGCAAAGGCAAAGTCGAATAATATGCCGAATGATACGATCGAGAGAAATATTAAAAAGCAGCAGGCGAAGGGGCGGGCGATGATTACGAGCATATTACATATGAAGGATATATCCGAACGGAACGGCAATCATCGTAAAAACATTGACAGATAATAAAAACCGGACAGCTTCAAATGTACGCAACGCGTTTACAAAAGGAAGTGGAAACGTAGGCACGCCAGGTTGTGTATCATTTATGTTTGATGAGAAAGGCCAGATTTTTGTGGCAAAAAAGAAGACTGCAGCATGGATGCGGATGAACTGATGATGCTTGCACTGGATGCGGGAGCGGAAGATTTCGCGGAAGAAGAGGAAAGTTTTGAAATTTTGGCAGATCCGGCTGCATTTAGTGAAGTGCGTCTGAAATTAGAAGAGGCGGGAATTGTAATGGCAGGAGCGGAAGTTACGATGATCCCTCAGACTTATGTCGATTTGACAAGTGAAGAGGATATTAAAAATATCCAGAAAACATTAGATCTTCTCGAAGAAGACGATGATGTCCAGGACGTATATCATAACTGGAATGAATAGGCGATTCAGGGAATGCAGGCATACAAACAGGAAAAACGCAGGAGGACAAAGAAGATGAGCGATTACAGAATCGAAACAAAATGTATACAGTCGGGATATGAACCCGGAAACGGAGAAGCAAGAGTACTTCCGATTTATCAGAGCACTACATTTCGTTATACGAGCAGCGAGCAGATGGGAAGACTGTTTGATCTTGAAGAGTCGGGATATTTTTATACGCGTCTTCAAAATCCGACGAACGATGCGGTTGCTGCCAAAATATGCGATCTTGAAGGCGGATATGCGGGGATGCTGACATCTTCCGGACAAGCGGCGAATTTCTATGCAATTATGAACATTGCGGAACAGGGAGACCATATCGTATGCGCGTCGGCTTTGTATGGCGGTACATATAATCTTTATGCTCATACAATTAAAAAAATGGGCGTAGATGCTACATTTGTAGATCCGGATTGTTCTGAGGAAGAACTGGAGGCTGCATTTAGAGAAAACACAAAAGCGGTGTTTGGAGAGTCGATTGCCAATCCGGCTCTTGTTGTTCTTGATTTTCAAAAATTTGCAAGTGCGGCGCACAGACACGGAGTTCCGTTTATTGTGGATAATACGTTTGCAACACCGATTAACTGCCGTCCGTTTGAGTGGGGAGCAGATATTGTTACCCACTCTACAACAAAATATATGGATGGCCATGCGGCGTGTGTCGGAGGTGCGATCATTGACAGTGGCAATTTTGACTGGAATGCCCATGCAGATAAATTTCCGGGACTTACGACACCGGATAAGACATATCACGGAATTGTATATACAGAAAAATTCGGAAAAGGCGCTTATATTACAAAGGCAACAGCTCAGCTTATGAGAGACCTTGGTTCCATTCAGGCTGCCGCAAAGTGCATTTTTGCTGAATATCGGACTTGAAACGCTTCACTTAAGAGTGCCAAGACATTGTGAGAATGCGTTGAAAGTTGCAACGTATTTGAAAGGACATGATAAAGTAGCTTGGGTAAGTTATCCGTCGTTGGAAGGAGATAAGTATTATGATCTGGCACAGAAATATATGCCAAACGGTACGTGCGGAGTGCTGACATTCGGTCTGAAAGGCGGAAGAGAAGCAGCTGTGGAAATGATGGATAAATTGAAAATGGTAGCAATCGTAACCCATGTGGCGGCCGCAAGAAGCTGTGTGCTTCACCCGGCAAGCCATACTCATCGTCAGATGAACGAGCAGGAGTTGAAAGAGGCGGGAGTTCAGCCGGATTTGATCCGTTTCAGTGTAGGAATCGAGAACGCCGAAGATATTATTGCCGATGTAGAGCAGGCATTAAAATAATTTTAAAAAATGGTATGGATGTATACAATTTACATCTGTGCCATTTTTTGTATAGACGACGAGTGAAAGTTTGTTCCCCACCTATACTTTGGTGACTGCCTACAATTCTGAAATGTGTTTTTGGAAAATTGTTTCCTCCAAAACTGCATAAAATATCTCGATTTTTTCATACTGATTTTAAAGATATCGGATATCTTTTGATACGAATATTTTTTGCGGTATGAAGGAGGAGGCAAAATGGCTGAAGAGCAGCAAAAAGAGAAGACGAAAATAACGAGATCAAAGAAATGGGAACTCTTAATATGAAAGAGAGCGGTTCGAAATACGGAATTCAATTACTGACGATCATAGGGGAAATCGAAGGTCATGACAGTGTTTCAGGAAACACGAAAGCAACGAATACGAACATCTTCTTCCGAGACTTGCACAGATAGAAGAAGATGATGAAACAGACGGAGTTTTAATTTTATTAAATACGCTTGGAGGCGATGTGGAAGCCGGACTGGCAATAGCTGAAATGATCGCATCTTTTAAGCAAGCCTACGGTGTCGCTCGTACTTGGGGAAGTCATTCAATCGGAGGCCCGCTGGCTGTGTCGGCAGATTATTCCTTTATTGTGCCGACGGGTACGATGATCGTTCATCCTGTGCGTTCTACCGGAATGTTTATCGGAGTGATGCAAAGTTATCGAAATATGGAAAAAACGCAGGATCGTATTACAAAATTCATTGCGTCTCATTCTAACATCACTCAGGATCGGCTTTTAGAATTAATGCTTGATTCTTCGCAGCTTGTAAAAGATGTAGGAACAATGCTTGAAGGAGAGCAGGCAGTAAAGGAAGGGATGATAGATGAGGTCGGAGGAATCAAAGAGGCTTTTGCAAAGATTCACTCATTGATCGACAAAGAGAAAGAGAAACAAGAGAAAAATTTGATGACATGATTTTCAAATGATGATATACTAAACATAGTATGTTTAATTACCAAGGGGGAATTATATGGCTTCCAAGACTACGAAAGGAAGAAAAAATACAAGATCAAAGAAAAAGACGAGAACGAACGCGAAAAGCAGCAATGCAAAAAATACAGCACTTGCGGGGGAAATTACGATACTTGTTATATTGACAGTGTGCATTCTGCTTGTTTTGAGTAATTTTGGTATTGGCGGAATTGCGGGGGAGGCAGTTTCTTCTGTACTATTTGGTTTGTTTGGATATATGGCATATGTATTGCCGTTTCTTGTTTTTGCGGCCGCCGCTTTTTTTATTTCAAACAGAGGAAATACACATGCTTATATAAAAATCGCGGCAGGAGTATTTTTGTTCTTATTTTGACGGCAATACTGGAATTGATATTTAATTCTTATACGCCGGGAACAAAACTGATTTCATACTATACTGCTGCCAGTGAGCATCATAATGCCGGAGGTTTGACCGGAGGCTGTATGATTAGTATGCTCTGCCCTTTGATCGGGAAGATAGGAACATATGTTGTCTTAGTTGTTTTATCGGTGATATGCATCATATTGATTACAGAAAAATCATTGTTAGCTCCGATCGGCCGAAAAAGTAAAAGAGCATATGAGGATGTGCGAAGGAAACGTCAGGAGACGGCAGTTTTAAGAGCAAAGCAAAAGGAAGAGTCAAAAACACTGTCTGAGAGTCGGAAATCGGGACAATCTTTGAAAAAAGAAGAAAACGAGCCGGAGAAAAGGATCGATCATAAAGTGTCCGGTGTTTCATTTGCAACGACTCTTATGTCTGAAGCAGAAATACCGAAAAAAGGCAGAAGGAAGAATAAATCGCCGGATGTGTGCGAATTGATACCTGATAACGAAGCATTTGTCATTAATCGTGAAGAACCTTTTATGGAAGCAGAACCTATTCGGCAAGAGGGGAAAGAACAGCAGTATGAGGCTTTGCAGCAGACAGATACATTCACGCCTTTAGAAGAAAAGGCAGAAGAGGATCTTCAGAATCAGAAAAATACGTCAGGAAGAAAAAAAAAAAAGAAGATTCCCAAGCAGTGGCAAGGGAAACTCAGAACGTGGCCGATGCGGTGAGAATAGAAGAGCAGAAGGAACATCCTGTTTATCATACACCTCCGATCAGTCTTCTGAAAAAAAGGAAGGAAAGCCGGTGGAGATTCAGATGCGCATCTTAGAGCTACGGCGCTTAAGTTAGAGCAGACATTACGCAATTTCGGAGTTGGCGTACATGTGACGAATGCAAGTTGTGACCGTCCGTTACAAGATATGAACTGCAGCCGGAGCAAGGGGTGAAAGTAAGTAAGATTGTCGGTCTTTCAGATGACATTAAATTAAATCTTGCAGTGGCGGATCTTCGTATCGAAGCTCCGATTCCGGGAAAAGCGGCAGTGGGAATTGAAGTGCCGAACAGTGAGAATACAGCGGTTATGCTTCGTGATCTTTTGGAATCAAAAGAATTTCAGGCAAGCGCTTCTCCCATTTCGTTTGCGGTCGGAAAAGATATTGCGGGAAAAGTAGTCGTTTCGGATATTGCGAAGATGCCGCACCTTCTTGTGGCAGGAGCAACCGGATCGGGAAAATCAGTTTGTATCAATACGTTGATCATGAGTATTATCTACAAAGCGGATCCGGAAGAAGTCAAACTGATCTTAGTCGATCCGAAAGTTGTGGAGTTGAGCGTATATAACGGATTCCGCATCTGATGATCCCTGTTGTAACAGATCCGAAAAAAGCGGCAGGTGCTTTGAACTGGGCTGTAGCAGAGATGGAGAAGCGTTATAAACTGTTTGCTGATTATAACGTGCGTGATCTGAAGGGATTTAATGAAAAGATAGAACAAGGTCAGACAGGAGAGGATATTCAGAAAAAGCTTCCTCAGATCGTAATTATTATTGACGAGCTGGCAGATCTTATGATGGTTGCTCCGGGAGAGGTAGAAGGTGCTATTTGTCGTCTTGCACAGCTTGCGCGGGCGGCAGGACTGCATTTGATCCTTGCGACACAAAGACCATCTGTCAATGTCATTACCGGTCTTATTAAAGCAAATATGCCCTCTCGTATTGCATTTTCGGTTTCGTCAGGTGTTGACTCAAGAACAATTATAGATATGAATGGCGCGGAAAAACTGCTCGGTAAAGGGGATATGCTTTTTTATCCGTCAGGATATCCGAAACCCGTTCGTGTGCAAGGTTCATTCGTATCAGATAAAGAAGTTCAAAATGTAGTCGATTATCTGATCAATCACAGTGAAAGAGTTTCTTATAATAATGAACTGGAAGAGCATATGGTCACTAATATTGTGTCATCGGGAAATGGAATGCAGGCAGGTGAAAACGGTGATGACCGTGATATATTTTATAGAGGCCGGAAAGCTTATTATAGAAAAAGAAAAAGCATCTATCGGAATGCTTCAGAGAATGTTTAAAATCGGGTTTAACCGGGCGGCAAGGATTATGGATCAGCTTGCCCAAGCCGGAGTTGTAGGTCCTGAAGAAGGAACAAAACCGAGAAAAGTATTAATGACAAAGGAAGAGTTTGAAAACTATTTACAAAAGGGAAATTAGGAGGTAGAAAATGAAGACAGATATTCAGATCGCACAGGAAGCAAAAATGGAACACATCAAGGATGTGGCGGCACGGGCAGGAATTGAGGAGAACGAGCTGGAGTTTTACGGAAAGTATAAAGCAAAACTTTCAGATGAGTTATGGGAGAAGATTAAAGATCGTGAAGACGGAAAGCTTGTTCTTGTGACAGCCATTAATCCAACTCCGGCAGGCGAAGGCAAGACGACAACATCTGTCGGTTTAGGTCAGGCAATGGCGAAATTGAATAAAAATGCGATTATTGCACTTCGAGAACCATCTTTAGGACCTTGTTTCGGAATCAAAGGCGGAGCGGCAGGCGGCGGCTATTCGCAGGTTGTGCCGATGGAAGATCTGAATCTTCATTTTACGGGAGATTTTCATGCAATCACGTCGGCAAATAACTTGCTTGCGGCGATGCTTGACAATCACATTCAGCAGGGAAATGAACTTCAGATCGACCCGAGACAGGTTGTATGGAAACGCTGTCTGGATATGAATGATCGTGTGCTGAGAAACATTGTTGTAGGACTTGGAAATAAGATGGATGGAATGGTGCGGGAAGATCATTTTGTTATTACAGTTGCGTCTGAAATTATGGCGATTCTTTGCCTTGCAGATGATCTTGCGGATTTAAGAGCTCGCCTGGGCAGAATCATTGTAGCGTATAATTTTGCGGGAGAGCCGGTGACAGCAGATGACCTGCATGCAACAGGGGCGATGACCGCTTTGTTGAAAGATGCGGTGAAACCAAACCTTATTCAGACACTTGAACATACACCTGCGCTTGTACATGGCGGACCGTTTGCAAATATCGCGCATGGATGCAACAGTGTGCGCGCAACAAAGATGGCGCTGAAATTAAGTGATATTACGATTACAGAAGCGGGATTCGGAGCAGATCTCGGAGCAGAGAAATTCTTCGATATCAAATGTCGTATGGCAGATGTCAAACCGGATGCAGTTGTTTTGGTTGCAACTGTACGAGCTTTGAAGTATAATGGTGGGGTTGCGAAAGCAGATTTAGCGGAAGAAAATCTGGATGCACTCGCAAAAGGAATTGTAAATCTTGAAAAACATATCGAAAATATACAAAAATATAAGGTCCTGTTATTGTAACGTTAAATTCTTTTGTTACAGATACAGATGCGGAAAATGAATTTATCCGCAGGTTCTGCGAAGAAAGAGGCTGTGAATTTGCTTTGTCCGAAGTATGGGAAAAAGGTGGAGAAGGCGGTATTGCACTTGCCGAAAAAGTATTGGATACATTGGAAAACAAAAAATCAGACTTTGAACTTCTTTACGAAGATTCCCTTTCTTTAGAAGAAAAGATCGAGAAAATCGCCAAAGAAATTTACGGAGCAGACGGTGTCGTATATGAGCCGGCAGCAAAAAAACAGATTGCAAAGATCGAATCATTGGGATTCGGAAGTTTTCCGGTATGTATGGCAGAGAATCAGTACTCTTTGTCTGATGATGCAAAAAAACTCGGAAGACCGCACGGCTTTGACATCCACATCCGCGAAGTATATGTAAGTGCCGGAGCAGGATTTGTAGTTGCGCTGACAGGTGCGGTTATGACGATGCCGGGACTGCCGAAAGTTCCGGCTGCAAACGGAATCGATGTTACGGAAGACGGAACGATAACAGGCTTGTTTTAAAGGAGAAATAAATGCCATACATTATTGATGGAAAAGCAATCTCAAAACAGATTAAAGATGAGTTGCGCGACGAAGTAGAAAAAATTAACAGAGGCAGGCATAAATGCCTGCCTTGCAGTGATACAGGTGGGAAATGACCCTGCTTCAACTGTATATGTGAATAATAAAAGAAAGCATGCGCGTATGTCGGGATCAATTCCCGGTCATATGAACTGCCGGAGGATACATCGGAACAAACATTGTTGGATCTTGTACAGAAATTGAATGAAGATCCGGAAGTAAACGGCATTCTTGTGCAGCTTCCGCTGCCGAAACAGATCGATGAGGACAAGGTTATCCGTACAATTTCTCCGGATAAAGATGTGGATGGCTTTCATCCGGTAAGTGTGGGAAGACTCTGGATCGGAGAGAAAGGTTTTTTTGTCATGTACTCCTGCAGGAGTGATCCAACTTTTGAAACGATCGGGAATTGAGATTGAAGGAAAAGAATGTGTGATCATCGGCAGAAGCAATATTGTAGGAAAGCCGATGGCGGCTCTTTTGCTCAGAGAAAATGCAACTGTAACAGTTGCCCATTCAAAAACAAAAGATTTGAAGAGTATTGCCAAAAGGGCGGATATCTTGATTGTAGCGATCGGTAAAGCAAAATTTATTACAAAAGATTATATAAAAGAAGGAGCTGTTGTCATCGATGTAGGAATGCATAGAGATGAACAGAATCATCTCTGCGGAGATGTGGACTGTGAAGATGTATCTTCGGTCGTTTCGGCAATCACTCCGGTGCCGGGCGGCGTCAGACCGATGACGATCGCCATGTTGATGAATAATTGTGTGGAAACAATACGCGGTCGGGAGGAAAGAGCATGAAATGCGTGCATTGCGGAGCAAATATTCCTGATGATCAAATGATCTGCCCCGTATGGAGCCGAAGTACAGATTGTTCCCGATTATAACCCGCTGGATGATGTACTTGCAAGAGAAGTAAGAGGGTCGGTTGAAGGAGCAACACGACAGATACGGACAGATGATATCAGAAGATACAGAAGAGAAGATCTGACAAAAATATTAATTCTACCCGTGTTTTAAGCGAGGACGAGATGGAGCGTATTCGCTCAAACCGGAGAAAAGTACAAATAATACTGAAAGAAATTCGGCAGAACTGCGCCGACAACGTCAAGCCCGGCAGCAAAAACGTCTGGAAGCGGCGAAAAGAAAGAGGAGAAGGCTTTTGCTTACACTGGCGGCAGTTGTTATATTGATCGGATTTGGTATTTATGTGGCATATCAGAATTCTTATACAGGAATGCTGAAAAAGGGTACCGTGCAGTTAATGAGAAAGAATATATGGCGGCAGAAAAATATTTCGATCGTGCGATCATAAAAAGATAAGTCAAGACCGGATGCATATGTAGGTCTTGCGGAAATTTATCTGGATCAAAATGATACAGACGGTGCGGAAGATGTTTATTTGAGCGCGATTGAAACACAGCCCACAAACGAAAAATTGTATCAGGCAGCAATCGATTTTTATATGGAGACAAAACAGCCTGAAAAGGTGGCATCTCTTCTTGAAGACTGTGAAGATGATAACGTATTGGCTTCGGTGTCCGAATATGTTTGTGAAGCTCCTGAATTTAAACCCGAAGAGGGAACATACAAAGAGGTTCAGGAGATTACGATCAGTTCGGATACGGAAGGTGAAATCTATTATACGACGGACGGAACAGATCCGACTGCGAAGACAGGGAAAAAATATAAAGAACCTATCTTACTGGAAAAAAAAGAAGGAACAACGGAGATTCGCGCTATTGTTGTAAATATGAAAGGGATTCCGAGCGGAGTGATATCTCAGACATATACGATTGAATTTCCCATTGCAGATGCCCCTGCGGTGACACCGTCTACCGGCCGATATACAGATCCTCAGAAGATTACGATCACAGTACCTGACGGATATACTGCTTATTATACGACAGACGGATCTGAACCGACAGCTTCATCGGAAAAATATACAGGACCGATCGATATGCCGGCGAATACAACGACTACATTTAACGCTGTTCTCATCAATAACCGAAATGGAAAAGCGACGGAAGTGACAACGCGAAGCTACATTACAACAGCAGAATAGAGTATGTGAAAAACAACCGTGATATTATGTGAAAGTTACATATGTTTTATGCAATTTTTACAAATTCAGGGTTGTTTTTTTGAATTAAAAGAGTTATAATATTTATGTTAAGAAAATAACAATATTCAAATAAAGGAGATGTCGGAAATGAGCAGATTTTGTTTACCAAGAGACATTTATCATGGAAAAGGATGTCTTGAAGAGTTGAAAACCTGAAAGGAAAAAAAGCAATCCTCGTAGTAGGCGGAGGATCTATGAAACGTCAGGGATTTCTTGACAGAGCAGTTGGATATTTAAAAGAAGCGGGAATGGAAGTGCAGTTGTTTGAAGGCGTAGAACCGGATCCGTCAGTTGAGACAGTTATGAAAGGCGCAGAAGCCATGAGAGCATTTGAGCCGGACTGGATTGTATCTATGGGTGGAGGCTCACCGATTGATGCGGCAAAGGCAATGTGGGCATTTTATGAGTACCCGGATACAACATTTGAAGAATTATGTACACCGTTTAACTTTCCGGAGCTGAGACAGAAAGCAAAATTCTGTGCAATTCCGTCTACATCGGGCACAGCGACTGAAGTTACGGCGTTTTCTGTCATTACAAACTATCAGACAGGCGTAAAATATCCGTTGGCTGACTTTAATATCACTCCGGATGTTGCGATTGTCGATCCGGATCTTGTCGCAGGTCTTCCGGTAAAACAGGTTGCATATACAGGTATGGATGCGCTGACACATGCGATTGAAGCATATGTTTCCACATTAAACGGACCGTTTACAGATCCATTGGCGCTGCAGGCGATCGAGATGGTATTGGATTATCTTCCGGCATCATATAACTGCAATATGGATGCAAGAGAACAGATGCATTACGCACAGTGTCTGGCAGGAATGGCATTTTCAAACGCACTTCTTGGAATCGTACATTCTATGGCACATAAGACAGGCGCAGCTTTCTCCACAGGTCATATTCCGCATGGATGTGCAAATGCGATTTATCTTCCGTATGTTATCCAGTACAATGCAAAAGATTCTGTAGCGGCAAAACGTTATGCAGAGATCGCGCGTAGAATGGGACTGGAAGGAAATTCCGAAAAGGCTCTTATTAACAGCCTTGTAGCTAAAATCGATGAATTCAACGCAAAACTGAACATACCGAAAACATTGAAAGATTTCGGTATCAATGAAGAAGAATTCAAAGAGAAGATTGCTAAGATTTCCGAGCTTGCGGTAGGAGATGCATGTACAGGATCTAACCCGAGAGCGATCGACCCGGCAGCTATGGAGAAACTGTTCACATGTACATATTACGGAACAGAAGTTGACTTCTAAAATTTAACACAAAAATACACTGGTAATTGATAAACAATAAAGTGATATCAACCTTTTAAATAGTGATTTTACACAAAAACGGTTGGCAGGTGTGAACTGTAAAGTCGCTGTCTTGATAGAAGTATCGTGACAGCGGCTTTTTGTAATGGAGTCTTTTGGCACTTACGAAGATTTGAACTTGCCATAGAGTGGATTTTGGCGTATTATAGTTAAGAGTGAAATTTTCAAGGAGGAAGACCATGTATAAGATAATGAAAGCAGAAAAACTGGCAGACAAGATCTTTTTGATGGATGTGCACGCGCCGCGTGTTGCGAGTCATTGTGAGCCGGGTCAGTTTGTGATTGTAAAGATGGATGAGAAAGGCGAGCGTATTCCTCTGACTATCTGTGACTACGACAGAGAAGCGGGGACTATCACGATCGTCGTTCAGGAAGTGGGCGCTTCTACGACAAAGATGGGAACTTTGAAAGAGGGAGATTATTTCCGTGATTTTACAGGACCGCTTGGGTGCGCTTCTGAGTTTGTTCATGAAGATCTCGAAACTTTAAAAAATAAAAAATGCTGTTTGTAGCAGGCGGTGTCGGGAGCGGCTCCGGTGTATCCGCAGGTGAAATGGCTCAAAGAGCATGGTATAGAAGCTGATGTGATTGTCGGTGCTAAGACAAAAGATATGTTGATTCTGGAAGATGAGATGAAAGCAGTTGCGGGAAATTATTACCCGTGTACGGACGACGGTACGTACGGACATGCCGGAATGGTTACGACAATGATCGAAAAACTTGTAAATGAAGGCAAAAGTATGATGTCTGTGTTGCCATCGGACCGATGATCATGATGAAATTTGTCTGTATTTTGACGAAAAAACTTGAACTTCCTACAATCGTCAGCATGAATCCGATCATGGTAGACGGAACGGGAATGTGCGGAGCATGCCGTCTTCAGGTTGGAGATGAAATCAAATTTGCATGTGTAGACGGACCGGAGTTTGACGGACATCTTGTAGATTTTGATCAGGCGATGAAGAGAAGCCAGATGTATAAAACTGCAGAAGGGCGCGCCTTACTGAAGCTTCAGGAAGGTGATACCCATCATGGAGGATGCGGACATTGCGGAGGTGACGAGTAATGGCAGATGTATTGAAAAAAGTTCCTGTCAGAGAACAGGATGCAAAAGTACGAGCAACAAATTTTGAAGAAGTTTGTCTTGGTTATAATATGGAAGAGGCGATGGAAGAAGCTTCCAGATGTTTGAACTGTAAGAATGCAAAGTGTATTCAGGGCTGTCCGGTTTCTATTGATATTCCTGCATTTATTCAGGAAGGGAAAGAAGGAAACATCGAAGAAGCATATAAAGTGATCGGAAAATCAAGTGCGCTTCCGGCAATTTGCGGACGAGTATGTCCACAGGAATCGCAGTGTGAAGGAAAGTGTATCCGCGGAATTAAAGGTGAGCCGGTTTCAATCGGAAAACTTGAAAGATTTGTTGCGGATTATGCGTTGGATCATGATATTAAACCTGTCGGTGCAGAAGAGAAGAACGGACACAAAGTTGCTGTAATCGGTTCCGGGCCGTCGGGTCTTACATGTGCGGGAGATCTTGCAAAGCTTGGATATGATGTGACTGTATTTGAGGCGCTTCATGAGCTCGGCGGAGTGCTTGTATACGGAATTCCGGAGTTCCGTCTGCCAAAACAGAAGATTGTTGCGAAAGAGATAGAGAAAGTAAAAGAACTTGGCGTAAAATTTGAGACAAATGTTGTGATCGGAAAATCCACAACGATCGATCAGCTTATGGAAGAGGAAGGATTTGAAGCGGTCTTTATTGGGTCCGGAGCAGGACTTCCGATGTTTATGGGAATTCCGGGTGAGAATGCAAACGAAGTATTCTCTGCAAATGAATACCTTACGAGAAGTAATCTGATGAAAGCATTTGATGATTCTTACGATACACCTATTGCTGCCGGCAAGAAAGTTGCTGTAGTAGGCGGAGGAAATGTAGCGATGGATGCTGCAAGAACAGCACTTCGTCTTGGCGCAGAAGTACATATTGTGTACAGAAGAAGCGAAGCGGAACTTCCGGCGAGAGTTGAGGAAGTTCACCATGCAAAGGAAGAAGGCGTAATTTTTGATCTTTTGACAAATCCGAAAAAGATTAATGTAGATGATAACGGAAATATTACAAGTATGACAGTTGTAAAGATGGAACTTGGAGAACCGGACGCTTCCGGAAGAAGAAGACCTGTAGAGATTGAAGGCTCAGAGTACGATATTGAAGTCGATACTGTAATCATGTCTTTAGGAACTTCACCGAATCCGTTAATTTCATCTACGACAAAAGGTTTGGATGTAAACCGCAGAAAGTGTATCGTTGCCGATGAGGAAAACGGACAGACATCAAAAGAAGGTGTGTTTGCAGGCGGCGATGCTGTTACAGGTGCTGCTACGGTTATACTTGCAATGGGAGCAGGAAAGGCCGGAGCAAAAGGAATTGATGAGTATTTGAAAAATAAAGAAAAGTAAAAAGCAATAAAAAGCAATAAAAAGCAATAAAAAGGGGCTCTTTCCGGGTTTGGAGAGGGAGCTTTCTTAATACTTTTTAAATGAATGGAAAATTAAGCAAAAAAAGACTTTGCATTTAGTCGGCATTTTGGAGAATCACATGATTGCAGAAGAGAAAAAATCTGGAAGATAAGGGAACAATTAGAAGATCTTACAGAAGAAAAGTATAAACAGTTTAATGAGAAACTCCTTCCCGGAGTAAAACATATCATAGGAGTGCGCCTTCCGGCTTTAAGAAAAATTGCGAAGGAAACTGCAAAAAGCAATTACAGCGAATATTTGAATGAGGCAGGGACAATGCTTGGAGAGGCTTCATATCACGAAGAGTTTATGGTATGGGGGCTTGTTATCGCTTATATAAAAGCGGATAGAAGTGAAGTGGAAAGGCATTTGGATGAGTTTGTTCCTAAAATCAATAACTGGGCAGTGTGCGACAGCTGTGTGACAAGTTATAAATTTATGCAGAAAGAATCAGATTTTTGGTTTGACTATGTGAAAAAATATGCAGAAAGTAAGAACGAGTTTGAACTTCGTTTTATGATTGTTTCACTTATGTCTCATTTTCTGGATAAGGAACATATTGATGAAATACTCACTATTTGCGGAAAGATAGATCATGACGGATATTATGTGAAAATGGGAAATGCATGGGCGCTTTCGGTATGTTACGTAAAATTTCCGGAAAAGACAAGGGCTTTTCTTGAGAAGGATACGTTGGATGATTTTACACATAATAAAGCAATACAAAAATCAGAGAATCTTACAGAGTCAGTAAGGAAGAAAAAGAACAACTGACTTGTTTGAAACGCTGAAAATAAAATCAAAGAAAAGACAGACTGGAGAATCAGATGGAAGCAGATAACAGGCAGTTTGACGGAAAACTTTTTCTGAAAGATGTGAATAGAAAGCTAAACGACCGGTTGGCAGAAATTCAAAAAGATCTTAATCAGGGATTAAAAGAAATTGAAAATATGCATGAATATTACTGGGAAAATTATACGGAAATGGATCAGTACGGATATGAGGACTATGACAATCAGCAGGCGCTCTTACAGCAGGTAAATGCAAACAGAGATAAGTCAAAGTTGATGAAAAGACTTGAAAAAATGATTGATTCTCCGTTTTTCGGAAGGGTAGATTTCCTGTTTGAAGCAGAAGAAGAGGAAGAACCGTTTTATATCGGTATCGGAAATTTCGGAGAGCGTGCGGGAATGACGCCTCTTATTTATGACTGGAGGCTCCTGTGAGCAGTCTGTTTTATGACTTTGATAAAGGTGAGGCATTTTACGAAGCGCCATCAGGAGTGATCAAAGGAGAGGTTGTTTCAAAATGGCAGTATAAAATACGCGGCGGCAAGATGATATATGGGTTTGAAAGCGATGTTAAGATTGACGATGAGATCTTAAAGCATGAGCTTGGAAACAACGGAGATGTCACACTGAAAAATATTGTTCGAACGATTCAGAAAGAACAAAATGCAATCATCCGAAATACGAAGGATAAAATTCTTGTCATACAAGGCGCAGCGGGAAGCGGAAAGACTTCGATCGCCCTTCACCGGATCGCTTACTTGCTTTATCACGACAGGAAAAATTTAAAATCATCGAATATATTGATTCTTTCACCAAACAGTGTGTTTGCAGATTATATTTCTCATATTCTTCCGGAACTTGGCGAGGAAAATATAAAAGAAATGAGTTTTGATCTCTTCGCTTATAAAGAACTTCAGGACACGGCGGCAGACTGTGAGGATAGATATGATCAGTTAGAACGTATGATGAAGTTTGATGATCGAAGAGCGCAGGAACGTTTTGAGTGGAAACAGTCGGCGGGATTTGTAGGCGAGGCAGAAGGTTTTTCGCGGTACTTGAAGATGAGCTGATGGAATTTCGAGAGGTGGAGTTCAGGGGGATGCGTTTTTCGGAAGAAGAAATCATTCATTTGTTTTACGATAAGTTTTATCAGATCCCGCTTCTGAAAAGAATGGATGCGGTTATGGAATATTTTATTGATTCTTATGAGACGTTAAAAGGCAGAAATATTGAAGAGGAAGACAGAGAATTTCTTCAGAGAAAGTTTGACAAAATGTATGTAACGAAAGATATTTATGCTATTTACAATAAACTGCTTGCGGTATGCGGGCAGGAACAAATGGCAGAACTGCCTTATGAACGAAGGAAAATCAATACGAAGATGTATTTCCGATGCTGTATGTAAAATACAGACTGACAGGAAAGAATGAGCATAAAAATATTAAGCATCTTGTAATTGATGAGATGCAGGACTACTCTTATTTGCAGTATCTTATCTTGAAGGAACTGTTTGACTGTAAAATGACAATACTCGGAGATCGTGCCCAGACTTTGGGAAAAGAACAACAGGATGTTTTAAAATTCCTTCCTAAAGTATTTGGGAAAAATATAAGAACCGTTATTCTGAATAAGAGTTACCGCAATACGAGAGAAATCGCAGATTATGCCGGTAAGATCGCGAATGTGAAAGATATTGAATTTTTGGACAGACATGGGAAAGATGTGGCAGAAAGAAAATTCAAAACTGACGAGGAAATGTTTGAGGCTGTCAGAGCAAATTTAAAGCTTGAAAAAGAAGAAAAAACTGATCATACAGATGATGTCGTGAATGAAGAAGTATATGAGACGGCTGCTGTCATAGCCATGACCGAAGAAGAAGCATCAGATATTTACAGACTTTTTGGAAAATCGCGGAATATCTGCTTTTTATGTAGACAGGGATACGTCGGTATTTCATAAAGGTTTGACTGTGACAACATATTATCTGGCGAAAGGACTTGAATTTGATCAAGTTTTTGTCGTAAAAAAAAAAAGAAAATCCGTTTGAAAAACAGGCATTGTATATCAGTGCGACACGGGCTCTTCACGAATTGTATGCGTACGAAGAATAAGAAGAAAAAACGAAGGTTATATTGATTTATGGGGAATAAACAAAAAAAAGATGAAGATTACATTGATCACTGTAGGAAAGATAAAAGAAAAATATTTAAAAGATGCGATCGCGGAATATTCAAAAGACTGAGTAAATATTGCAAATTGACTATCGTAGAAGTTGCGGATGAGAAAACGCCGGATCAGGCGAGCGAAACAGTAGAAGAAGCGATACGAACAAAAGAGGGAGAACGTATTTTAAAAGTTATAAAAGATGATATGTATGTGATCACTCTGGAAATCGGAGGAGCAATGCTTTCATCGGAAGAACTTTCTGCAAAGATTGAAAAACTCGGGATACAAGGGAAAAGCAGTATTGCATTTATAATCGGCGGTTCGATCGGTCTTGGAAAAACTGTGCTTGCAAGATCTGATTATGCTCTTAGTTTTTCCAAGATGACCTTCCCACATCAGTTGATGAGAGTGATTTTGCTGGAACAGATATATAGAAGTTATCGAATCATAAACGCAGAGCCGTACCATAAATAACAAACGGAAAATTATATTTTTGATTCAAGTTTTCGTTCTGTTACAGTGTGAAATATTTTTTCAAAACAAAGAGCGTACAAAGACCCGAAAATGTTTTGAGCGATTCTGAAAAATACGGCTTGCGGAAAACCGATGACACTGACGGCAATCATCATTGCTCCCAAAGAATTAAATACAGCCTGCCATCCATAGCTTGCGGAAAATCCGACTCCGATGCCTCCGACGATACCGACTACACTGTAAAGCCCGGCAGGAAGATGAGGAAAAATAAGGAAAAAGATCAGTCCTCGAGCAGATTCCCGGGAATACGCCCGCATACATGCTTCTTAATATCTGTTCGAAACGGAAGCAGGACGGACATTGCGGCGATTCCTGCCCACATCGCTCTTGGAAGATTTAAGATCGAGGCGATAAAAATTACGCTTGAAACGGCAGAAGCCATTAAAAGCTGCCAACGACTTCTGGAAGAATGAAGATTAAATTCGTTAAAAGATCACGCAGTCCGCGTTTATATGTTTTCTTTCTATGATTGCGCCAGAAAACGACTCCTGTCAGTATAAATCCGAATAACATGGCAAAAGGCGCATTGTATAGGCGCTTCCGGATGCATCATATCCAAAGAGAAGAAGATATCCGAGCACAAGGGTTGAATGATTGTAATAAATTACGTTGTGGCATCCCAGTACCATAAGAATCCATATGCATACAAAGTTTATAAGAAGTCCTCCGAATGCTCCCAACAGATTAGCCGCTTTCGGTCGAATGTAAGAATAAGGAAAATAGCGGAAAGTGACAAAAGGCTTTGAGGAGCATGGATGCCCAAATCGACATTTCGGAATACAAGAATACAGAGAAGGATTACAACGCCTACGATACTGTTATCATTTCCGAAAATCATACTGTATGCAGTAACAAACGCAACACAGAATGCTACATTTATAAAAACTTTAAAGATATAAATAAAAAGATGATGTAGTTTTTCTTTTGGCGTTTTACAATTTTTAATAAGGGATTTTGATCCCGCCTGATTAAGCTGAAGTTCTTGATAAAATGTCATGCTGTTATTCACCTCGATTGAATTTCTGATAGTCAACGAGGCATTATACTAGCGGACACATACTTTGTCAATAAAAAATATCCGATTGTTATGGAAGCCTTGTAGCAGTTCGGTTCGCGCCATTCATAAAACCGCACTGCGTGCTTATTGTGGCGGGATATTCAAGAAAAATGAATAATGAGAAAACAGATGATGTATGAGAGGATAAAATTTTAAAGAAAGTCTAACTATTAAAAGTCAAGGTTAAAATGAAGATTTTTTGAGTAAATTGCAGAAATGCTTTTCAGATATATTTGAACCTTGAAAACTGCATGACAATAAGAGCATCTTTGCAGGTGCTCTAAAAGGAGATATGAAGTTAAATTTTATGCTGCTCTATGATAAAGCTGCCCTGACTTTTCTAGTTGGTAAATAACCCTGACCAGTTTCTTGGCAGCATGGGATATGGCAACATTATAGTGTTTGCCTTCGGAACGCTTCTTTGCAAGATAAGCAGAGAACTGATTATCCCAAATGCAGACAAATTTTGTCGCATTAAACAGCGCATAGCGGAGGTAACGGGAACCACGCTTTTCCATGTGAGAATAACAGCCGTCAAGCTGACCTGATTGGTAAGTAGAGGGAGAAAGTCCTGCATAGGCAAGTATCTTGTCAGGGGAACTAAAACGGTTGAAGTCGCCAATCTCAGCAATGATCATCGCACCCATTCGGTAATTGATACCGGGGATGGAAAGAATTGGAGAGCGGATTTCGTCCATAATGGATTTAATGGAGCATTCTATTTCATCAATCTCAGAAGTTAATTCCTGAATAAGCCGAATTGTGTGCTTTAGTTCAAGAGATTTTGCAGGCATATTTGAACCGATGGAATGTTTGGCGGCATTTCGGATTTCTATGGCTTTTTCCTTATTGTAGTGTCCCTTAGAAGCATTCGCCAGCAGATTTGTGAGGCGAGTCAGATGGCATGAAGCAATCTGAGCAGAAGAAGGAAACTCGGCTAAGAGTGCGTATATAGAAACCATGTGAAGACTAGGAACAAGTTTTTCCAGTTCAGGGAAAAGGATGTTAACAAGGCGTGAGATAGAAGTTTTCAGTTTTGCTCGTTCTTGTACTTTATCAAACCTGTATCTGGTTAATGACTTAAGCTCTTCGTTGTGATAAGATGTGTTTGAGTAGGACTGTAAGTTTACTCCAGACATCATCATAAGAGCAATCGTATGGGCATCCACTTTATCGGTTTTTGTCTGTCTAAGGCTAAGACTTTTACGAAACAGATTGGTATGCAAAGGGTTGATGACAAAGGTGGGGAGACCTTTATCAATGAGAAAACCTAACAGATTGTAATTGTAGTGTCCGGTAGCTTCCAGTCCTACTTTTACGTTAGAAAAATCATTTGTTAAGGAAGAAATCTTTTGAAAGAGGTCATGGAAACCATCCGCATTGTTTGGAATAGTAAATGCGTTAAAAAGCACTTCTCCTTCTGAGTTTGTGATAAAACAATCGTGTTTGTCTTTTGCAACATCAATACCAATATAAATCATGGCAAATCTCCTTTGAATATATTTGACACTTTTAGAACCACAGTTGCTCTTCGCAGTTGTGAACTCGTTCTAAATAAACCGTCATGCGGTATCTAACTGATTAACAATCAAGCAAAGAGACTGTGGCTGGACACTTTCTGAAACCATCAAAGTGGTAGAGAGGAAACACCAGTCCACAGCATCTTATATATCATAACCATACCTGTAGAAAAGGTAAAGAATGGTTATGATGGAAATAGCATACAGACCTTGAGAGGGTCTATAAATACTACTACTTTATAATACGAGGTGAGGAAGAAAATGTCGGAACAAATAGAAGAAATTTTTGCCTACTATGGGAAACAACGGGATAAGAGCAGTCAGGAGATGGTTATTGCATTGTTGCGTGAGCTTCAGGAAGCAGAGGGGTGCATTACGCCGGAATTGAAGGTGCGGGTTATAGAGACGACAGAAATTACGGATAAATTTTTAAATTGTTTAATCAAAATGTATCCGAGTATAAAAGAGGCGAAGCAGGCTCATGAAATTATTGCATGCACAGGCGAGAGGTGCGGAAAGAAAGATGGAATGACGATCCTTCAAAATCTCAGACAAGAGCTGGGAATCAAAAAAGACGGGATTTCATCTGATGGACGATTTGAATTGCGGACACGAAATTGCCTGAAACAGTGCAGGACGTCGCCTAATATGTATATTGACAGAAAACTGTATTCCGGTGAACAGCTCAAAGATATAAAAACATTGCTGAATAATATCTGTAAAGAGAGATGAGGGATCGGATATATTGCCGGATGAAGAAAGGAATGCCAAAAGATCAGGTGCAAAAACAGCCTAAAATACAGAAAGAAAAGAGCATAAAAATGTTGAAATGCACAAAAAATATGATATCTTGTAAAAGAATGTTGCAATGTAATGATATGTGCAGAAGAGGAAAAAGAATATGAAAAAAGCAAGACGGATAAAAGCAGGTGTTTTGGCATTTACGGCGGTAGTTTCGGTAGCGGTTACATCAGTGCCGGTATATGCAGTTGAGGACAGTCCCGTAGTTTATGATTTAAAGGCAGAGCAGAAAAACCAGGAAAACTTGGAGTATGATCAGGCTGCGTTGGATCTGCTTAAGTATTGTAATAAAGATGATTTTAAAACATGGGATCAGTCTCTGGCTCCGATGAACGATGCACAGGCACAGGAGATCAAAACATTTGTTGACGATCAGATCGTAAAAGGAGAGACGGAAGATTATAAAAAAGCAAGACTTATTTATGATTGGATTACAAAAAACGTACGGTATGCAGGATCAAATGATACAGATATCGGACTTGCTCCGTATGATGTGTTTACGAAGAAAGTGGCTGTGTGCGGAGGTTATTCAAATCTGTATAAAGCGATGCTTAATGCGGCAGGTATTCCGGCAATTTATGTTATCGGCTGGGCAGGCGGACAAGGTCATGCATGGAATCTCGTATATGCGGATGGAAAATGGTTTTATTCTGATACTACATGGGGAGTTTCAATCCTAACTACTATTTTGCTCCGGATGTAAAAAGATTTTTCGGGTTCTCATAAAACGCAGGATCTTGTGCAGGTTCGTTTGGAAGGAGCAAATAATACGCAGATCGGGTTTTCAAACGGTATTGCTGTAGTGGGAGTAAAAGACGGAATAACAGAGGTGAAGATACCGGAAAAATTTAATGATTTGGATATTGTATCTGTGTCATCCGACATTTTTAACAGTACGCTGAAAACATTAGATATTTCAAAAAGAGTTATCCATATCGATACACAGCTCGTATCTAATGCGGTTTCTTTACAGGAGATTCGTGTGGCAGAAGAAAATACGGCTTATGCTTCCGTGGATGGGGTGCTTTTTACAAAAGATTTAAAAGAGATCTTATGTTATCCTGCTGCAAGGACAGATGAGAGTTTTACACTTCCGAAAGAGACGGAAAAGTATGATGAGAAAGAGACTTTTGTATGCGAGAAGCTGAAAGATATTCATGTGGAAGAGGGAAACAGTAAGTATTCTTCCTATGACGGCTGTATATATAACAAAGAGAAAACGTTGCTTTTGACAATTCCGGAAGCAAAAACAGAAGTGAAAGTACCGGGAACGGTTGTGCTTGATAATACAACATTTGATTCAAGATCAAATATTACGAAGATAGAACTGGAGGAAGGTATTACGACGGTTATGCCATATGTATTCAACTATTGTACAGGCATTAAAGAATTATATCTTCCGGACAGTCTTGAATCTATTGAGGCGGATGCGTTTAACGGAGTGAATTTGAAGCAGGTTACGGTTTACGGAAACAGAGGTACATATGCAGAAGAGTTTGCGAAGAAAAACGGATGCACTTTTGTGGCAGATACTTCCGACTACAAAAAAGGTGATGTGGACTTGGATGGAAATGTCGCGATCGGAGATGTTCGTGTAGTATTGCGCAGCATATGTCAGAAGATAGAATTGAACGAGATGCAGGAGCTTGCGGCTGATGTGGAAAAAGACGATAAGGTAGATATAAAAGATCTGCGGAAAATCTTAAGATATGTGTGTGGTAAAATTGATTCGTTATAAAAGATATCGTGAATCAGATTTCATAAGTGAAACATAAGAGGCAGAAAAAATCCCCGTTTCGTTGAAAGTGATATGTCCCCTTCTAGGTAGACAGTTAAAATAATAAAACTGTTTATCGAGGAGGGGGAGCATATCAAAGACGGAGCGGGGATTAAATTTTTGTAATTGTTTTCATATGGAAATGATGTGTAGATGTGTATATGATATTTTTTAGCTTGACACTTGAATTTTAAGAATTATAATGTTCTTTATGGTTAAAAACAAATAACGGAAAAGACAGGAGCTAAAAAATGGAACAGGATAAAGCGTTTTTAGGAAAAGAACCGATCGGAAAACTGCTTTTAAAACTGGCGCTTCCGACAGTTGCGGCGCAAATGATCAATATGCTGTATAATCTTGTTGACAGGATTTATATCGGACATATCCCAAATGTAGGGGTTTCCGCTCTCGCGGGAGTCGGAGTATGTATGCCTTTGATTATGCTTGTTTCGGCGTTTGCGGCCCTCGTCGGCTATGGCGGGTCTCCGCGGGTGTCGATTTATATGGGAAAGAAAGACAATGAAACAGCCGAAAAGATATTGGGAAACTGTTTTGCAATGCAGATAATAATATCTGCAATCCTGACAGCAGTGCTGCTTATATGGAGCAGAGATCTGCTTATGCTGTTTGGCGCGAGCAGAAAATCAATCGAGTATGCAGTCAGCTATATGAACATTTATGCAGTCGGTACGATCTTTGTAGAACTTACACTTGGCATGAATGCGTTTATTACAGCGCAAGGATTCGCAAAGACGGGAATGTTGTCTGTATTGATCGGTGCGATTTCCAATATCATACTTGATCCGATCTTTATATTTGGATTCGGAATGGGTGTCAAAGGAGCGGCTCTTGCCACGATTATATCGCAGGCATTGTCCTGTATTTGGGTAATCTCTTTCCTAATGGGAAGGAAAACGATGCTGAAGATCCGAAAAGAAAATTTGCTCCTTCGCCCGAAAATTATTTTTCCGTGTCTGGCATTGGGAGCGGCGACGTTCGTTATGCAGGCGAGCGAAAGTGTGATTTCTGTTTGCTTTAACGCTTCTTTACAAAGTTACGGAGGAGATATGGCAGTAAGCGCGATGGCGATTTTGACAAGTGTTATGCAGTTTGCACTGCTTCCCCTTCAAGGCCTCGGACAGGGTGCGCAGCCGATCATCAGTTATAATTACGGAGCGGGGAATGCAGGGCGTGTAAAAAGTGCGTTTAAGCTCTTGTTAAAAGTAAGTCTTTGTTATTCGACAATTTTATGGGGAGCGGTTATGCTTTTCCCGGAGGTGTTTGCAGGAATGTTTACGACAGAAGCCGATTTGATCGTATTTACCCGTCCGGCGCTTCGTATTTATATGGCGGTTATGCTGATTTTCGGAATTCAGATGGCGTGTCAGATGACGTTTAATGCACTCGGAAGAGCTGTAGAGTCTATTGTGGTTGCCGTGATGCGTAAGTTTATTCTGCTCCTTCCACTGATTTACATAATGCCGCTGCTGTTTTCGTCAAATAAAACGATGGCTGTTTACCTTGCAGAACCGGCGGCAGATCTGCTGGCTGTGACGTTTACGGCGATCTTGTTTACAGTACGATTCAAGAAAGCGCTGCAAACAATGGAGAACAAAAAAATACAAGATACATAAAAAGCAGGAAAATATTAAGAAAGAGGTAGAAAATGGTACATCATATTGTTATGTGGAAATTCAAACCGGAAATAGAAGAAAATAAAAAGAAGAATTAAAAAAGCTATGGAAGAAAATCTTACAGCCCTTGTAGGAAAAATCCCCGGACTTTTGACTCTTGAGTTTGTTGCTTGTCCGTTCGGATCGAGCACTCATGATATGGCTTTAGTCAGTACGTTTGAGAAGGAAGAAGATATTTCTGTTTACGCAAAACACCCGGCTCATGTAGCTGTTGCCTATACATAGGCCGTTTGTGACAGAGAGAGCATGTCTCGATTATTGATTGCCGATCAACGGAAATAAAGAAGAATAGGACAGAAAGTGCCGCACATATACTTGTTATAAAAAGGCGTATGTGTGGCATTTTTTATATGGAAAAAGAACAGATTAAAAAGAATTGGCATCGGCTGCAAGTATGCCGAAAGATGTTGTTATGGGAGCTTCGGTTGTTACAGTTCTGGGAATGTCGGAAGTGTGTATTGAAAATTACAGCGGGATCACGGAGTATACAGACACTCTCGTACGTATAAGAACAAAACACGGACAGATACAGTTAAAAGGAAGTTGTTTGGAAATAGAGTTTTATACGAATGACGAAATGAAGATTACCGGTTCGATCAATTTGATTGAATTTCAGGAGGGGAGGAATCTCCGATGATTGAAAATGGAATGCGATATCTGGGGGGTATGTAAAAATACAGATTCAGGGATATTCTCCTGAGCGTTTTTTGAATCTGTTTCCTATCACCATATTTTAATCTGGGGATTGGCCTATGAAGATCACTGCTATGAACTTTGTATGAGTGTACGAGATTTTAAAAGGATCAGACCTTTTGCGAAAAAGACGCATACAAAAGTAAGGGTGAAAGAGAAATATGGATTTCCGTTTTCTCTTTATAATAATCGGAAGCGAAAGTTATTTTTTGCCGGTTTTATTATCTGTATTTTTTTACTGCAGATTTATTCAATGTTTATATGGGATATTCATTTTACGGGGAATGAGACGCGAACGGATGAAGCGTTGTCGTCTTTTTTAAGAGAGAAAGGTGTGTTTGCGGGGATGCTAAAAAAAGAGGCAGACTGCCGAAAAATCGTAAAAGAGATCAGGACGCAATATGATGACGTTGTATGGGTATCCGCATCACTGGACGGAAGCAGACTAAAAATTCAAATTAAAGAAAATGAAGATTCTTTCGAGAAGGAAAAAAAAAGAAAGATGAGAACGCTGTAGATCTTGTCGCGTCTTCAGATGGGGTGATCACAAAAATTGTGACAAGAACAGGAACGCCTCAAGTTCATGTCGGTGATACAGTAAAAAAGGAGATATTCTTGTCAGCGGACGAGTGGAGATCGTAAACGACAGTAAGGAAGTGATCGGCTATAAATACTGTCATGCCGATGCAGACATTTTTGCGGATACACAGATGGAGTACGAAGATGAATTATCGGCTTCATATGAGGAAAAAGTATATGATAAAAAGAAAAACATCGTTTTTATGTGAAAGTTAAAGATACCCGGGTTTCCTTTGGAAGTGTAAAATGAAACCGAACCGCTGTGAATTTATATCAAAAGAATACGGAGTAAAAGCAGGAAAAAATTTTTATCTTCCTTTTTCATATGGGATGGAAACCGTCCGTTCTTATCACTTGCGTGAAAAGATATATACAAAGGAAGAGATGAGGGCGGTTCTCAGTAAAGATTTTGAGCGATTTTGTAAAGATTTACAGAAAAAAGGTATTCAAATAAGAGAAAATAGTGTTAAAATACATCTGTATGAAAAATCTGCCAAAGCAATGGGTACTCTTTTTTTTGAATGAGAGGATTACACAAGAGGCAGATACAGAAATAATAACGATCGAAAGGAAAGAAACAGATGAGTCTGTCGGAACTGATGATTGATATACCTACAGAGCACGAGGCAAACGTGTTTGGGCAGTTTGATGCTTATGCAAAGAAACTAGAGAGAACATTTCATGTCACATTGATTGCAAGAGACGGAAGTATGAAGATTGTAGGAGAAAATACGGCTGCGGAAAAAACGCATCGTGTTCTCGCTCAGCTTTTGGAATTATCACGGCGTGGAAATACTATTACGGAACAGAATGTGGATTATGCAATTTCACTTGTTTTTGAAGATCAGGAGGAGGGAATAGTGGAAATTGACCGGGATCTGATCTGTCATACTCTGCAGGGAAAACCGATCAAGCCTAAAACTCTCGGACAGAAAAAATATGTAGATTCTATAAGGGAAGGAATGATCACATTCGGACTTGGTCCGGCAGGAACAGGAAAAACATATTTGGCAATGGCAATGGCGATTACAGCATTTAAACGCAATGAGGTAAACAGGATCATATTGACAAGACCGGCAATCGAGGCAGGAGAAAAACTGGGATTTCTTCGGGAGATCTTCAAAGTAAGATCGATCCGTACTTGCGTCCGTTATATGATGCTCTTTATCAGATCATGGGAGCGGAAAGTTTTTGAAAAATTCAGAAAAAGGTCTGATTGAAGTTGCGCCTCTGGCATATATGCGAGGCAGAACGTTAGACAATGCATTTATTATTCTTGACGAGGCTCAGAATACGACACCGGCTCAGATGAAGATGTTTTTTGACAAGAATCGGATTTGGATCAAAAGTTGTCATCACCGGTGATTCTACGCAGAAAGATCTTCCGGCAGGAACGGTTTCAGGTTTGGATGTAGCGGTAAAGGTTGTAAAAGATCTGGAAGGTGTAAGTATTTGCAGTTTGACAAGTAAAGATGTTGTTCGCCATCCGCTTGTGCAGAAGATTGTCCGTGCGTACGAAGAGTATGAGAAAAAGAATAATCCGAAAGGGAAAAACGGCAGGAGGAAAAAATCGTGAGTTTATTTATGGAGATAGAGACAGACAGAAAACTGCCGTTTGATGCAAGAAAAATTGCGGAGCTTGTAATCGAAACATCGCTTGATTATGTGAAATGTCCTTATGAAACAGAGGTCAGTCTTCTTCTTACAACGGATGAAGAGATTAAAGAAATAAACCGGATGCAGCGGCAGATTGACCGGGCAACGGATGTTTTGTCATTTCCTATGGCAGATTATGAGACACCGGGAGATTTTTCGCATTTGGATGAAGATGCCGGACTGTTTCATCCCGATACAGGAGAGCTGATGCTTGGGGATATTGTGATCTCTGTAGATAAAGTGTTTGAACAGGCAGAAGAATACGGACATTCGCTGCTTCGGGAATATGCATTTCTAATTGCGCACAGCATGCTTCATTTATTTGGTTACGATCATATGGAAGAAGTGGAAAGAAAAGAAATGGAGATGCATCAAAAAAAGATTATGGAACTTGTGAATATTACAAGATAAATGTTTTCAGGTTCGGGATCATTGGATAAAAAAGGAGAACAACTATGGGGGATACACAGGCAAATCAAAGAAAAAAAACAAGGGGGAGAAGATTACATCGCTCAAGGGTCGATCCTGGCTGTGGCGGTTGTGATCACGAAGATTATCGGAGTTGTGTACCGTATCCCGCTGACAAACATATTAGGGGATGAGGGAAACGGTTTTTACGGATATGCTTATCAAGTATATGCGATTGCATTGATGCTTTCTTCATTAAGTCTTCCGACAGCAGTATCAAAACTTGTGTCGGTAAGGATGGCTGTCGGACAGAGGCGCAATGCGTTCCGCGTATTTTTATGTTCCCTTATATTTGCTGTTTCGGTTGGAATTATTATATCTCTTTCGATCTTTCTCGGAGCAGGAGCGATTTCGGAACATATGATGAAAGCGCCTTTCAGTGTTTACGCACTTAAAGTGCTGTCGCCGGGGCTTTGATCGTTGCTGTTATGGCTGTTTTAAGAGGATATTTTCAGGGACTGGGAACGATGGTTCCGACAGCGGTATCGCAGATTATCGAACAGATCATCAATGCAGTTGTCAGTATTGTCGGAGCAAGCGTCCTTTTCGGAATGGGAAGTCGTGCGGGAGAGAAGGCGGGAGAAGAGCTGTTAGGTCCTGCTTATGGAGCGGCGGGAGGTACGCTTGGAACAGTAATCGGAGCCGCGGCGGGACTTTTTGTTCTTGTTGTTTGTTCTTTGGATATTTAAAGGCGGAATACGCCGTCAGATTCAAAGGGATCATACAAAAGGAAAAGAAAGTTATTCTCATATTTTGAAGATTCTCGTTATGACGGCAATTCCGTTATTTTCAGCACGGCGATTTACAACATCAACCAGATATTGGATCTTACCGTTTTTAATCATATTATGGATGCGCAAGGTTTTACAGAAAGTGAGTATATGGCTCTTCAGGGAATTTATACCGGAAAATATGATCCGCTTATTAACGTGCCGATGTCAATACCTTATGCCCTTAGCACATCGATCGTTCCTGCACTGACAACGGTTGTGATGGCAAGAAACAGGAAAAAGACACATTATCAGATAGATCAGACGCTTCGTTTAACAACGATCATAACGCTTCCAAGCTGTGTTGGATTTCTTGTACTGGCATCTCCGCTTATGGTGCTTCTATATAATGATGCGGGAAAAGTGCCGGCGCAGCTTTTAATGTTAGGTCCGTAGTTATTATTTTGTACGGATGGTCTACAATTACAAATGCAGTTTTGCAAGGATTGAATTATTTATCTTCTCCGGCAAAAAACGCGGCAGCGGCATTGGTCGTTCATCTGGGAGCGCTTGTTTTAATGCTCACAGTGTTTAAATTGAATGTATATGCGCTCGTAGGAAGCAACATTGTATTTGCTGTTATTATGTGTGTTTTAAATCAAAGAAAAATACGTCAGGTATGCGGATTCAGAATCAATATACGAAGAACATTTGTAAAGCCGTTGATCGCTTCGGCGATTATGGGTGTTATAACGTATGCTGTTCATTTCGGACTTCACCGTCTGATCGGAGGAAGAGTTATCCCGACTGTTTTGGCAATTATCGTGGCAGTTATTGTTTATGGAGTCCTTATTTTAAAATTAGGAGCTCTTTCGGAGAAAGATATTCAGGCGCTTCCGATGGGAACACGGATATTGAGAGGATGTCAGGCGCTGAAATTGATGCCTCCAAGCGAAGAATAAAAAAATAAGTGAATAAATAAAAGAAAAAAGCTGATACTGTATAGAAAAGGGGTAGATTATATGAACTCAAAATACAGGATCGGCTTTTTGTGTGCGGGCGCGGCATTTTTCTTGTTTATAACGCTTGCATATAAAATGACATATGATTATACGATGGACAAGTATATGGAAAAGGTGAGTGAAAGAAACGAAGATGTACAAAAGGCAGACGGCATCGGAAAAACGGAAAGTATTGCGGCCGAAGGAGAGGCAGTAAAAGGCGGAGCAAAAAGGGGTTTTATCTTAAGGAACTTCACGGATTTGTCGTCGTTTATCTTGAAGATAAAAAACGATTTATGAATTTACCGAAATACCTCTGTCAGATCTTCCGGAAGAAGTGCGCCAGGAAATTGCACAGGGAAAGCAAATTGCAACTGCAGAAGAATTATATGCTTTTTTAGAAAATTATTCGAGTTGAAAAGCAAAACGGAAAAGGCCGGAATGATAAAAGCCGCAAAATGGCGATGGACGTAATCAAAGAAATAGTGTATAATACAGACCTGTAAAATAAGAAGTTATTATGGACAGAAGATAAAAAGTGAAAGGGATTATAATGGATCAACAGAAGATAGCAAGGATCAATGAATTATACAGAAAATCGAAAGCGGAAGGCCTGACTGAAGCAGAGAAAAAAGAACAGAAGATTTTAAGGACAGAATATATGGACTCGGTGAAGAGAAATTTAAGAAGTCAGCTCAATAATATCGACATTGAAGAAAAAGGACGGAAGTGTGATCAATCTCGGAGAAAAATATGGAAACAAAAAGGGACATTAGAAAAATGATGACGGCGCTTCGTGCCGCAATGTCTGAAAAAGAAAGAGCAGAGGCGGGGCGCATCATCGCGGCGCGCCTTTTTTTCTTCAAAGGTGTATGAAGACGCCGGCACAGTATGCTGCTATGCGTCTTTCGGAAGTGAAGTCCCTACGGAAGAAATTATAGAAGAATCGCTTAGAAGAGGAAAATGTGCTGCGGTTCCGAAAGTGACCGGAAAGCAAAAAATGAAGTTTGCCCTGATTCACAGTATGGCAGATTTAAAAGCGGGATTTCATGGGATACCGGAACCGGAATCATGGTGTCGGGAAATTCCAAAGTGTGGAAGCAAGCTGCTTGTAATCGTGCCCGGAGTTGTGTTTGACAGAGCGGGAAACCGAATCGGCTATGGCGGAGGATATTATGACTCATATTTGAAGCAGGCGGATTGCATAAAAGTCGGAGTGGCATTTGATTTTCAATGTGTGGAGCAGATTGTTCCGGAAGTGCATGACGTACCTGTAGATTATATTATTACGGAAAAGGAGATGATCACATGTCGGCAGGCTTGCCAAGAGATCCGGTGATGCTCTTAAGTGTTGTAAATACAAAATTAAGAGATTATTATTCGACGCTGGATGTGTTGTGTGAAGATATGCAGGTTGATAAACAAGAATTGATCGGTAAATTAGAGATGATCGATTATACATATGATGCAGGCAGTAATCAGTTTGTGTGAGTGGAATAAGAGGAAGTTATGGAAAATAAAACATTTATAACAGCAGATGCAGAGAGAAATATTCCGGTAACAGAGCCGGAAAGACAATATTATTTTATAGAGAAAGCGAAAGAAAAATTAACAAAGCTTAAGGAAGAGGAAAAAAGAGAATTTACATTTTGCGTTACAACATTCGGTTGTCAGATGAATGCGAGAGATTCGGAAAAGCTGGTTGGTATTTTGGAACAGATCGGATATGTAGAAGAACCGGATGAGGAAAAAGCAGATTTTGTTATTTATAATACGTGTACTGTTCGGGAAAATGCAAATCAACGTGTGTACGGTCGTTTAGGACAGTTAGGCAGGATTAAAAAACGAATCCTCATATGATGATCGCTCTGTGCGGATGTATGATGCAGGAACCGGAGGTTGTGGAAAAACTGAAAAAAAGTTATCGGTTTGTAGATATTATTTTCGGAACGCATAATATATATAAATTCGCTGAGCTGATCGTCTCACGGATGAATTCAGGAAAAATGGTGATCGATATATGGAAAGATACCGACAAGATAGTAGAAGATCTGCCGAGTGAAAGGAAGTATCCGTTCAAGTCAGGAGTTAATATTATGTTCGGATGTAATAATTTCTGCAGTTATTGTATCGTTCCTTATGTAAGAGGTCGTGAAAGAAGCAGGGATCCGAAGGCAATCATAAGGGAAATCGAGCGCCTGGCAGAGGACGGTGTTGTAGAAGTAATGCTGCTTGGACAAAATGTCAATTCCTATGGGAAAACACTGGAGCATCCGATGACGTTTGCACAGCTTCTTCGAGAAATCGAGAAGATTGATAAAATTGAACGAATCCGTTTTATGACATCCCATCCAAAGGATCTTTCGGATGAACTGATCGAAGTGATGGCACAGTCAAAAAAAAATCTGTCGTCATTTACATCTTCCTGTGCAGTCGGGAAGCACGCGCATATTAGAAAAAATGAACAGACGTTATACAAAAGAACATTATCTTAAACTTGTGGAAAAGCTTAGAAAGGCAATACCGGATATTTCACTGACAACGGATATTATTGTAGGTTTTCCCGGAGAGACGGAAGAAGATTTCCGGGAAACGCTGGATGTTGTGTGTAAAGTTCAATATGATAGTGCGTTCACATTTATCTATTCTAAGCGTACAGGAACGCCTGCGGCTGCTATGGAAGATCAGATATCGGATGATGTTGTAAAAGACCGGTTCGGACGTCTTCTTGAAGAAGTACAGACGATTTCGTCAAAAAATGTGCTCAAGGCATGAAGGAACAGTTCAAAGAGTACTTGTAGAGTCTTGCAATGAGCATGACGAGAGGTTGATGACAGGTCGTCTGAGCAATAATCTGCTTGTACATTTCCCCGGAGATGAATCTATGATCGGTACGTTTGCGGATGTGAGTCTTGATGAATGCAAAGGCTTTTATTATATAGGAAAAATTGTAGGAAAATAAAAAAAGACGTAAGAACAAAGGTGACTATTCGTAAGAAACATCGGATAGTTGCCTTTTTGTTATTTTAAAAACTTTTTTGATTCATATTTTCGGGAGATGTACATATATTGTGTAAAGAGGTGGACAAGATGGAAAAAACAGGGAAGAAAATATCACATGTGACAGGAGTTTTAGCCAGATCGGTGCGTATAATTATTGAAAATATTTTGCGTGAAGGCGGAGCACTTCAGGAAATAAGAATGAGGATCGGACAGCCGCTTACTGTTATGATCGATGGTGAAGAGCAGATACTTCCGTTAAAAGAAAGAGCACATATTGTTACAAAGGAAGAAATAAAAGAGACGATAGAATATATGAGCAGATACTCTTTATATGCATATGAAAATGAGTTAAGGCAGGGGTTTCTGACATTGGAAGGAGGACATAGGGTGGGAGTTGCAGGAAAAGTGATCGTCGACCGTGGGAAAGTAAAAAATATTCAGTACATATCATCGCTTAATATCAGAATCGCTCACGAAGTGATAGGTTGTGCCGATGAATTGATTCCATATATTACGAAAAATAAAAAGTATGCCATACATTGATCATTTCACCTCCGCGTTGTGGAAAAACAACACTTCTCAGAGATTTGATTCGTCAGATATCAGATGGAAATGAATATTTAAAAGGCTGTTCGGTCGGCGTAGTAGACGAACGTTCGGAAATCGGAGGATGCTATATGGGGATTGTGCAAAACAATCTCGGTATGCGCACGGACGTTCTAGACTGCTGTCCGAAAGCAGAAGGAATGATCATGCTGATTCGTTCGATGTCTCCTCAGGTCGTGGCAGTGGATGAAATCGGTACGGCAGAAGATATCCATGCTATTGAATATGCGATGCAGTGTGGCTGCAAACTGATAGCCAGTGTACATGGCATGGATATGGAGGAGGCGGCGAGAAAGCCGGTTCTGGGGAAATGATACGCAGAAAAATGTTTGAACGGTATATTGTGCTTGGAAATGACGGACATCGGGGAAAGTAAAAAGATTTATGATGAGCGGGGGAGTGTTTTGTGCAGAAAGTGATCGGAGGGATTCTTATATTATCTGAAACTGCAGGGAGCCGGTGTTGTGTATGGAAATGAATTGAAAAGATATTTACGGAACATGGTTTATCTGCGATATGTATTTGGACTAATCAGGGGAGATAGAATATACTTGCGCACCTCTTCCTGAAATTTTTTCGGCGTCTCTGCCCGTGTGAAAGAACCGTACCGAAGGTGGCTGAAAAAACGGCGGAAGAAATGGAGTGTCGAGACTTATCAGGGTTTGCGAGGGTATGGAACAGATGTACGGACAAGTATTTGGAAATACCGGGATTAAAACAGGAGCATAAGATACTTATAAAAGAACCCGGAACATTTCTCGGAAGTTTTGAAAAAGATATATCAGATCGTGCAATGGAAATGTATTTGAATAAAATGGATCTGGAGATCGAGAAACTTAGAGCGGAACTGGCGTCGAAGGTAAAAGTCGGCAGGTGTCTCGGAGTTATGGCGGGTTTATTTTTTATAGTGCTGTTGATTTGACCGGATAACAGCAGGAGGAAATATGGATATCAGTCTTATTTTTAAAATTGCGGCAGTAGGAATACTTGTTTCTATTTTAAGTCAGGTATTAAAACACAGCGGCAGAGAAGAACAGGCATTTCTTGCAAGTCTGGCCGGACTTATTTTAGTGTTGTCATGGGTGCTTCCTTACATTTATGATCTTTTTCGTACTGTCAGACAATTATTCTCATTATAGTAAACGAAAGTGCGGGAAATGAGAAAAGAAAATGAAAATAGAAGAGGAAGAGGTGAGAGCAGATGAGCATGATACAGGCCGGAATGATCGGAGTGATCGGTGCAATGTTGGCGATCCAGTTAAAAGGAAGCAAGGCAGAATACGGGATTTATGTAAGCGTAGCGGTAAGCATTGTTCTATTTGTGCTCATCTCAGACAGGCTTGGTATTTTCGTTCGTACTGTAAAAGAACTTATAGCATACGCTCATCTTGAAACAAGCTATTTTTCCGTAATTCTTAAGATGGTCGGCATTACTTATATTGCGGAATTTGCTTCCGGAATTTGCAAAGATGCAGGATATCAAACGATTGCGGGACAGATAGAAACGTTCGCAAAGCTGACGATATTGGCGCTTGGGATGCCGGTTTTGACAGCTTTGCTTGAAACAGTCAGGGAGTTTCTGTCATGAAAGGAAGAAAAGGGAGATTTCTTTTTACATTATTTTTAACGCTTCTCGTATTTGGGTTCGGGACAAGGATCGTCCGGGCAGATGAAACGGATAATTTTCAATCGGATAAAAAAAGCATAGAAACAGCGGAAACAAAAATATTGGAAGAAGAGTTTGATTTTAAAGAAATTGAAAAAAGTCTATCGGAATTGTTTCCAAAAGAGAAAATTTCCTTTGAAGAAGTTGTATTTTCTTTTCTGTCAGGAGAGCCGGGGAAATGTTAGAATTGCTTACGGGATACATAAGAGACGAGATAGCCTATGAGTTTTTGTACAGCAAAAAACTCTCGTTTATATTATATTGATTGCCGTTATGGCGGCTGTATTCAGCAATTTTGCGGGAGCTTTTCAAAGCAGACAGATTTCGGGAATAAGTTTTTACGTTGTATATATGCTTTTGATCACGCTTTGTTTGATGTCTTTTCGGACGGCGGTTTATGGAATCAGTGAAAAATTGGAGTCTCTTACGACGTTTATGAGAGTTCTTTGTCCCGGATATTTTCTTGCGGTGGCGTTTTCGTCGGGAAGCGCGACTTCAATCTTTTTTATAATTTGATTCTTTTTCTGATTTATATTTCAGAGCTTGTGATCGTAAGGTTTCTCTTCCCGGTGATAAATGTTTATATTATGGTGCAAATGCTTGGAAACTTAACGGAAGAAGATCTCTTTTCGGAATTTGCCGATCTGTTGAAAAAAGCGGTGACATGGACGCTTCGTACGATCGTTGCATGTGTTGTCGGGGTGAATGTTGTGCAAGGGCTGTTGGCACCTGCGATAGATACGGTAAAAAGAAGTGCGCTTACAAGGACGGCAGAGGCACTTCCGTGGATAGGAAATGTGATGGGAGGAATGGCGGAAGTGACAATGGGAACGATTGTTTTGATTAAAAACGGAATCGGAATGGCAGGAGCTTTTATAGCGGTTTTAATATGTGCGGTTCCGATTCTGCAAATGTTGTTGTCTGCGCTTTTGTATAAAATGGCGGCGGCAGCGGTACAGCCGGTTTCGGACAAAAGAATTACCGCTTGTATCCGCGGAGTGAGCGAGGGGTATGAAATGATAGTTTCCGTTATTTTTACAGTAGGATTTTTATTTTTGCTTACAATAGCGGTTGTGGCCGGAGTAACTACATGAAATATGAAAAATGATAACTATATAAAGAACAAAAAGTGCAGGACTGAAAATACATATGTGTATGCTTTGTTTCGTTAAAAGGAGGCAAAAATGCTTGAAGAAGTATATAAATGGATTCAAAATATAGCAGTATATCTTGTTGTAGTGACGGCGATGCTTCATGCGGTACATCGGGAAAAGATTATGAAAGATATATTCGTTTTTTTCCGGTCTTGTATTGATCGTTCTTATTTTTATGCCGGTCTTAAGTGTGTTTGGCATGAAAGAAACATTCGGAGCAATCTACAGTAATCAGGTATATGAAAAAAGAAAGAAAAGAACTGGAAGAGGCCGGGAACTCTTATGAGGAAATGCTGAAAAATTATATAGAAGAAAATAAAGAGGAAGAACATACAGGAACAAAAAAAGCGGATACAGATGCCGGAAAGGAGTCGATAAAAGATGGATTTGAAAAAGGCTCAAGAGTATATTAAGGCATTAAAAACGGGGAAAAGTTTCCGAAGAAAAATATGTTTCTCATTATGTTTTTGCTTGGTGCGCTGCTGTTTGTTATTGTTCTTCCGACCGGTTCCTCTGCCCCGACTTCGGAAAAAGGCGGATTAGATGAAAATAAAAAGAAAAGAAAATAAAAATTCACAAACGGGAGAATATGAAACATACATAGAAGAAAAAAACATCTTCCGTGCTGTCGCAGGTGAAAGGAGCAGGAAAAGTAACCGTGATGGTGACGCTTAAATCAAACGGACAGAAATTGATTGAAAAAGATCATTCAGGAAGTACGCAGACCCAAGAAGAGACATCCGACGGCAATGTTCGGAAAGATTCGGAAAGTACGTCGGAGAAAATCAGCGTATATGAGCAGACGGCAGACGGAGCATCTGTTCCTTATGTAAGCAAAGAACTGACGCCGGAAGTTGAAGGGGTGATTGTGATTGCGGACGGAGGAGGTGATGCAGTTGTTGCCCGTAATCTTACAGAAGCGGTACAGGCATTATTTGGTGTGGAAGCGCATAAGATAAAAATAATGAAACGGGGATTATACATAAAAAGGAGGCTTGTGAAGTGAAACGAGTATTTAAGAAAAATCAGATTATCATAGCTGCGTTGGCGGTGATGATCGCAGTGGCGGGATATTTGAATTATTCCGGAAAAATATTTCATGAAAAGACGGGGAGCTGAGGAAGCAAATGCAGATCTTGCAAATCAGGAGCTGCTCGATATTTCGGAAGAGGATATAGAGACGGTAGGAGACGAGATTGCAAGTAATGATTCCGATGTAGAGGGAACACCGGGGGAAGCTGTACTGACGAATGGAAGCGCAGAAACGACAGTTGCACAGGCAAAGGTAACACGGGAGCAGGTAAGAGCTCAGAATAAAGAGACGCTTCAGGCAATTATAGATAATACAAATTTAAGTGAGTCGGAAAAACAAGAAGCGGTATCACAGCTTGTACAGATGACTCAGATTGCAGAGCAGGAAGCGGCAGTGGAGACAATGATGGCTTCAAAGGATTTTCGGAAGCGGTTGTAAGTATTGACGCAGACTCTGCGGATATCGTAGTAAAAGCAGAAGAACTTACAGATGCGAATCGAGCTCAAATCGAGGATATTGTGACAAGAAAGACAAAAATTGCACCGCAAAATATTGTGATCACCCCGATTCGTGAATAAAAGTATCTGCTGTATGTGAAAATGAAAAATTCGATTGTATCTGAATGTTTGCCTGAATCCCGTGGTTGAAGTATCTTTTGAGATATGATAAACTAAATTGGTATGTCCGGAAGATGTTCCGGGAAAAATAAAAGAACGAACAGATGCATTTTATAAGCATTAGGAGAAAAGAAACATATGTCAGAGATAACGAATGAAATAAAAAAGAGAAGAACATTTGCCATCATTTCTCATCCCGATGCGGGAAAGACAACGCTGACGGAAAAATTTCTATTATATGGAGGGGTGATCAATCAGGCAGGTTCTGTCAAGGGAAAAGCGACATCCAAACATGCAGTTTCAGACTGGATGGAAATAGAAAAAGAAAGAGGTATTTCGGTTACTTCTTCTGTATTGCAGTTTAATTACGATGGATACTGTATTAATATCCTTGATACGCCGGGGCATCAGGATTTCTCGGAAGATACTTACAGAACACTGATGGCGGCAGATTCGGCGGTTATGGTGATTGATGCGTCGAAGGGTGTGGAGGCTCAGACGCGAAAACTGTTTAAAGTATGTGCGATGCGTCATATTCCGATTTTTACCTTTATCAATAAGATGGATCGTGACGCAAAAGATACGTTCGATCTTTTGGATGATATCGAAAAGGAGCTCGGCATTCCGACTTGTCCGGTAAACTGGCCGATCGGCTCGGGAAAAGCATTTAAAGGCGTGTATGACAGACAGAAAAAGGAAGTAGAGCTTTTCTCGGATACGAGGAAAGGAACAGCGACAGGTGAAGTGAAAGTTGTAGCTATGAACAATCCGGAGATTGACTGGCTGATCGGAGATGAAGCAAAGACAACTCTGATGGAAGAAATCGAACTTTTGGACGGCGCTTCGGCAGAATTTGACAGAGAGCTTGTCGATAAAGGCGAGCTCTCTCCGGTGTTCTTCGGTTCTGCACTTACTAACTTCGGGTGGAAACGTTTTTAAGACATTTTCTTTCCATGACGACGTCCCTTTGCCGAGGATGTCAGATCATGGTGCGATCGATCCGATGAAAAGAAAAAGAATTTTCGGCCTTTGTTTTTAAAATTCAGGCAAATATGAATAAAGCTCATAGGGACAGAATTGCGTTTATGCGTATTTGTTCGGGTGAGTTTGATGCCGGGATGAACGTATATCATGTTCAGGAGGAAAAAAGACGTAAGGCTTTCCCAGCCGCAGCAAATGATTGCCAGTGAAAGGAAAAATTATAGACAAAGCATATGGGGAGATATTATCGGTGTATTTGATCCGGGAATTTTTTCGATAGGCGATACACTGACAACGTCAAAAGAAAAATTTGCTTATGAAGGAATTCCGACATTTGCGCCTGAGCATTTTGCAAGAGTGCGTCAGGTTGACACGATGAAAAGGAAACAGTTTGTAAAGGAATCAATCAAATTGCACAGGAAGGAGCAATTCAGATCTTTCAGGAATATAACACAGGAATGGAAGAAATCATTGTCGGCGTTGTCGGCGTTTTGCAGTTTGATGTATTGAAATACCGTTTGAAAAATGAATATAATGTAGAGATCCTCCTCGAAAACCTTCCGTACGAATATATCCGATGGATCGAGAGTGCGGATACGGATCTTGACCGTATAAGCGGAACGTCGGATATGAAGAAAATAAAAGATTTGAAAGACCGGCCGTTACTTTTGTTCATCCATGAGTGGAGCATTAGAATGACGTTGGAAAGAAATGACGGACTTGTTCTTTTCGGAGTTTGGAAGATCTTAAAATCGGATTCAAATACAGAGTTCTCTTGGCGGTGAACTTTTTCTTTGCAAACGGATGGAGATTTGTTATAATAAGAAAAGAGATGATACAAAACGGGAGGTTTTGAATATGGCTAAGCACGAAAGAAATGCTTATACAATACAAAATGATGCGAGTCTCGGCGAAGTTAAGATCGCGGATGAAGTTGTAGCGATCATTGCGGCTCTGGCTGCTACGGAAGTGGATGGCGTTGCTTCCATGGCCGGAAATATTACGAATGAAGTGATTGGAAAGCTTGGAATCAAGAACCTGTCAAAAGGCGTAAAGGTAGATGTATTAGAGGGTGTCGTTACAGTATCTCTGGCATTAAACCTGAAATATGATTACAGTATTATGGAAGTTACGAAAAAGTTCAGGAAAAGGTGAAAAATGCGGTTGAGAATATGACGGGGCTTGAGGTTGCGGATGTCAATATTAAGGTTGCCGGAGTAGAGATGGAGAAACAGAACTGATCTGCTTTCGTATTGCAATATGTGACAAGGCGATCCGCCCCTGACATTGATACTAAGGGATGTCGCAAGACATCCTTTTTCAATATTGCGCGGCAATAAGATACAAGCGGGTACGAGCAGGACAGGAAGATGGCAAAAGGCCGTGTGCGCCGACAGAAGATGATTATGACAATAGAGAGGAATTACTATGGTAAGAACGGAACTTCGGGAACATATATTTAAAATGCTTTTTCAGATCGAGTTTAATGATTCTGTTGATATGCCGGAGAATTTGAACTACTATTTTGAGACGCTTGAAGATGCAAAAAAGAAAAAGACAAACAGTATATACAAAATAAATATGAAGCGATTTTATCACACATAGAAGAAATCGACGGACTTTTAAATGAGAACGCGACAGGCTGGAAAACGACAAGAATGAACAAAGTCGATCTGTCAATTTTACGGTTGGCGCTTTACGAGATAAAATGGGATGAGGACGTTCCGGCAAAAGTTGCGATCAACGAGGCTGTTGAGCTTGCGAAACGTTTCGGAGGAGATAATAGCTCGTCGTTTGTAAATGGTGTGCTTGCTAAATTTGCAAAACAGGAGTTATAAAATGAACGGCATTTATACAGTGAAGCAGGTTAATTCTTATATAAAAAATATGTTTACACAGGATTTCATGCTGAACCGTATCTATGTAAAGGGAGAAATTTCCAACTGTAAATATCACCCATCAGGACATATTTATTTTTCTTTGAAAGATGAGTCCGGCACGATTGTCTGTGTTATGTTTGCAGGCTCAAGGGCGGGGCTTTCTTTTTACATTGAAAAACGGCCAGCGGGTCATCGCATTCGGTTCAGTAAGCGTATATGAAAGAGATGGCAAATATCAGCTTTATGCAAGAGAAATCAAGCTGGACGGAGCAGGAGAACTCTATGAAAAGTTCGAGGCGCTTAAGCGGGAACTTTGTGAAATGGGGATGTTTTCAGACGAATATAAGCAGCGAATTCCTGCCTATGTAAAAACAGTTGGGATTGTGACGGCGCAAAACGGAGCGGCGGTAAGAGATATAATCAATGTTGCAAAACGTAGAAATCCATATGTTCAGCTCATTCTTTATCCGGCCCTTGTTCAGGGTGAAGGAGCGGTGAAGAGCATTATAAGAGGAATACGGATGCTAGAACAACAAGGTGTGGATGTCATGATCGTTGGCAGAGGCGGCGGAAGTATTGAGGAGTTGTGGGCGTTTAACGAAGAAGAGGTTGCACGTGCAATTTTTGAATGTTCCGTTCCGGTCATATCTGCGGTAGGTCATGAAACAGATGTTACAATCGCAGATTTTGTTGCGGATTTACGAGCTCCGACTCCCTCAGCAGCCGCCGAATTGGCAGTGTACGAGATCCGCGAATGTAAAAAACGATGTCTGCGTATGAAGACAGAATTGTTCGGGCTGCCTTGTCACAGATCGGTCTTTTCAGGACGAAAGCGGAGCGTTTCTCAATGAGGCTGAAACTGCTTCATCCACGGCACAAATTATATGAGCACAGGCAATTTACGGCAGAGATGGAAAACAGGATTCGCGATATTATGGAACGAAGACTGACGCAGGAAAAACATCGTCTGGCCTTGAATGCCGAACGAATGAAAAGAGTGTCTCCTCTTTTAAAACTGAGCAGCGGATACTCGTATATAAGATCCGAAGAAGGAAAAAATATACGATCGACAGCTCAGGTGAAACGGGGAGAAAAATTGGAAATCTTTGTAAGCGACGGAAAGATCGAAGCGGAGGTTCATAATACGGAAACAATGATTCACGGATAAAAACGGATCGGCGGAGGTTAAAGTGTCAGAGAAAAAGAAAGAAAATCTTGAGGAGATGTTCAAAGATTTGGAAGAACTGATCGGAAAGATGGAAAATGAAGAAATCACGTTAGAACAAACATTTGATCTATATAATAACGGAATGGAACTTCTTAAAAAATGTAACTTATCCATAGACGAGGTAGAAAAAAAGGTTCTCGTTCTTGATGAAAATGGAGAGACAGATGAATTTTAAAGAAGACTGTAGAAAACGAACAGAAAAAATAGAAGAGATTTTACGAAAATACCTGCCTGATCAGACAGGACATCAGCAGATCATAGAAGAAGCGATGGAATATAGTCTGATGGCAGGTGGAAAACGCCTTCGTCCGATGCTCATGAAAGAGACGTTTGACTTGTTTGGCGGAAAAGGCGGGGTCATCGAGCCGTTTATGGCCGCTATCGAGATGATCCATACATATTCTCTTGTACATGATGACCTTCCGGCAATGGATAATGATGAATATCGAAGAGGGCGTAAGACGACCATGTCGTATACGGAGAAGATATGGGGATTTTGACAGGGGACGCACTTTTGAATTACGCATTTGAGACTGCATGCAGCGCCTTTGAAACAGATCCTCAAAACAGCATCCTGATCGGAAGAGCTCTGAAAATTCTTGCAGGCAAAGCCGGAATTTACGGAATGATCGGAGGTCAGGTGGTCGATGTGAAAGATCTGCAGGATGCAAAATATCAGGAGAACTTCTTGCGTTTATTTATAGATTGAAAACAGGAGCGCTTATTGAGGCGTCTGTAATGATCGGAGCTGTTCTTGCAGGGGCAAAAGAAGAGGAAATCGGAAAAATGGAAGAAATCGCCGGGAAAATAGGACTGGCATTCCAAATACAAGACGATATTCTTGATGTGACGAGTACGACAGAAATACTCGGAAAGCCGGTGCACAGCGATGAAAAAAACGAAAAAACGACTTACGTTACTTGGAAGGGGCTTGAAAAGGCAAAAGAAGAGGCTGCTCGTCTGACGGAAGAGGCGGTAGAAGAACTTCGTTCTATCGGAAAAGAGTGCGGATTTATGGAGGAACTGCTCCGAAGACTTGTATACAGAGAAAAATAGAACTAGGAGGATCAATCATGATAATTGAAATGATCCAGAAAGAGAACGATATAAAAAAACTTGATCATACACAGCTAAAAGAACTTGCAGAAGAGATCCGGGGATTTCTTCTTGATAAGATCAGTTGTACAGGAGGACATGTGGCTTCAAATCTGGGTGTTGTAGAATTGACGATGGCGCTTCATCTTACACTGGATTTTCCGCAGGATAAATTGATCTGGGATGTAGGTCATCAATCTTATACGCATAAACTTCTTACAGGAAGAAAAGATGGTTTTGACGATCTGCGTAAATATGGCGGCATGAGTGGATTTCCGAAACGAAAAGAAAGTGAATGTGATGCTTTTGATACAGGGCATAGTTCTACATCTATTTCGGCAGGTCTGGGGTATGTTGCGGCAAGAGAACTGAAAGGGGAAAAATACAATGTCGTTTCAGTGATCGGAGACGGAGCAATGACCGGGGAATGGCATTTGAGGCATTGAATAATGCTTCCCGTTTGAAAAGTAATTTTATTATCGTGCTGAATGATAATAATATGTCAATTTCTGAAAATGTCGGCGGAGTATCGAAATATTTGGGATGCCTGCGGACAGCACAGGCGTATACTGATCTGAAAAAGGGTGTTGAAGATACTTTAAAAAAATACCGGGGGACAGGCGATCGGATCGTCAGCAGGCTGAAAAAAGACAAAAGTGGGATTAAACAGTTATTTGTTCCGGGAATGTTTTTTGAAGATATGGATATTACATATTTAGGACTGTGGACGGACATGATGTTAAAGAGATGGTGCGTGTGTTCAATGAGGCAAAAAAGGGTGGATCATGCCGTTTTAGTACATGTACTTACGAAAAAAGGAAAAGGGTATCTTCCGGCAGAGGAAAATCCGGCAAAATTTCATGGGACAGGTCCGTTCCATCTTGAGACCGGAGATGCGAAAGAATCAAAAGGGGCGGATACTTATACGGAAGTATTTTCTAAAGTGCTGCTTGATATTGCAAAAAAGACGAGCGTATCGTTGCGATTACGGCTGCGATGGCGGACGGAACAGGTCTTACTCCGTTTGCAAAGCATTTCCCAAATCGTTTTTTGATGTGGGGATCGCGGAAGAACATGCGATGACATTTGCGGCAGGTCTTGCGGCGGGGGGAATGAAACCGATATTTGCAGTATATTCTTCGTTTTTGCAAAGAGCGTATGACCAGACGCTTCATGATGTCTGTCTGCAAAATCTTCCGGTTGTGATCGCGGTAGACAGGGCAGGACTTGTCGGAAGTGACGGTGAAACACATCAGGGGGTGTTTGATTTGTCATTTTTATCAATGATCCCGAATATGACGATCATTTCTCCGAAAAACAGATGGGAAATGGCAGATATGATACGGTTTGCGGCAGATTTTCCATATCCGATCGCAGTGCGGTATCCAAGAGGCGAGGCATATGAAGGAATGAAACAATTCCGCAGTCCGATCTGTTACGGGAAAAAGTGAACTGCTGTATGAAGAAGAAAAGATTGTGATCATATTTGTAGGTCATATGGCAGAACTTGCAGATCAGGTGAGAAAAGGCCTGAAAGAAAAAGGATATTGCTGTTCTCTTGTAAATGCAAGGTTTGTAAAACCTCTTGATACAGAATTGCTGGAAAGATTAGCGGAGAATCACGATCTGTATGTAACGATTGAAGAAAACATGCTGACAGGCGGATTCGGGGAACAGGTTCTTGATTATATTTCAGGAGCAGGTATTAATGTACGCGTGAAAAATTTCGGGATAGCCGATGACTATGTAGAACATGGAAATGTAGATCTGCTCCGCAGGGAAGTAGGTCTTGATAAAGATACGATCGTAAAGCAGATAATTGATGAATATGTGTAACTGAAAGGAAAAAAATATGAAAGAACGCTTGGATGTATTACTTGTAAAAAGAAATCTGGCGGAGTCAAGGGAAAAGGCAAAAGCGATCATTATGTCCGGAAATGTTTTTGTGGAGGGACAAAGAGAAGATAAAGCGGGAAGCACGTTCCCGGAAGAAGTCAGTATCGAAGTTCGGGGGCATACACTTCCGTATGTAAGCAGAGGCGGCTTGAAATTAGAAAAAGCGATCGCAAATTTTGATGTCAGCGTAAAAGATAAAGTCTGTACGGATGTCGGTTCTTCAACGGGCGGTTTTACAGATTGCATGCTTCAAAACGGTGCAAAAAAGGTGTTTGCGATCGATGTGGGACGAGGACAGCTTGATTGGAAACTGAGAAACGACCCGAGAGTTATCTGCATGGAAAAGACGAATATTCGATATGTGACACCTGAAGATTTGGGAGAAGAAATTGATTTTTCTTCTATTGATGTCTCATTTATTTCGCTTACGAAAGTATTGGAGCCGATTCGTAATTATTTGGCAAAAGACGGTGAGATCGTAGCTCTTATTAAACCGCAGTTTGAGGCAGGACGGGAAAAAGTAGGAAAAAAAGGTGTCGTAAGAGAAAAGAGCACACACCGGGAAGTGATTCAGAAAATTATGGATTATGCTATGTCGATCGGTTTCGATCTGTGTGCTCTTGATTTTTCTCCGATCAAAAGGACCGGAAGGAAATATAGAGTATTTGATTCATTTAAAAAGAGTGAAAATGAGGCCGGTGAAAATCTCGGCGGACTTGATCCTGTTATTGTTTCAGACAGAGCATTTGAGACGCTGGCAAAAAGCAGCACGCTTAAGTAATGTATGCGATGCAGTATTTTGTAAAAACAAGAGGACTAAAATGGATTGCTTTTATATTATTACAAATAAATTAAAAGATAAAGATTATGCGATCACGAGTCAGATTGAACAATATATTCAATCTTCCGGTAAAAAAATGTTTTTTGTCGGAAAAAGACAGTGAGGCCATATTATTCCGGGAACTGTTCCTAAGGAAGCAGAATGCGGATTGGTACTAGGTGGTGACGGAACTTTAATCCGTGCGGTCAGAGATCTTGGAGAGCGAAGCCTTCCGCTGCTTGGGATCAATCTTGGAACGCTCGGATATCTTACAGATGTGGATCTTGAAGATTTTGAAAGTGCATTGGATCATTTGTTTTCAGAGACTCCGGTTATTGAAGAACGGATGATGCTGGAAGGAAGCTTTCGTAATTCTCGGAAAGATATGGCGATGAACGATATTGTCATTGCAAGAGAAGGAAAGGTTCGTATCGTAAGTTTTCATATTTATGTCAACGGGGCGCTTCTGAATACTTATCACGCAGATGGAGTGATCATATCGACTCCAACCGGAAGTACAGGTTATAATCTGTCGGCGGGAGGCCCGATCGTTGAACCGACAGCACAGATGATCGTGATCACTCCGATTTGTTCACACGCGCTTAATACAAGCAGTATTGTTCTGTCAGCCGATGATTTGATTGAGGTAGAAGTGTGCGAAGGACGTTATGGAAGGCAGGAACAGGTTTCTCTTTGCTTTGACGGTGCAGAACAGACAACTCTTGTCACGGGAGAAAGAGTTTGTATTAAGCGGTCGTCTCATACGGCAAAACTGATCAAATTAAGCAAAGAAAGCTTTATGAAAACAATGCGTAAAAAAATGAAAGGAAATTGAACATATGAAAGTCAGCCGTCATGCAAAAATTATTGAACTTATCAGTCAGTATGATATTGAAACACAGGAAGAACTGGCAGAATATCTGAATAATGCGGGGTTTAAAGTGACGCAGGCTACTGTGTCGAGAGATATACGTGATCTGAAGTTGTCAAAAGTATCTACAGGAAGCGGACATCAGAAATATATTCTTCACAGGATCGAAGAACCCGGAATGAGTGAAAAATATATACGTGTCTTAAAAGATGGGTATGTGGCGATGGATATGGCGCAGAATATTCTAGTGATCAAGACTGTTTCCGGTATGGCAATGGCTGTGGCTGCCGCTGTAGACGCAATGAAATGGCATGAGGTCGTAGGCTGTATTGCAGGAGACGATACGATCATGTGTGCAATCAGAACTGTAGAAGATACAGCGGCCGTAATGGATAAGATAAGAAAGATCGTTTCAAGAGAAGTATAGGTGAATGGTATGCTACAAAATCTACATGTGAAAAATATTGCTTTGATCGATGAGACAGAAGTAGATTTCGGACAAGGATTGAATATATTGACAGGAGAAACCGGGGTGGGAAAGTCTATCTTGCTCGGCTCTGTCGGACTGGCTCTTGGAGGAAAGTATAGTTCTGATCTTTTTGAGAAACGGGGCGGAAAATGGTCTGGTAGAGCTGACTTTTTCGGTTGACGACGGACAGATCAGACAAAAACTGGAAGAGATGGATATTATTCCGGATGACGGTATGGTTACTTTAACAAGAAAGTTTACAGGAAGCAGAAGCATAAGCCGCATTAATGGAGAGACAGTGAATACAGGAAAGTTGAAAGAAGCGGCAGAGCTTTTGATTGACATTCATGGTCAGCATGATAATAAAACCTTACTTCAAAGGAAGAATCATTTGGTGCTTCTGGATCTTTTGGGAGAAAAGAGATTGCTCCGATCAAATCAGAAATGTCAAAATGTTATAAAGAATATCGGGCGATCTGTAAAAAGGAGGAAGAAACTTCTTTAAATGATGAAGAAAGGCGAAGAGAACTTTCTCTTTATGAATTTGAAGTACACGAGATCGAAGAGGCTGCTCTTCGGGAAAATGAGGATGAAGAATTAGAGGAAACATACCGAAGGATGACGGAGAGCAGAAAAATCACGGATGCAGTTGCGCAGACTTATCGCTATACATGCGAGGACAGTTCGGCAAATGCAGGTGATTGTCTTACTCGGGCGATACGTGCGTTTCGGGAGGCGGCGGAATTTGATGAAGAGGGAGACCGTCTGTGCGCTCTGCTTATGGATGTGGACAGCCTTCTGAATGATTTTAACAGAGAACTGTCCGAATATGCCTCAAAATTTGAATTTTCAGAAGAAGAGTTCAAAGAGACAGAGGAACGGTTGAATCTGATCAATCATTTAAAAGCAAAATATGGAAGTTCTGTAAGTGATGTCCTTGCATATTGCGAATCAAAACGCCATAGAATAGAACAGCTTAATGATTATGATGCATATATAAAACAAATTGAAGAAGAGAAAGAAAAGCGTTAAAAAAAGTAGAACGTGTAACGAAAAAACTTCATGATGTAAGAAATCGATATAAAACAGTTTTTGCTGACGAAATCTGTATTCATCTGAAGGAATTAAATTTTCTCGATACAAGGTTTGAGATACATTTAAAAGATGCAGGACAGTTTAGCGCGAACGGAAAAGACGAAGCGGAATTTTATCTTGCGCTTAATCCCGGCGAGCCTGTAAAGCCGCTTGAGAATATTGCATCAGGCGGAGAACTTTCCCGTATTATGCTTGCGATAAAAACGGTTCTGGCAGATGCGGAAGATACGCCGACTTTGATTTTTGACGAGATTGATGCCGGAATATCGGGAGTTACGGCAGCAAAAGTCGGAGAAAAACTAAAGCTGATAGGTAAAAGCAGGCAGGTGATTTGCATTACTCATCTTTCACAGATAGCAGCAGTGGCAGACAGTCATTTTCTGATTGAAAAATCTGCGGAAAACGAAAGCGTAAAAACAAGGATTCGTCTATTGAACGAAGAAGATTCGGTAAAAGAACTGGCGCGTATTCTGGGTGGAGATAAGATTACATCCAGTATTATGGAAAGTGCCCGTGAAATGAAAGAAATGGCAAAGAGTGAAATATAATACTAGTGTGGAAAAAGAAGAAACCACATATACTAGAAACGGATACAGAGAAGTATCCGTTTCTTTTTATATAGGAAAGAAGGAGCGGATGCGGATAAAAAATTATCGAGATATCAGAGAAAGGGTGTGGATATGTTGAAAAAAACAAAAGTATGTGACCGTTCCTCTCCTTCTTCTTTGCGGCTATGGGTATTTTGCAGTATCAAATGATTCGTGGAAAGAAACCGGTTTCGACAGATGCGGGAATAGAAGCGATGAATAATGATACGGTGCTTGTCGGAGGAATGCCGATTGGTATTTATATGGAAACGGACGGAGTGATGGTTCTTAATACAGAGCAGATTGCCGGAGCGGATGGAAAGGAGCATGAACCAGCAAAAGGAATTGTTAAAGCAGGCGATTATATTATGGCAGTAGATCATTGTGAAATTACGGGAAAAAAAGAGCTTTTGGAGGCTGTCGGAAATCTAACCGGAACGTTCGTGGTGTTGACGGTCAGACGAAATGGGGAGACGATAGATTTGAAAATAAAGCCGGTTGAATATGAAACGGGAGAATATCGGCTTGGTATATGGGTTCGCGATAATGTACAAGGCTTGGGAACAGTTACTTTTTTAACGGATCAAAGTCGGTTTGGCGCGCTTGGGCATGGGATTCATGACGTGGATACAAGTGTTCTTATGTCGATTGCGGAAGGAAATGTATACCGCACGAGTATCAGAGATATCACAAAAGGACAGAGCGGATCTCCGGGAAGTATGGAGGGTATGATCATTTATAACAATTATAATATTCTCGGTACAATCGATAAAAATACAGAGGCTGGGATTTATGGGAAAATCGACAAAATTGATGAACTTTTCACAGAACAGACGGCAATCAGGACTGCAAAAAAAGAAGAAATTATAACAGGACCTGCTACAATCCGATGTTTTGTAGATAATGAAGTTAGAGAATTTGATATTGAAGTGACTCAAGTCGACATGATGTCTCAGGAGATCAATAAAGGACTTGTGATTAAGGTGACGGACGAAGAACTTCTTGAAAAAACAGGAGGGATTATTCAGGGGATGAGCGGAAGTCCGATCATACAAAACGGGAAATTGATCGGAGCAGTAACCCACGTTTTCGTACAAGACTCGACAAAAGGTTACGGAATATTCATAGAAAATATGTTAAAACAGGTGAATTTACCGGAAATGTGTGGATAAATGTCGAATTGTTACTACAAGATTCGCTTGATTATGCAAAATGGCATAGATATAATAAGCGAGTGGCGTTTTAAAGGGATGGTCTCAAAACTAAAGGAGAGACGAGAATGGAGCATTTGAGTGTGGCGATCGCTGACGACAACCAGAGAATTCTAGATATGCTTGACGACATCATACAAACGGACAAGGAACTGGATCTCGTCGGAAAGGCGAAAAATGGTGAAGAGATGTGTCAGATCATCAAAGATAAACAGCCGGATGTTGTCCTGCTTGATCTGATCATGCCGAAAATGGATGGATTGACAGTAATGGAGCAAGTAAACAAGCAGGAGTTTGTCGACAAAAGACCGTATTTTATAGTGCTTACTGCTGTCGGACAGGAAAAAATTACAGAAGATGCATTTAATAAAGGTGCAAATTACTATATTATGAAACCGTTTAATCATACGATTTTATTGGATCGGATCAAATCGATCCGAAAAAAGCCGGCGGTTTTTGAAAAGAAAAATGAAGAGAGTATACAGGAAGTTTCATCAAGACGGGAAAATCTGGAAAGCAGAGTGACGAATATGCTTCATGAGATTGGAATACCGGCGCATATCAAAGGGTATCATTATCTGCGGGATGCGATCATGATGGCAGTAAACGACATGGATGTGTTGAATGCAATTACAAAAATATTGTATCCTACAGTTGCAAAATAATACCGGACAACGTCAAGCCGCGTCGAACGGGCAATTCGACATGCGATCGAGGTGGCATGGAGCCGCGGAAAATTGGATACGCTTGATGAGCTTTTTGGATATACTGTGAGTACAGGAAAGGGAAACCGACCAATTCAGAGTTTATTGCGCTGATTGCCGATACAATTCAGCTTGAATACAGGCATAAAAACTAGGAAAGTCCTTTTCATTGCGCAGAGAATAGGGTATAATAACAATTAACAGAATTCTTTCCGGGCATTTATGTGAAGAATGGGAGGATCAGGATATGAAAAATATTTTGTTTGCTGCATCGGAGTGTGTACCGTTTATCAAAACCGGAGGTCTGGCAGATGTTGTCGGTTCGCTTCCGAAAGATTTTCGACAAAGAAAAATATGATGTTCGTGTTGTTATTCCGAATTACATGTGCATGAAACAGGAGTGGAAAGAGAAGTTAGAGTATGTTGCCCATTTTTATATGGACATTGCAGGTCAGGACAGGTATGTCGGAGTACTGAAGATTGAATTGAACGGTATTATTTTCTATTTTATCGATAATGAATATTATTTCAGTGGATTTGCTCCGTATGATGGGGATCCGAAGTGGAATATAGAAAAGTTTGCCTTCTTTTCAAAAGCAGTGCTGAGCATACTTCCGGTGATCGGATTTCGTCCGGAACTGATTCATTGTCATGACTGGCAGACGGGACTGATACCGGTTTATCTTGATAATTTCAGATATCTGGGAGAATACTATCGCGGAATTAAAACTGTGATGACAATCCACAATCTGAAATTCCAGGGGGTATGGGATACGAAATCTGTTCGCGAAATTACCGGACTTCCGGAATACTATTTCGTTCCGGATAAGATGGAGGCATATAAAGATGCAAACTTGCTTAAAGGCGGTATCGTATATGCCGATAAAGTGACAACGGTAAGTAACAGTTATGCAGAAGAGATCAAAACACCGTTTTACGGTGAAGGTCTTGACGGATTAATGTCGGCAAGGGCAAATGATCTTTGCGGTATTGTCAACGGCTTGGATTATACAGACTGGGATCCGGCTTCAGATCCTAGAATTGCAAAAACCTTTTCGGTTGAAGATTTCAGGAAGAATAAAGTTCGTAATAAGAAAGCGCTGCAGGAAGAACTCGGTTTAGAGAAAGATACAAAAACGATGATGATCGGAATGATCTCACGGCTTACAGATCAAAAAGGATTTGATCTTGTCGATTACGTTATGGATGAACTTTGTCAGGATGCGGTTCAGATCGTTGTGCTTGGAACAGGTGATGTGAAATATGAGAATATGTTCCGTCATTTTGCATGGAAGTACTCCGGAAAAGTATCCGCAAACATCTTTTATTCGGATGAACTTTCACATAAGATTTATGCTTCCTGCGATGCATTTCTTATGCCATCACTGTTTGAACCGTGCGGATTAAGTCAGCTGATGAGCCTGCGTTATGGAACGATTCCGATTGTGCGTGAGACAGGCGGACTTAGAGATACGGTTGAAGCGTATAATGAATTTGACAAGACAGGAACAGGATTTAGCTTTACTAATTATAATGCACATGAGATGCTTAATACAGTTCGTTATGCGGAAAGAATTTATTATGACAGAAAACGTGACTGGAATAAGATCGTAGAACGTGCGATGAGCAAAGATTTTTCATGGAAGAATTCTGCCGGACAATATCAGGAATTATACAAGAGCTTGATCGGGGAATAAGACATAGTAAGAGGTACATATAAAAACACAAGACGGACATTCGTTTCGTCTTGTGTTTTTTTGCAGCAGCGCCGAACAGGGGTTAAATTTATCTAAGTTCTTGCCACTCGTTTGCAAATCCAAAATGTGCTTTTGGTATTTTCGGTCGTTTGAAGAAACAATACTTGACAGAAAAAAGCGTTTTAGAGGATAATTTTACCTAAAAATGTCGAAGGAAATGGATTTCTAATACTTAGCCGTACGACAGAGAAAAACAGTCAGGAGAGTAAAGATGAAAATTATAGACAGATTAAAAGAAGACAAAATACATATTTCATTTGAAGTGTTTCCGCCGAAGACCGATGCGGGATTTGAAAAAGTGATCGCGGCAACTGATGCTATGGCGAAGTTAAATCCGGCGTTTATCAGCGTGACATATGGTGCGGGCGGCGGTACGAGTAAGAATACGGCAAAGATCGCATCTCATATAAAGGATGATCTCGGGTGGTTAGTCTTGCACACTTGACATGTGCTTCTTCAACGATAGAGGAAGTAAGAGATGTGATTGAAAATCTGAAAGAAAACGGGATTGAAAACATTCTTGCGCTTCGGGGAGATATCCCGGAAGGGATGCCGTTCCCGAACGGAAATCGTTTTAGATATGCATATGAGTTGATAGAGGAGATTCGTAAGCATGGCGATTTTTGTATCGGAGCTGCATGTTATCCGGAAGGTCATGTAGAAAACGAACATAAGGCAGAAGATATCAGGTATTTAAAACAAAAAGTAGATAGCGGCGTTGATTTTCTTACGACACAGATGTTTTTTGATAACGATATCCATTATAATTTTTTATACAGGATCAGGGAAGCAGGGATCAATGTTCCGGTACTCCCGGGAATTATGCCGATGACGAGTGAGAAACAGATGAAAAGAAGTCAGGAATTGTCAGGGACAGTGTTTCCGAGAAGATTTTTTAGCTCTCCTTGATCGGTTCGGCAGCTCGGCGGCGGCGATGGAACAGGCGGGAATCGCATATGCGACCGATCAGATCATTGATCTTCTTTCTAACGGTGTGAACAATATTCATATTTATACAATGAATAAACCGCATGTTGCAGCTGCAATTATGAACAATTTGTCGGAGATTATAAAGGCGTAGGTGATAGAATGGAAAAATGTTTTCAGGAAGCTGTCCGCTATTTGGGGTATGGGAAAAATCCGGTAGATGAGGCAACAAGCCGTGTTGTTGAAAAAGGTTTTTGGAGCTGGAAAAAGTATCGGCGCTTCGCTCGGTGTTTCGTATTTTTGAAATGAATCGGATAGATGAAGAAAAAAGTTGCGATCGGAACATTACAGATTAGCAGCAAAAGCCTTGCAAGAAACTTAAATCACTGTGAAAAGGCTGTTTTGTTCGGTGCGACATTAGGGACAGGAGTGGATCGTCTGATAGCAAGAACATCTCTGACAGATATGGCAAACGCTGTTGTGCTTCAGGCATGTGCAGCGGCAATGCTGGAAGAATTTTGTGATGAGAAACAATTTGAAATCGGCGAGGAACTTGAAAAGGAAGGTCTTTATCTGCGCCCGAGGTTCAGTCCGGGATACGGCGATTTTGATATCGGTTTTCAGAAATCATTTATGCAGATGCTGGATTGTGCAAAGGCAATCGGACTTACGATGACGGAAAGTTTTATGATGACACCGACGAAATCTGTTACCGCAGTGATCGGGGCAAGTCGAATAAAAGAGAGATGCCCGATTGCAGGCTGCGAAGTCTGCGATAAGAAAGAGTGTATTTACAGACGCTGACAGTTAGATGTATGAGACAAATATGTAGAGAAGGAAAACGACGAAAAAAGGAGAAAGAGATGATCAGACAACGACTTGGAAAAGACCTCCTCTTTTTTTGATGGGGGAATGGGAACTCTGCTTCAGGAAAAAGGGCTCGCGCCGGGAGAATTACCGGAGACGTGGAATCTGACACATTCGGAAGAAATATACAAGATACACAGGCAATATATAGAAGCCGGAAGCGATATCATTTTGACGAATACATTTGGTGCAAATGCGCTGAAGTTTCATGATGATTCCTGCTCTTTAGAAGAGATTATAAAGGCGGCGGTCAGCCATGTGAAAAAAAGCAGAGCGGGAGGCGCTCTTACAAACAGGAGACGAGCGTAAAATCTATACGGCTCTTGATGTCGGACCTACGGGGAAATTGCTGAAACCTATGGGAGATCTGGAATTTGAGACGGCATATGAAGCTTTTAAGGAAGTAGTGATCTTAGGAGAGCAGGCGGGAGCAGATTTAATCCATATAGAGACAATGAGCGATACATACGAATTAAAAGCAGCTGTTTTAGCGGCGAAAGAAAACACGTCTCTTCCGGTATTTGCTACCGTAATATTTGACGAGAGGAAAAAACTTTTGACAGGAGCGGATGTTTCATCTGTTGTTGCGCTTTTACAAGGTTTAGGCGTCGATGCTCTCGGGATAAACTGCGCAATGGGACCAAAAGAGATGCTTCCGGTGTTGGAAGAACTGATCAAATATTCGTCTGTTCCGATTATTGTAAAGCCAAATGCAGGACTTCCGAAACAGAGAGACGGGAAAACATATTATGATGTGACAGAAGATGAATTTGCGGCATATATGGAGCAAATCGTCCGGATGGGGGCATGTGTGATCGGAGGCTGCTGTGGAACGACGCCGGAACATATCCGTGCCATGCGTAAAAGATGTGAAAACGCAGAACTTGTTCCGGTGACAGAAAAAGAGTTTACGGTTGTTTCCTCTTACGGGCAAAGCGTTATTTTGGGTGAGGGTTCAAAAATTATCGGAGAGCGGATAAATCCCACCGGTAAAAAACGGTTTAAACAAGCGCTGAAAGAACACGATCTTGACTATATTTTAAGAGAAGGGATTACACAGCAGGATCAGGGAGCTCACATTCTTGATGTGAATGTCGGACTGCCGGATATTGACGAGCCGGCGCTTATGGAAGAGGTAGTTCAGGAACTGCAAAGCGTCGTTAATATTCCGCTGCAGATAGATACGGTTGATGAAAAAGCGATGGAAAAAGCGCTTCGTATTTACAACGGAAAGGCAATGGTTAATTCCGTAAGCGGAAAGAAAGAGTCAATGGAAAAAGTGTTTCCTCTTGTAAAAAATACGGCGGAGTTGTTATCGGTCTGACTTTTGATGAAGACGGAATTCCGGCGGATGCGGACGGCCGTGTGAGGATTGCGGAAAAAATCATAAAAACAGCGGAAAATTCGGGATTAAAAAGAAAGATATCGTAATCGACGCACTCGCAATGACGATCAGTTCTGAGCCGGAAGGAGCAAAAGTGACATTGGAGACGCTTCGCAGACTTCGAGATGAGATCGGAGTCACTACAGTTCTCGGAGTTTCTAATATATCCTTTGGACTTCCATGCCGCCCGATCGTAAACGCAGCCTTTTATACAATGGCAATGCTAAACGGTCTGAGTGCCGGAATTATAAATCCATCATCGGAAGACATGATGAAATCGTGGTATGCATACCATGCTCTTATGAATCTGGATAATAATTGTGAACAATATATTCAAAAATATGCCAATTCGGTAGTGAGCACAAATATAATGAAAACATCTGAACTTTCCGAAACGAAATTAAAGGGGAAAATGACAGAAGCAGAAAAAGCAGCTCAAAAATGACGCTTCAAGAGGCAATCGAAAAAGGGCTGCGGGATGACGCGGGGAAAATTACAACAGATATGATTGCGACAGAAGCTCCGCTCGATATTATCAACGAAGAATTGATTCCTGCATTAAATCATGTCGGCGACGGCTTTGAAAAAGGAACTGTTTTTCTGCCTCAGCTTCTGATGAGTGCGGAAGCTGCAAAATCCGCATTTTCTGTTCTGAAGGAAAAGATGGAAAAAAGCGGTGAGATCAGAGAAAAAAGGGACGAGTCATTTTGGCGACCGTGAAAGGAGATATTCATGATATCGGAAAAAATATCGTGAAAGTGCTTTTAGAAAATTACAGTTTTGATGTGATCGATCTTGGAAAAGACGTATCGCCTGAAAAAATTGTAGAAACGGCATGTGAAAAGCAAGTTCCGCTTGTTGGATTAAGCGCTCTTATGACAACAACGGTAGTCAGTATGGAAGAGACGATAAAGATGCTTCGGGAAAAGAAACCGGACTGTAAAGTGATGGTCGGGGGAGCTGTGCTCAACCAAGAGTATGCAGATATGATCGGTGCGGATTTTTATGGGAAAGATGCGATGCAGTCCGTACATTACGCCGAAAAGATTTTTAAAGATGCTCTGCAAAAAAGTGCCGATAAAAAAGAATAAATACTTGTCAGAGAAAGAATATTCGGTTGTTGACAATGATTTTGTAAACAGATATATTTAAAGAAATAGGAACAGATGTGCTCGTCGTTTCAATTTAGTATATCAGGAGGTAAGTGCAGATGATGAGAGGATTACATACTCCGGTACGGGCAATCCGGAGAAGAGTGTTTAAGGAAGTGGCGCAGCTTGGATTTAAGGCAGATGCGGATACGCTTCTTGCGGATATGGAAGCCATTCCGTATGCGATCGTAAATGAAGATTCAGAGAAATAGAGAAAGCGTTTACCGCGCACGGGCGATCGTAAAGGGAACGGCTGCGTTTGGCGATGGGACTTTCCCTGCGTCCGGAAAATAAGCCGGTTCATTTAACTGCGGGCGTGGAAGCAAGCAATATCTCTGAAAAATATTATGAGCCTCCGCTGATGCAGGTTATTCCGTCCGCATGTGAAAGCTGCGAAGAGAATAAATACGAGGTAAGCAATATCTGTAAAGGCTGTCTTGCGCACCCGTGTCAGGAAGTCTGTCCGAAAGACGCTATTTCCATGGTGAACGGGCGGTCGTATATCGATCAGGAAAAATGTATCAAATGCGGAAAATGCAAATCAGTCTGTCCGTACGATGCGATCGCGAAAAAGGAGCGTCCATGTCAGAAAGCCTGCGGTGTGAATGCGATTAAATCCGACAAAATGGGAAGAGCATATATTGATAATGAAAAATGTGTTTCATGCGGTATGTGTATGGTAAGTTGTCCGTTTGGCGCGATTTCGGATAAGTCTCAGATATTCCAGCTTGCACGGGCGTTATCAGAAGGTGAAAATGTAATTGCGGAGATCGCTCCGGCATTTGTAGGACAGTTCGGTGATAATATTACACCGAGAAATATTAAAGCCGCTCTTCGTGAACTCGGATTTTCGGAAGTGTATGAAGTTGCGCTTGGAGCAGACATCGGCGCGATTGCAGAGGCGCATCACTATGTGGATAAAGTTGTGACGGGTGAACTGCCGTTTCTTTTGACATCCTGTTGTCCTTCATGGTCTGTCATGGCAAAAAATTTTTCCCGGATCTGATCGACCAGATCTCCCAGGAACTTACTCCTATGGTGGCGACGGCAAGGACAATTAAGCAGAAACACCCTGAAGCAAAAAAGTAGTCTTTATCGGACCATGTGCCGCGAAGAAACTGGAAGCGTCAAGAAGAAGCGTGCGAAGTGACGTTGATTTTGTTGTTACTTTTGAGGAATTGCAGGCAATGTTTGATGCAAAAGAGATCGATCTGACAGCTTATGAGGCAGAGTCTTCCTTCCATGATGCGACAGGAGCCGGACGTGGATACGCCTGTGCAGGAGGAGTTGCAAAGGCAATAGAAAAATGTATTAACGAATATTATCCTGATGTACAGGTGAATATTGAGCACGCAGAAGGATTGAAGGAATGTAAAAAGATATTAACTCTGGCAAAGGCAGGCAAGATGAACGGTTGTCTGATCGAAGGAATGGGATGTCCGGGAGGATGTATTGCCGGAGCGGGAACGAATATTCCTCTTCCGAAGGCGAAGAAAGATCTTGCGGCTTTCGTGAAAAACTCAAGTAAGTCAATTCCGCCGAAAGAATTAGAAGAGATCGAACTTGATTAAAATAAATACAAATTTGACAGCCGGACTGCAAGAAAAGAAAGCGGAAATGCCGTAAACGGAAAATTGCAGATAAAATATGGGATAAGATAAGTAAGCGGGCCTTTTTTTGGCGTTGTAGGTTTGTCAAACATATGTTACACCCCGATCAATAAATTCCCTCAGAACAGTTTGTGGTGATTTCCACCCCAGAGGTCTCATGGGAAACTGGTTATAATCCCTACGGTTATAGGTTTGAAGCTGCTTGGAAAAATCCTCAAAGGAATAGAAAGTATGCGAGGTATAAAACGTTCATTATCCTTGCGGTGGCTGCGTTCCACTTTTCCGTTATGACGTGGTGTAAAGGGTCGGATCAGTTTATGTTGGATGCCAAGTTCTTTTAAAGTCCGTTGGAATAAAGTCAATGTTTCTTTGCCGGAAGTGGAAAAGCGCTTTGTAAACTCCACGCCGTTGTCTGTCTGAACGCATTCGATTGGCATAGGAAAGCGTTGGATCAGATGCTTGAGGAACTGTGCGGATGAATAGGTGCTGTGTTCTTCAAAAGCTTCCACATACCGCCAGCGGGAGTACTCATCAATGGCGGTATACTGATAGAATTTCTTTCCTTTCGCATTATTGACAAGACAACATGCAGGAACGAATTTCACATCGACCTGGATACGCTGTCCGGGATATTTCATCTGCTCATAAGGCTTCGGAATATATTTGGGATTCGGAAGTTTTGAGCCAAGATTCCCTGTTTCTTCAGAAAACGATACAATCCTGGGATGGAACGTTTATAACCGCGCTGCATAAGTTTGACCCAAAAGACAACCAGACCAGAATGGGGATTGCGCCTACGCATATCTTGGATCAGCTTGATTTCTTCAGGTGTATGCTGATTGGGATGGTGATGGGGACGGCGTGAACGATCGCGGAGAGACTCTATTGTGCCGTCATAGCGGCGCTTCCAACGATAAATATACTGGCGGTTTGTCTTATATTTAATTGCTGCTTTTGAGACACCATATTTTTCGGCGAAACGGATCAGGGATAGACGATACCTCTATCTTGTGTTATACTTGCCATGCGGGAATACTTCCTTTCTTAAATGTTTAGGTTTGGTAGCTTAAAGCATAACACAGAAAAGGTATTTCCGCTTTTTAATTATTCAGTTGTAACACATGTATTGTAATCCTACAAGTAAGCGGGCGCTTTTTTTGGCGTCCGCTTTACAAATATAACCCTCTATGATATATTATAAAACAGGCTTTTGGAGCGAAAGAGGAGGAAAATGCAATGAAGGCATATGGAGTAAATGAACTTAGAAAAATGTTTTTAGAGTTCTTTGAGAGTAAAGGACATCTTGCGATGAAGAGTTTTTCATTGGTGCCGCACAATGATAAGAGCCTTCTGCTTATCAATTCGGGTATGGCGCCGTTAAAACCATATTTTACAGGACAGGAGATTCCGCCGAGAAAGCGAGTGACTACCTGCCAGAAATGTATCCGTACGGGAGATATTGAAAATGTCGGAAAGACAGCGCGTCACGGTACATTTTTTGAAATGCTCGGAAATTTTTCGTTTGGAGATTACTTTAAAGAAGAAGCGATTCAGTGGACATGGGAATTTCTGACAGAAGTAGTCGGCCTTGACCCGAATAGACTGTACCCGTCCGTATATGAGGACGATGCGGAAGCATTTGAAATATGGAATAAGAAGATGGGGATTCCGGCAGAACGTATCTTTAAATTCGGAAAAGAAGATAATTTCTGGGAGCATGGTTCCGGTCCGTGCGGACCCTGTTCAGAAGTGTATTATGACAGGGGAGAAAAATACGGCTGTGGAAGTCCTGATTGTACAGTAGGCTGCGAGTGCGACCGTTACATGGAAATTTGGAATAATGTATTTACACAGTTTGACAATGACGGAAACGGCAATTACAGTGAGCTGGAGCAGAAGAATATTGATACGGGAATGGGATTGGAACGTCTGGCGTCTGTTGTGCAGGATGTAGATTCTATTTTTGATGTTGATACGATTAAAGCGCTTCGTGATCACGTATGCCGCCTTGCGGAAAAAGAATACGGGGAAGAGTACAACAATGATGTCTCGATCCGCGTCATTACAGATCATGTCCGTTCTGTGACTTTTATGATCTCAGATGGAATTATGCCGTCTAATGAAGGCCGCGGTTATGTTCTTCGCCGTCTGCTTAGAAGAGCCTGCCGTCATGGAAGACTTCTCGGCATTCACAAAGGATTCCTGCCGGAGCTTGCAGAAACTGTCATTGCGGGATCAAAAGACGGGTATCCGGAGCTGGAGGAGAAGAAAGAATTTATTTTGAACGTGATTTCCAAAGAGGAAGAGCAGTTCAATAAAACAATAGATCAGGGACTTGGAATTTTGGCAGAGATGATCTCTGATATGGAGAAAAAAAGAAGAAAAGATATTAAACGGCGAAGATGCTTTCCGCCTGTATGACACATATGGATTCCCTCTCGATCTGACAAAAGAAATTTTGGAAGAAAAAGGACTCTGTGTGGATGAAGATGGATTTAAAGCCTCCATGGAAGTTCAGAGAAAAAAAGCCCGTGACGCCCGTGAAGTGACGAATTATATGGGAGCTGATGTAACAGTATATGAGTCTATCGATCCGAATGTGACAAGTGAATTTGTCGGATATGAACATCTTACATGGGAATCAGACGTGACTGTTCTTACAACGGAAACGGAGATTGCGGACGCATTATCTGAAGGAGAGCACGGTACGGTCTTTGTTCAGGAGACCCCGTTTTATGCGACAAGCGGAGGTCAGGAGGCGGATACAGGATATATCCGTACTGCAGAAGGTGAATTTAAAGTAGAAGATACAGTGAAATTGCTCGGCGGAAAAGTCGGTCATGTCGGAGTTATGACAAAGGGAATGATCAGATCCGGAGATAAAGTAGTGCTGGAAGTGGATGCGAAAAAAGCGTGCTCTTTCAGCAAGGAATCATAGCGCAACTCATCTTCTTCAAAAGCACTTCGTACAGTGTTGGGAAGTCATGTAGAACAGGCAGGATCAAGCGTAAATGAAGACAGACTTCGCTTTGATTTTACACATTTTTCGGCGATGACAGAAGATGAGATCACACAGGTTGAGAAACTTGTCAATGAAAGTATTGCAAAAGCATACGATGTAGATATTAAAAATATGCCGATCGAAGAGGCAAAAAAGACAGGAGCGCAGGCTCTGTTCGGAGAAAAATACGGTGATATAGTCCGTGTCGTGAATATGGGAGATTATTCTATTGAATTTTGCGGCGGAACTCATGTGAATAACACATCGGAGATTATGGCTCTGAAAATTGTTTCAGAGACAGGTGTGGCGGCAGGAGTTCGCAGAATTGAGGCTTTGACTTCAGAAGGGCTGATGAAATATTATGCGCAGACAGAAGAAAAATTGAAAAATGCGGCAGCGCTTTTAAAAGCAACGCCTGACAATTTATCAGATAAGATTCATCATATGATTGCTGAAAACAAAACATTACACAGCGAAGTGGAAAGTCTGAAAAGTAAGATCGCTCAAAGTGCGGCAGGAGACGTACTGGATCAGGTGAAAGAAGTAAAAGGAATAAAACTTTTGGCAGCGCAGATCGAGGGCGTTGACATGAACGGACTTAGAGAACTTGGCGATCAGTTGAAAGAAAAATTAGAGACGGAGTTGTCGTCCTTGCATCAGGAAGCGATGGTAAAGTCAGTCTGATGGCTACTGCGACAGACGGAGCGATGAAAAAAGGCGCTCACGCCGGAAATCTTGTGAAAGCGATCGCAGGATGTGTCGGAGGCGGCGGCGGTGGTCGTCCGAATATGGCGCAGGCGGGAGGAAAGAATCCGTCAGGAATCCAGGATGCATTGAAAAAAGCGGAAGAAGTTCTTGCAGAACAGATCAAAGAATAGTTTTATTTTGTAAAAATATAGAAAAATGCATTTTTATAAGCTTTTATGAAGTTTTTGCTCGGAAATAGTTGACGGGAGAAAAATATGTTATAATCTTTATTAGTGCAATAAAAATACCCGAACAGTCGTATTATGCACAATACAAGGCTGGAGGGGAGGTTAGGTGTGAGACTATGTCAAATGTAATCGTTAAAGAAAACGAGACGTTAGATAGCGCTTTACGCAGATTCAAAAGAAACTGTGCTAAAGCTGGTATTCAGCAGGAGATCCGCAAAAGGGAGCACTATGAAAAACCAAGCGTAAGACGTAAGAAAAAATCTGAAGCTGCTAGAAAACGTAAATATAATTAATAAGTGCGCTTTTTGATACTTAAACAGGATGCCGACGGCATCCTGTTTTTCGTTATGGAAGAAAGAATCTGATTAAATTATATAGCGCCCAAAATGAATAAAACAAGATGTTTTTCTTTCAAAATAGGATATATTATATGTAATAAAGGCAAAAAATTGAAATTTTACGTTGACAATCTTTCATTTTCCTTTTAAAATGTACGAGTAGAAAAAATTCTATGTCGGATATGATCCGTAAATTCATTCAGGAGGTAATTTGAGATGTCATACGTTGATGAAGTAATTGATTTAGTTGTAAAGAAGAATCCTGCTGAGCCGGAATTCCATCAGGCAGTAAAAGAGGTACTGGAGTCTCTTCGTGTTGTGATTGAAGCAAATGAAGAAAAATTCCGTAAAGAAGCTCTTCTTGAGAGACTGGTAGAGCCTGAGAGACAGATTAAGTTCCGTGTACCGTGGGTAGATGACAAGGGTCAGGTTCAGGTTAATACAGGATACCGCGTACAGTTCAACAGTGCAATAGGACCGTATAAAGGCGGACTTCGTCTTCATCCATCTGTAAACCTTGGTATTATCAAATTCCTCGGTTTTGAGCAGATTTTCAAAAACTCCCTTACAGGACTTCCAATCGGAGGCGGTAAAGGCGGATGTGATTTTGATCCAAAGGGCAAATCCGACAGAGAAGTTATGGCATTTTGTCAGAGTTTTATGACAGAACTCTGTAAATATATCGGCGCAGATACAGACGTTCCGGCAGGAGATATCGGAACAGGCGCAAGAGAGATCGGATATATGTTCGGTCAATATAAGAGAATCCGCGGCGTTTACGAAGGCGTTCTTACAGGAAAAGGCTTAAGTTACGGCGGTTCTCTTGCAAGAAGAAAGAAGCGACAGGATATGGTCTGTTATACCTGACACAGGAGATGCTTAAGATCAACGGAAAAGAACTGGCAGGAAAGACAGTTGCAGTTTCAGGTTCAGGTAATGTTGCAATTTATGCGACGGAAAAAGCACAGGAACTTGGAGCAAAAGTAGTGACAGTAAGTGATTCTACAGGATGGGTATATGATCCGGAAGGAATTGATCTTGCAGCATTGAAAGAAATTAAAGAAGTAAATCGTGCAAGACTGACAGAGTATAAAAAATATCGTCCGAATTCCGAATATCACGAAGGAAAAGGAGTATGGTCTGTGAAAGTTGATATCGCTCTTCCATGCGCAACACAGAATGAACTTCATCTTGAAGATGCAGAAATGCTTGTTGCAAACGGATGTATGGCAGTTGCAGAAGGCGCTAATATGCCGACTACGATGGAAGCAACAGAATACCTTCAGGAGAACGGAGTCCTCTTCGCACCGGGAAAAGCAGCAAATGCAGGCGGTGTCGCAACATCTGCTCTGGAAATGTCCCAGAACAGCGAGCGCTTAAGCTGGACATTTGAAGAAGTAGATGCGAAACTGCAGTCGATCATGGTAAATATCTGCCATAACATGGCTGATGCAGCTGAAAAATACGGATTTAAAGGTAACTATGTAGTAGGAGCCAACATTGCCGGATTTGAGAAAGTTGCAGATGCAATGACAGCGCAGGGAGTATGTTAATATAGGAAATAAGATATTTTCATTTTTTATTCGTTTAGAACATGCTGCCAGGAAAGTAAAAGCTTTGATCGATAGTTTGTGAAAAAACTGTTAATTTAAGAAAAGGCGTTGACACATACTTTTATTTCAGATATATTACTGTTTAGTAAAAGGGAGTAACTGGCGCTTGTTAAAAGCGTTTGCGATGTCGTCAGTACGATGCATATGCATCCGTATCGTGATTAAACAGTGAGACTTTTATTGCATTACATAATTAGTGTGCAATAGGAGTCTCTTTTTTATTGTATGAGAAATATTACTTCTTATAGGATGAAAAAGCTCCGTGCATAATGCACACTCATATAATCTTAAGGAGGAAAACAGATGAAAACATTTTATCAAATGTCCGGAGAGGATACGATGAAGCAGTTAAACGGCTCTGCCGAACCGCTTACTGAATCGCAGGTGAAAGAGCATCAGGAAAAATACGGTCGGAATCAGCTTGTGGAGGGCAAAAAAGACGGTGCTTCAGATCTTTCTTGAACAGTACAAGGACTTTCTTGTTATCATCCTGATCATTGCGGCTATTGCATCGGGATTTATGGGAGATGTGGAAAGTACGGCGGTTATTTTAATCGTAATCACAATGAATGCAATACTGGGAACAGTTCAGACTGTGAAAGCAGAACAATCTCTTGCCAGCCTGAAAAAACTTTCCGGTCCGGAAGCAAAAGTGCTGAGAAACGGAACAGTTATCCCGATTCCGTCTTCGGAAGTAACAGTCGGTGATATTGTAATGTTGGATGCAGGAGATTACATTCCTGCCGACGGACGTCTTTTGGAAAGCGCCAGCCTGAAAGTTGATGAGAGCGCTTTGACAGGAGAAAGTCTTGGAGTAGAAAAGTCTGTAGATATTATAAATGAAGAAGAGGTTCCGCTTGGCGATAGATTGAATATGGTTTATTCAGGAAGCTTTGTCACATATGGAAGGGGATCTTTTGTTGTAACCGGAATCGGGATGGAGACAGAAGTCGGAAAAATCGCAAGTCTGTTAAAGACAACTTCCGAGAAAAAGACGCCGCTTCAGATCAATCTGGATCAGTTTGGTCAAAAGTTGTCGATCTTGATCCTTGTATTCTGTGGTATTTTATTCGGAATCAATATTTTGCGAGGCGATAAGATCGGTGATGCCTTTCTTTTGCAGTAGCCCTTGCAGTGGCGGCAATTCCGGAAGCGCTTAGTTCTATTGTTACAATCGTACTTTCTTTTGGTACGCAGAAGATGGCGAAAGAACATGCGATCATGCGTAAACTTCAGGCAGTGGAAGGACTCGGAAGCGTATCGATCATTTGTTCTGATAAAACAGGAACGCTGACACAGAACAAAATGACAGTAGAAGATTATTATGTTGATGAGCTTTGCATTAAAGCAGAAGATATAGATTTGAATGACCCTTCCCAGAGCAGGCTGTTGATCGGAAGTATGTTATGCAACGATTCTAAAAATACAGACGGCGTAGAAATCGGAGATCCGACAGAAACAGCTTTGATCAATCTTGGAAGTAAGCTTGGACTTGATCCGGAAGAAATAAGAACGAAATATCCTCGTGAGAGTGAAAATCCTTTTGACAGCGATCGTAAGTTAATGTCAACAAAGCATACGATTGAAAATGTTCCTACGATGATCGTAAAAGGTGCGGTCGATGTGTTGCTGACTCGTATGGATCAGATACAGATCGGTTCTGAAGTGCGTCCGATGACGGAGCAGGACAGAAAAAATATCGAAGAACAAAATCAGGCATTTTCAAGACAGGGACTCCGTGTTCTTGCTTTTGCATATAAAACAGTGTCAGACGAGTTGGAATTGACTTTGGAAGACGAATATAATCTTACGTTTATCGGCTTGATCGCAATGATGGATCCTCCGCGTGAAGAATCCAAAGCTGCTGTAGCGGAATGTAAGAAGGCGGGTATTCGTCCGATTATGATCACGGGAGATCATAAAGTGACGGCTGCGGCGATTGCGAAAAGAATCGGTATTTTGGAAGATGAGTCTGAAGCATGTGAAGGTGCGGAGATTGATAAACTTTCCGATGAAGAATTGAAAGATTTTGTAGAGGGAATTTCCGTATATGCCCGTGTTTCTCCGGAACATAAAATCTGTATTGTACGTGCATGGCAGGAAAAGGGAAATATTGTATCTATGACAGGTGACGGAGTAAACGATGCGCCGGCGCTGAAACAGGCGGATATTGGTGTTGCAATGGGAATCACCGGAAGTGAAGTATCGAAAGATGCAGCGGCGATGGTATTGACAGATGATAACTTTGCAACGATCGTAAAAAAGCGGTAGAAAACGGAAGAAATATTTACCGGAACATTAAAAACTCCATCCAGTTTTTGCTTTCGGGAAACTTTGGCGCGATTCTCGCTGTGCTCTACGCTTCTATCGCAGGTCTTCCGGTTCCGTTCGCACCTGTGCATTTGTTGTTTATTAACTTGTTGACAGACAGCCTTCCGGCAATCGCACTCGGACTTGAACCTCACTCTAAAGAAGTGATGGAAGAAAAACCAAGACCGATGAACGAGTCGATCCTTACAAAAGATTTTATGCTGAAAATCGGAACAGAAGGACTGTCAATCGGAATCACAACAATGATCGCATTTTTGATCGGATATAAAGGCGGTAATGCATTGCTTGGAAGTACAATGGCATTTGCGACACTGTGCTCTGCAAGATTGTTCCATGGATTTAACTGCAAATCAGACAGACCTGTTGTATTTACAAGCAAGCTTTTTAAATAATATTTATTTGATAGGTGCATTTGTTGTAGGTCTGGCATTAGTGACAATGGTTGTTATGATTCCGGGACTTCACAGTATTTTTTAAAGTACAGACGTTGAATTTGACGCAGCTTTTGATCGTATACGGCCTTGCGGCAGTGAATATTCCGATCATCCAGATTTTGAAAGCAATCCGTCTGGCGCTGAAGAAAAAAGAAAAATAAAGCTCTCTTTAAAAGATTGGTTTAACAGAAGAGAAGCAGAGGGATACAGAAAGGAGGACTTTTATGAAACAAGTACAAAAACCAAGAAAGCCATTGATCGTATATTATCTGATAGCGATTGCGGTGCTGATCCTTTTTAACTCCTTTGTATTCCCTGCCATTGTAGGGGGAAATGTTGAGGAAGTTGATTACGGCACGTTCCTTACGATGGTAGAAAACAAAGAAGTATCGAAAGTACAGCTCGAAGGCGAAAGCATTTATTTTACAGATAAAAGTGAAGATTCCAGACAGTATGAAACTACGAGGTTTGATGACCCGGATCTTGTAAACCGTTTGGAAAAAGCAGGATGTAAGTTCGGAAGAGTTGCGGATCGACAGATGAGTCCGTTTTTAAGTATGCTCTTATCAATCGTGATTCCGATGATCATTTTCATTCTCCTCGGACAGTTTTTGTCACGTCAACTCATGAAAAAGATGGGCGGAGCGGCAGGCGGAAACCAGTTTATGCAGTTTGGAAAGAGCAATGCAAAAGTATATGTGCAGTCTACGACGGGTATTACGTTTAACGATGTGGCAGGTGAAGATGAAGCAAAAGAACTTTTGACAGAGATTGTTGATTTCCTTCATAATCCTCAGAAATATCAGGAAATCGGCGCCGTATGTCCGAAAGGCGCCCTCCTTGTGGGGCCTCCGGAACAGGAAAGACGCTTCTTGCAAAAGCCGTTGCAGGGGAAGCGGGAGTTCCGTTTTTCTCTATTTCGGGTTCGGAATTTGTAGAAATGTTTGTCGGCATGGGAGCTTCAAAAGTGCGTGATCTGTTTAAACAGGCAAATGAGAAAGCCCCTTGTATTGTATTTATCGATGAGATCGATACGATCGGCAAGAAACGTGACAGCCACGGAATGGCAGGAAATGATGAACGGGAGCAAACATTGAATCAGCTCCTTACAGAAATGGACGGTTTTGATGCGTCGAAAGGTGTTGTAATACTTGCGGCAACAAACCGACCGGACACATTGGATCCGGCGCTTTTGCGCCCGGGACGTTTTGACCGGAGAATCCCTGTAGAACTTCCCGATCTTAAAGGGCGTGAAGAAATACTGAAAGTGCATGCACGAAAAATAAAACTCGGGGATAATGTGGATTTTAATGCGATTGCAAGAGCAGCTTCGGGAGCATCAGGAGCGGAGTTGGCAAATATGGTGAATGAGGCGGCTCTTCGGGCTGTCCGTGAAAACAGAAAATTTGTTGTGCAGTCGGATCTAGAGGAAAGTATTGAAGTTGTGATCGCGGGATACCAAAAGAAAAAACCGTGTTCTTTCGACGAAAGAGAAACTGATCGTCGCATATCATGAGATCGGTCATGCTTTGGTGGCGGCATTACAGACACATTCGGCTCCGGTGACAAAAATTACGATCATTCCCAGAACTTCGGGTGCGCTCGGATATACGATGCAGGTAGAAGAAGAGGAACGTAATCTGATGACTGAAGAAGAACTTAAAAATAAAATTGCGACATTGACAGGAGGAAGATGCGCGGAGGAGCTTGTATTCGGCTCAGTGACAACAGGAGCGTCAAATGATATTGAACAGGCGACGAAGCTTTCCAGGGCAATGATCACCAGATATGGTATGAGCAGCCGATTTGGAATGGTTGCTCTTGAGACGCAGTCAAATCCGTACCTCGGAGGCGACAGCAGTTTAAGTTGTTCTCCTGAGACAGCGGCAACTATTGACGATATGGTTGTAGATATGGTAAAACAGTCTTATGAGAAGGCGCGAAAGCTGTTGAAAGATAATCAGGGGAAATTGCATGAACTTGCCAAATATTTGTATGAGAAAGAAACAATCACAGGGGACGAATTTATGCGGATCTTGTCACAGAAAGAACTTTCTTCAGATGGAGAGACTGCATCAGGCGCAGAGTTTGCGGCAGATGGCAGACAGATTTTAGAGGAAGAAAAAGCATCAGACAAAGAAGTGCATATTTCTGAGGAATAAAGATTATCTGTTAAAATTAAAAATTGCAGGCGATAGCGTCGCTGTACAGAAAGAACCGTTTACGGTCTGTACATCGACGCTACCCTTGTACAACGGTATGAATAGAAAATAAAAAAGAACAGCAATAAGAAGTTAGACACAAAAGAAGAGACAGAGGTGAAAAGCTGTATGGCAAGAAGAAAAAAATTGCAGGTAGAAGAAAAAAAGGAACGACGGCTCCCGACAACAAGATATAATCCCGAATATAAAAAGGGACTGACAAGTCAGCAAGTTCAGGAACACCGGCTGCACGGTTGGACGAACAAGGCGGTTGAACCTCCGTCAAAGACGACGAAAGAGATTGTTCATGAAAATGTATTTACTTATTTCAACTTAATCTTTGTCGTGCTTGCAGTATTGCTCTGTCTTGTGGGATCTTTCAGAGATTTGACATTTCTTCCGGTTATTATTGCAAATACATTGATTGGAATTATTCAGGAGATTAGAGCAAAACAAGTACTGGATAAGCTGACTATGTTGAATGCGCCCCGCGCCTCTGTTGTCCGAGACGGAAAAAGAACGGTGATCAATGCCGAAGATCTTGTCGTAGATGATATCGTAATTTTTAAAGCCGGCGATCAGGTGTGTGCCGATGCGGAAGTATCTGCCGGAGAAGTTCAGGTGAATGAATCGCTTTTGACAGGTGAAGCCGATGAGATTACAAAACGTAAAGGCGATAAACTGATGTCAGGCAGCTTTATTGTTTCCGGACAATGTCACGCGCGGCTTGATAAAGTAGGAGAGGATTCATATATATCGAAATTGACATTGCAGGCAAAAGCGATGCAGTCAAAAGAACAGTCGGAAATGATTCGTTCGCTTGATAAGCTTGTTAAAGTGTAGGAGTAGCTATTATCCCGATCGGAATCGTTCTTTTTTCACAGGCATTTTTCATTCAACATGATGGATTTAGAGAAAGCGTGACATCTATGATCGCGGCGGTGATCGGAATGATTCCGGAAGGATTGTATCTTCTTGCAAGTGTGGCGCTTGCGGTGAGTTCAATTCGTCTTGCACAGAAAAAAAGTGCTTTTGCATGATATGAAATGTATTGAAACGCTTGCCCGTGTAGACGTGCTTTGTGTGGATAAGACAGGAACGATTACGGAAAATACAATGAAAGTCCAAAAGCTGATCAAGACGGATGAGTACGATGAAAAGAAAAGGGCGGGTTATCTTTGCTTGTCGGAGATTTTGCGGCAGCTATGACAAATGATAATATTACGATGGCTGCCCTAAAAGAATATTTTACAAAAGCATCAGGAAAGAAGGTTTTGTCAAAAACAGGATTTTCTTCCGCAACAAAATACAGCAGCGTTACATTTGAAGACGGAGCTTATGTGCTCGGAGCGCCGGAATTTGTTTTAAAAGAAAAGTATGACGATTATGCGGAAGAGATCACAGAATATGCATCTACAGGATCCAGAGTTCTTGCTTTTGGAATTTATGACGGAGAGGTTGACGGAAAACCTCTGACACATGGCATTCTTCCGTTTGGCTTTGTTTTACTTGCCAATCCTATACGAGAAGCTGCAAAAGAGACGTTTGAGTATTTCGCAGAACAAGGCGTAGAAGTAAAGGTTATCTCAGGGGATAATCCGGTTACTGTTTCCAATGTTGCAAAGCAGGCCGGAATTAAAAATGCAGACAGATATGTAGATGCGTCAGAGTTTGAAGATGAACAGTCCATGAGGAAAGCGCTTCTGAATAATACGGTTTTCGGTCGGGTTACGCCGAGTCAGAAACGGAAGTTTGTCCGTATTTTAAAAGAGGCAGGACATACGGTAGCAATGACGGGAGACGGGGTTAATGATGTGCTTGCCTTGAAAGATGCCGACTGCAGTATTGCCATGGCATCGGGAAGCGACGCTGCGGCACAGGCATCTCAGCTTGTTTTGCTGGAGTCAGATTTTTCATGTATGCCGGAAGTTGTGTTGGAAGGAAGGCGGGTTGTAAATAATATTCAGAGATCGGCAAGTTTATTTCTTGTGAAGAATATTTTCTCATTTTTGCTAAGCGTTGCGTCTGTCGTGTTTATGTTTACTTATCCGTTGGAGCCGTCTCAAGTATCATTGATCAGTATGTTTACAATCGGTGTTCCGGCGTTCTTCCTTGCTCTGGAACCGAATAAAAATATGATCAAAGGACATTTCCTTACAAATGTGCTATTAAAAGCGCTTCCTGCTGCGTTGACAGATGCTCTTGCAGTTGCGGCTCTTGTCATATTTGGAAGAACATTTGACGTAAGCTCTACGGATATATCAACGGCGGCAACGATGCTTTTGGCTATCGTAGGATTTATGATCTTATATAAGATCAGCGCGCCGATGAATAAAATACGGTTTAGTATTGTAAGCGGATGTATTGCAGGATTATTGTTCTGCAGCATCTTCCTAAAAGATCTGTTCGCTATTACAAGTATGACAAAAGAATGTATTATGCTCTTTGTAGTATTTGCGATTGCTACAGAACCGGTGCTTCGTTATTTGACAACACTTGTCGAAAAAGTGAAATATTACTATCTGAAGCTGCGAGGCAAAAATCTGTCTTCAGATGATACATAATATTTTCAAGAATAAGAAAGATACGGAAAATGAATGGATATTAGGAGCAAAGCAGCTTAAAAATGAATGATGCCGATTAAGGAGGAATAGAAATATACAACCGGAAAATAGAATAGAGATAGAGTAAGAGATATAGTAAAAATATAGTAAAAAGTATAAGCAGAAAAACAAAGAGAGATGAAATGAAAAGGAGAAGGGGAAATGGCAGAAAAATTGAAAGTATTGATTTTGAACGGAAGTCCTAGAACAGAGGGCAACACGACGATCGCGATCCACGAGATGGAACATGTTTTTGAAGAAAACGGCGTGGAATATGAGACGATCCAAGTTGGGAAAATGGATATCAGAGGATGTGCGGCATGCGGAACATGTTATAAAAACGGAAAGTGTATGTTTGATGATATCGTGAATGAGCTTGCACCGAAATTCGAGGCTGCAGACGGTATGGTTATTGCAAGTCCTGTCTTTTATGCATCTGCAAATGCGACGCTGATCGCCTGTCTTGACCGGTTATTTTACAGTACTAAATTCGATAAGACGATGAAAGTCGGAGCAAGTGTCGTATGTGCAAGAAGAGGCGGATGTTCTGCAACATTTGATGAGTTAAATAAATATTTTACAATTTCAGATATGCCGATCGCATCGGGACAATACTGGAACTGTATTCATGGAAGAAAGGTCGGAGAGGCGGCGCTTGATGAAGAAGGGAAACAGACAATGCGCGGTGTTGCGAGAAATATGGTCTTTCTAATGAAGAGTATCGCGCTTGGAAAGGAAGCGTTCGGTCTTCCTGAAAAAGAGAAAAAGGTTTATACGAGTTTTATTAATCCGTGAGTTTTCAAGATTTGGATCAATACAAAAAGTGTTGCGAATCTTTAATTCAGAGAAACAGGTTACAGAGAAACTGCTGTCAAAATGACGGCAGTTTCTTTTTGTATCAAGAAAACCACGCGATAGTCGCGTGGTTCCGTGAAAGCTTTAGCGGTGTATTCAGAAATAAAAACTCCTAATGTGTATAATAAAAAACGTGACCTGCCAGTTACGTAAATAAAAACACATTAGGAGGACCGTATAATGTCAGAACAAAATACAGACGTAAAAAGCTTAGCACATACAAAATGGAATTGCAAATATCATGTAGTGTTTGCACCTAAATATCGAAGGAAAGTATTTTATAACGAAAAGAAAGAAGCAATTCGTGAAATAATCCGAACACTGTGCCAATGGAAAGGTGTTGAAATCATCGAAGGAGAAGTATGTCCGGATCATATTCATTTACTTCTGAGTATCCCGCCCAAAATGAGCGTTTCGGGATTCATGGGATACTTAAAAGGAAAGAGTAGCCTAATGATATTTCAGAGATTCGGAAATATGAAATTTGCATACCGAAACCGCGAGTTTTGGTGTAAGGGATACTATGTTGATACAGTAGGGAAGAACACGGCAGCAATAAAAAGTTACATAGCCAACCAGCTAAAACAAGATAAGGAAATGGATCAGATTAGTCTATTCGATCCGCGAGACCCGTTTACGGGTAGCAAGTAATCCTGCGCGTGGCTGGCAGGCCAATAAAAGACGCACTTGTGCGTGGCTAGTAATATTAGGGCTATGCCCGAAAATGAAAAAACCACCCGCTAGGCGGGTGGATGTTTATTTGCACAGCGACGAGCTAAAGTCCGGGTGTGAAAATTTTATGAATATATCAACTTGGAAATTCAGATAAAGAAGATACAGAAAAAAATAAGTGCGACAAAAAAGTGATGTATTGTAACATAGTTTTTATGATTGATATTTTCGTAATAAGCAAAATAACGCAATATCGTTATTATGTTATTGCGATAACGGATGTTAGATCTCTGGGTCTAAGCACAAAATGGAGGACACTTATGATTAAAAAACTATGAAAGTACGGGAAAATACATTTAGAAAATTGGAAGATCCTTTTGAAAATGGAGCGGCTAAGAAATATGTATTTTATGTTAAAGTAGATGATGTGGCAGAAGGAATTCCAATGGCAACAAATCGAGGGATCAGAAATTAACGTCAGGTGTTGCGACTGCGATTAAAGAGTCCTTATTAAGCAACGATGGATATTTTCATTTAAAGAACAGAGGTATTGTTCTTTCTGCAGAGAGTGTTCATTACAATAATAAAGAGAAAATTGCAACGATTATTTTTTCGGATGAACTGAGCCATGGGAATATTGATGGTGGACATACATACAAAATAGTCTGCGAACATAAAGGTGAAAATTTAGAACAGTATGTGCAGTTTGAAGTAATGACAGGAGTGGAAGATATTATAGAGAATTTAGCTGAGGCTCGAAATACGTCTGTTCAGGTAGATGCTAAATCAATGGCTGAATTAGCAGAAAAATTTGATCCTATTAAAGAAGGATTAGAAGGAATGCCATTTTTTAAGAGAATTGCATTTAAGCAGAATCAGATTTCCGTAGATGATGAAACAGGTAAGAAAAATAAAATGATTGATGCTCGTGAAATTGTTGCAATTATAAGTATGTTTAATATTAGCTTATATGATGCGCTTCATCATCCTACCCAAGCATATTCATCAAAAGCAAAAATGTTGGATATGTACCTTAAAAATCCCGAAGAGTATAGAGAATATGTAAATATTATGCCGGATATTTTTGATCTTTATGATGCAGTTGAAATGGAATTTGCTGATGCTTATAATGCTGGTGGCGGTCGTTATGGAAGAAAAAAATATGCTGGTTACAAAGATGGGAAAATTGTAGCAAAAAGCAAATTTGGCTTAAATAAAATGCAGTATAAAGGTACCGGATGGTTTGTTATATCCTGTAGTGGCAGCGTTTCGTTCACTTCTTGTAAAAAAATAAAGTTACAGGGAAATATGAGTGGAAAAATGGAGTTGGACCGATTGATGTATGGGATAATAACAAAGAAGATCTCGTTAATAAAATTATGAATTTTGCAGCATCAATCGGAGATAATCCTAATGCGGTTGGTAAAGATTCAAATATTTGGGATCTTGCATATATGACTATAATGTTAAGGAATATGCCATAATATGAAAAAGAAAAATTATAAAGTAAAACTTAAAGTTAAAGAATTGTTGGAAGAACGAAATATTACACAGAAAAAGCTTGCACAAATATCTGGCATTAGAGAATCTACGATAAGCGATATTGTTCGCGGCACACGAACGGTAATTAACTTTGAACATTTATCTAAGATAGCAGAAGCATTGGAAATTGATAATATTTCGCAGCTTATTGATTTTGAGGAAATATAATTATAGGGGAGTTGAATTGCGCTTCCCTAAGTTAAAAGACAAAACGCTACCTTTTCTAAAACTTTTGTTTCAAGCAAAATAAAGTATACATATTTGTAAGGCAAGAGATGTGTATGACTTTGGAGAAAATATATTTATGAATAATGAAAAATATTTAGATGAACTGGATGGTAGATTACAGGTTTTGAATGAATTACGAAAAGAATAATCGAATTGAGTAAGGCAATTATTGGAGATACACTTTATAAGGAGGATTTCTTTTTTACTTCTGCTATGGATCGAAGCGTTGTTTTATTAGATGGAATTTCTGAGATGATAAAAAATAGAAACTTAGCTTGTGGAGGGATTTTGTACGTTCGCAGATAGATAATTGTATGCGGATTTTCGCGGCCTTTATTGCAGAAAGTCAGACAGATTTTATTGACGGATTCTTTGTTGGAAAGAAAATTAGTGATATGAAAGATAATCGTGGAAATAAAATGAAGGACTATATTTTGCGACAAAGATTAGCGGAATATGATGCTAAATTAGATTTAGTGTATAGAAATTTTTCGGAATATGTCCATTTGGCCGAAAAAGCGTTTTATTCGAGTGTAACTACATCTTCATCAGAACAGTATGATATTGAGTTCTCAGTTGGATTGCCATTAAAAGAAAAAGCAAATCCTGTACTGCTTGAAGTAGCGAATGCATTTGTATATTATGTAAAATTACAAAATAATCTTGTTAATCAAATAGTTATTTCGAAAGCAGGTTGGTAGTAACGCGCCCAAGTTTTTACTACGATTGATAACTTTAAAATTGGAAGTGTAGAGTTACATTTCCTTGGTTCAAAAAGATGATAGAGGATGCGGATGCAGCTAATGCGTATCTACATTTTGTCCACGCACTCTGTGAGATGGCATGTAATCAAAAGCGGATCAGCGTACAGGAAAGAGAAGTGGAGAACGAAAAATATGCATTCCGGTGTTTTCTTCTCCGACTTGGCTTCATCGGAGAAGAGTACAAAGTGGAGCGGAAGATTTTGCTTAAAAATCTTACTGGGTCCTCTGCATTTAAGAATGGGGAAAATAAGTAAATTTAAATAGCATTGAGATTGAGCCGATGGCTCTTTCTCTCGTAGAAGAAATAGTACGGCTTGCCAGATGGCAGGTCATTTTTATGCCTTGGAGGTGATCATTTGAGAAAATTAAAGAAGTACAAGCCGACCAAATTCAAGGCGAAGGATTCCGTTTATAACAAGGAACTGGCGGACTATGCAGTTTCCTTTATTGAATGTCTGTGTCACACCAAGGGAACATGGGCAGGAAAGCCATTTGAACTGATTGACTGGCAGGAGCAGATTATTCGGGATATTGGGAAAATCGGAACTTGCGGCTGCAGTGGCACTGCTTCTGACTTGTGGAGATGGAGAAGAGAGAGGTGAAGTTTATGGCTGTGCTGCAGACAGGCAGCAGGCATCTATTGTATTTGAGGTTGCGGCGGACATGGTAAGGATGTGTCCGGCGCTGAATAAGAGAGTGAAGATTATCGCTTCCCAGAAAAGGATTGTATACCAGTCAACCAACAGTTTTTATCAGGTGTTGTCGGCAGAGGCTTATTCTAAGCATGGATTCAATATTCATGGAGTTGTATTTGATGAGCTGCATACACAACCGAACAGGAAATTATTTGATGTAATGACCAAGGGTTCTGGAGATGCCAGGACACAGCCTTTGTATTTTCTGATAACAACAGCAGGTACAGATACAAACAGTATCTGCTATGAGACACACCAGAAAGCAAAAGATATCATTGAGGGAAGAAAAATAGACCCGACATTTTATCCTGTGATTTATGGTGCAGAGGAAACGGATGATTGGACAGATCCGAAAGTATGGAAGAAAGCAAATCCATCTTTAGGAATTACAGTAAGTATTGACAAGGTTCAAGCAGCCTGTGATTCTGCCAAGCAGAATCCGGGAGAAGAGAATGCGTTCAGACAGCTTCGACTGAACCAATGGGTCAAACAGGCAGTTCGCTGGATGCCGATGGATAAATGGGATGCCTGCAATTTTCATGTAAATGAAGATGATTTAGAAGGCCGTGTATGTTATGGTGGTTTGGATTTATCATCTACCACAGACATCACGGCTTTTGTGTTGGTGTTTCCACCGATGGATGAGAATGACAAGTTTGCTATCTTGCCTTATTTCTGGATTCCGGAAGATACGTTGGAGTTGCGAGTCAGAAGAGACCATGTTCCGTATGATGTCTGGGAGAGGCAAGGGTTTTTACAGACTACAGAAGGAAATGTAGTTCATTACGGATACATTGAAAATTTATTGAACAATTGGGAGAACGATTTAACATCCGTGAGATTGCATTTGACCGTTGGGGAGCAGTACAGATGGTGCAGAACCTTGAAGGGATGGAATTTACAGTTGTTCCATTTGGACAGGGATTTAAAGATATGAGTCCACCGACAAAGGAACTGATGAAGCTTACACTGGAGCAGAAATTAGCTCATGGAGGACATCCGGTGCTTCGATGGATGATGGATAATATTTTTATTCGAACAGACCCAGCAGGAAATATCAAGGCAGACAAAGAAAAATCCACAGAGAAGATTGACGGTGCCATTGCAACGATTATAGGATTGGACAGAGCAATTCGTTGTGGAAATATGAATACAGAGAGTGTGTACGATGCGAGAGGAATTTTATTCATATAAATAGGGAACATTTTCAAGCGTTGCTTAGTGAAATGTTCCCTATGAGGATTCATTATCTAATTTGTTGAGTAAAACAGTAGTTATATTGGATGGAATATGTATGCGCTCTTTTTTGAGTAAAGTGCGTTTCTTTTGATTTTGTTCATAATCACGGTCACCCTTGGCAAATGTTGAACAGCAAAGGAAATCACATTTTGCGTCTCCATTTGGAGAAGTATGGATGAGAAAGACAAAACTATCGATCACAACATGGCTGGCAATAAGATAATCCGCTTTGATGTTGGTATAAAACGAATACATTCGAGGCATGAAGGAATAAAGATTAAATTCATTATCCAAAGAATTGTCATTTATACAACAAATGCCATTGAATCTCTGAATTCCACTTATCGGAAGCTGAACCGTCAGAGAAGCGTCTTTCCAAGCGATACAGCCCTTTTTAAAAGCCCTTTATCTGGCTACCTTTGAAGCTACAAAAAATGGACTGCAACAATCCGGAACTGGGCTCAGGTTTATGGAGAGTTAAGTATCATGTATGAAGGTCGCTTGCCAGAGTAATAAAAAGCAGAAAAACAGGCGGATTACCCGCCTGCTGTTGACATGCAATTTTGTAACTGTTATATATAAAGCAAGGGCGAAAAGCTGATTTTGTTTAAGCCTATCGCTCATTCTTATCATAGAAGATCATATTCGGGCATAGCCCTAATATTACTAGCCACGCACAAGTGCGTCTTTTATTGGCCTGCCAGCCACGCGCAGGATTACTTGCTACCCGTAAACGGGTCTCGCGGATCGAATAGACTAATCTGATCCATTTCCTTATCTTGTTTTAGCTGGTTGGCTATGTAACTTTTTATTGCTGCCGTGTTCTTCCCTACTGTATCAACATAGTATCCCTTACACCAAAACTCGCGGTTTCGGTATGCAAATTTCATATTTCCATATTTTTGAAATATCATTAGACTACTCTTTCCTTTTAAGTATCCCATGAATCCCGAAACGCTCATTTTGGGCGGGATACTCAGAAGTAAATGAATATGATCCGGACATACTTCTCCTTCGATGATTTCAACACCTTTCCATTGGCACAGTGTTCGGATTATTTCACGAATTGCTTCTTTCTTTTCGTTATAAAATACTTTCCTTCGATATTTAGGTGTAAACACTACATGATATTTGCAATTCCATTTTGTATGTGCTAAGCTTTTTACGTCTGTATTTTGTTCTGACATTATACGGTTCTCCTAATGTGTTTTATTTACGTAACTGGCAGGTCACGTTTTTATTATACACATTAGGAGTTTTATTTCTGAATACACCGCTAAAGCTTTCACGGAACCACGCGACTATCGCGTGGTTTTCTTGATACAATAAAGAACCTTGCAAGCGCAAGGCCCTGTAAAAGCGTTTTCTTTCAGCTCCAAAGAGCCTATTCGGTTTGAGGTTATCGCATAACCCAAGGTCGGGCCCACAATGGGCTGCATACCGACACAGTCAATTGCTTCATAGCCAACGATAGCTGATCTCGTCGCTATCCTCTATAAACATTATAGCACAAAAGTGATTCAAGTCAATAACTTGAATTTTTTTCCGTGGATCTGATGACGTGTCTAATATATTATATGGAATGATCTTAAAAATGTCAATGAAAAATTTGGAAATAAAAAGGAGCGTGAATGCTATGGGAATATTAAAAGGAATTTTCAAATCAAGAGATAAGCCAAAGAATGCAACATCGTGCAGTGCATACCGATTCTTTATCGGTGGTAGTTCCATTGGTAAGAATGTCAATGAGCGTTCTGCTATGCAGATGACGGCGGTGTATTCCTGTGTGCGCATTTTGTCAGAGGCGGTGGCAAGCCTTCCACTTCATGTGTACAAATATAACTCAGAGGGTGGAAAGGGAGAGATTATTGCATTGTATCCCCTGATGCCAAACCGAATGACGGTGGACAGGGATGATAAGGGACAGCTTTATTATCAGTATAACACCAGCAAGGATGATGCACCGACCATGAAAGGAAGTATGGTGAATCTGAAACCTTCGGATGTGCTTCATATTCCCGGTCTGGGATTTGACGGACTGGTAGGATATTCTCCGATTGCCATGGCGAAGAATGCCATTGGTATGGCCATTGCCTGCGAAGAGTATGGTGCCAAGTTCTTTGCAAATGGTGCCACGCCGGGCGGTATTCTGGAGGATCCGAACCGTAAAGGATCCACAGAGGGGCAGAGACAGTTGGACTTCCGCTTTTGGCGGCAGCTCCAATTTCAATAAGGTAGCAGTTCTGGAAGAGGGAATGAAGTACACACCAATTTCCATTAGTCCGGAACAGGCCAGTTTTTGGAAACAAGAAAATTTCAGATAAACGAGATAGCTCGAAGCAAGCAAAAGTCAGGCTGGTTACACGGCAGAAGTTAGAGCGATTGTAACTAAGTACGGAGCAAGCCGTCTGAGCGACATTGATCCAAAAGACTTTGCAGCAGTATTAAAAGATGCGGAGGCGATTGAAAATGAGTAAACAGAAGGTGAATTGGGCCAAAGGCACAAGAGAGTCTGACCTGGCCATGCAGTATTATCCGCTTCTGGTTCGCACAGATGGTTGAACTGCACACCATCTGCAAGACTGGAGTTAGAGTTTGAAAACACCACATCGGAAGCGGCAAGGGAAGGAACTGCGGCACATGCTCTATGTGAGCATAAGCTGAAGAAGTTCTTAAAGAAGCGAAGCAAGCGTCCTGTTTCTGATTACAACTCAGATGAAATGGAAGAATGCACCGATGCTTATGCGGAATTTGTCATGGAGCAATACGAAGAAGCAAAAAGTCCTGCAAAGATCCGGTGATTCTCATTGAGCAGAAACTTGATTTTTCCTGTTATGTGCCGGAGGGATTTGGAACAGGGGACTGCATCATCATTTCCGATGACAAGCTTCATATCATTGATTTCAAATATGGACAAGGCATATTTGTCGAAGCGGAACACAACCCTTAGATGATGCTATATGCACTTGGAACATTAGAAATCTACGATGCCCTTTACGATATCAAAGAAGTTTCTATGACTATCTTTTAGCCAAGAAGGGAAAATGTCAGTACATGGACTATTCCGATTGAGGAACTGAAAGTTTGGGCAGAGGAAGAACTGAAGCCGAAGGCACAGATGGCCTACGATGGCGATGGTGAGTATCTTCCAGGAGAATGGTGTACCTTCTGCAAGGTATCAGTAAAATGCAGAGCAAGAGCAGAGGAAAAAATGAAGTTGGCAAGACTGGAATTTAAGATGCCGCCACTTCTGACAGATGCGGAGATTGAAGAAGTACTGGATGTTTTGCCAGATCTGACCAAGTGGGCAAATGAAATCACAGCTTATGCAACGGAGGCTGCCATTCATCATGGAAAAGAGTGGAATGGATTTAAAGTAGTTGAAGGCCGTTCCAATCGCAAGTACCGTGATGAACTTCTGGTTGCAGAAGCAGCAAGGGAACATGGTTACACAGATATTTACCGTCAAACGTTAATTCCTATGACAGAGATGCAGAAACTGATGGGAAAATCTGCTTTTTGAGGAAATTCTCGGTGACCTCATTTATAAACCACCGGGCAAGCCGATACTGAGTAAAATACAGACAAGCGTCCGGCTATGAACGTAACAAACGCAGAAAACGAATTTGATAAAATTATGGAGGATTAGTATTATGGCAAACATGAACAGAACAAAAGTTATCACCGGTATCAACACAAAACTTTCTTATTTCCACGGTTGGGAAGCCTGTTTCCATCAATGGGGAGCTGAAAAGTATTCTGTATCTGTACTTATTCCAAAGGACGATACAGAAACCGTAAATGCAGTCAATAAAGCAATCGATGCTGCGATTGAGGAAGGGTGTTGCAAAATTCGGCGGTAAGAAGCCTAATAAGGCTGCAATCAAGCTTCCACTTCGCGATGGTGATATCGAGCGTGACGATGAGGCTTACAAAGGACATTACTTCATCAATGCGAACAGCACAACAGCACCGCAGATTGTCGATCGTGCAGTAAAACCTATCTTGGACAGAAGTGAAGTATATTCCGGATGCTATGCAAGAGTATCTCTTAACTTCTATGCATTTAACTCAAATGGAAATAAAGGGGATTGCCTGCGGTCTTGGAAATATTCAGAAGATTAGAGATGGTGAGTCTCTCGGTGGCAAGACCACTGCAGCAGATGACTTCGGAGCAGTAGTGGATGACGATTTCTTAGCATAGGGAGGGCGAGACAATGACAGAAGTGCAGAACTTTATGCTTGTGGTATGTTTTGGATGCACGATAGGCTTCTTGATTGGAACATTTAGCATCATGGTATCAGACGGGATTCATTATCTGAAAAAGAGAATGCGTATGAAGAAAGAGCAGAAAGAACAGAATAACGAATAAATGTTATGGGCGGTATGGAGGATTACTATATCGCCCAATTTTTTTGTTGGAGGGAAATTATTTTGTTGAATTTAGAAATTGATATTGAAACATTTTCATCTGTAAATCTTGCCAAGGCTGGTGTTTACCGTTATGCAGAATCACCGGATTTTGAAGTTCTCTTGTTTGGGTATAGTGTGGACGGAGGAGAAGTAAAAGTAGGCGATCTTGTAAAAGGAGAGAAAATACCAGAAGAAGTAATGAGTGCGCTGGAAGATGAAGCTGTTACGAAATGGGCATTTAATGCTCAGTTTGAACGTATCTGTATTTCTAGAATGTTAGGCTACGAAGCAGGAACATACCTTGTACCGGCGTCCTGGAAATGTTCTATGGTGTGGTCAGCCTATATGGGACTTCCATTATCTTTGGAAGGTGTGGGTGCTGTGCTTGGTTTGGAAAAGCAGAAATTAACAGAAGGGAAAGATTTGATACTAGAGAGGCAATCACAAAGGACCAGATGAGAAAGTTCCTTAAGTTTGTACACGATGATAACGTGTACTGCAAGTATTACGAGGTGTTCTACATCTTGTTCCATACGGGACTTCGAATTTCAGAATTTTGCGGACTTACCATTAAGGATATTGATTTAAAGAACCGCATTATCAATATCGACCATCAGCTTCAGCGAATTGGCATGGAGTATCACATCGAATCCACGAAAACAAATGCCGGTACAAGAAAGCTTCCAATGACGGAGGACGTGTTCCGAATGTTCCGGGCAATTTTGGAAGACAGGCCAACGGATTTTCCGGAGATTATGGTGGATGGTTATGTGGGATTCCTTTTCCGAGATAAGAATGGAATGCCGGAGGTAGCACTTCATTGGGAGCATCGGCTTACGAATGCGGTGAACCGATACAACAGCATTTTTAGGGTGCAGCTTCCGAAGATTACGCCGCACATTTGCAGGCACACTTACTGCAGCAACCAAGCGAAAAGCCGGAATGAATCCCAAAACACTGCAATATCTGATGGGACATTCCGACATTGGAGTGACGATGAACACATATACGCATCTTGGCCTGGATGATGCGAAGAACGAGATGATTCGCATGGAGGAACTGGAGCAGGCGAGAAAAGAAGTGGATAAGGCAGAAGACAAAAAGCCGATGAAACAGAATATGTTCAAAGTAGTTTAAGACAAGCAGCAGACGCTCAGGGAAACCGTGGGCGTTATTTTTGTGCTTGGGAATTGTAGGATGCTTGGAAAAATAGTATAATTGCTATGAACATTTAATAGATAAAAAGTTGTCTCAATACTAGGTCAGTATATGATACTAGATAAAATGATGAAATAGTTAAGAATGTGAGAAAGGAAAATAGAGTTATGAAAATTAACGCCAAAGACTTATGTTCAATTAAGGATATTCAAGAATTAAAGAGTGTTGATTCAATTAACAATATTCTTAAAGTTATAAATAGTGAAATTACTCCTATGTCTGTTACGGCACAAACATATGAAGAATTGTTTTCAGTAATTGCAGTATTAAAAAAGCAATGGAATAATTTCAATTCTGATGTTTATTTCAAAAATGAGAATGTGAAGATGATTTATTCACTATTGTATGCTCGTCCGGAGGTAAGAAATATAAATATAGGATATTCAGAGGAATTGCTTGAGGATGCGGAAAAAGCGAAAAAATGGTATATAAACTTAGTCAAAAAAATACATCCAGATGCAAATAAGGCATGTCCTGAGGAGGCACAAAAGGCTATGACAGAACTGGAAATTATATACGAAAGAATCCAGAAATGTTTTGCTAACGAAGAGGAAGAATAAATGGAATCTAAAAAATAAGAAAGAAGAATTGGAGATACGAAAAGCATCGTCATATGATATCAATTTTCCGGATAATAAATATCTAGAAAACTCAGATAAACAGAGAATCCAAAAGGCTGTTACTGATGGAGGTATTTCAATCGGTAATAAAACTTTTATTTCTGAAAAAGAATTAAATAAATTGCTTGTTACAGATAGAAAAGGGGTTACCAATGCTATGATGAGTACGCCACCTGGCGATTTGAAAAAAGTGGGTGATGTAGAATATATGTCGACTCCACATTTGCAGAAAGAGATTTCTCAAAACGACAGCAACCAAGAAGTATTACGGAGCAAGAAAAATTAGGATATGCTCAAGATTGTGTTAACGCTTTTTCAAATAATGAAGAATTGAGTAGACAGAGAGCCATAGAAGCAGACTTAATTACAAAACAAAGGGCTCAACTTGGGAAAAAAGGTAATTAAAGAGAGAAAGTCAAAAGTGAGTGAATTGTCAGGTAAACCATTAGATGGAATGGCTGAAGTTCATCATAAAGATAGAGTTGCAGATAAACCAGAACGTGCTTTTGATCCTACTAATTTGGCGGTCATTAGAAAAGATGAGCATTCTGAATATCATAATTCAGATTATCCACAGAATGAAAAAGGATACGAACAATTTGAAAAAAATATAAAAAATAAGGTATATGTGCTTGAACTTTGGGATTCAAAATGCATCCCCCTTACTCAATCAATCGTTAAAAGGTTCAAAAATCGGAGTAGTCTGCACCCCTTAACTGACTACCATTAACTACTATCGACTACTACACTAGGCTGTAAATTGCCGCATTTTGCGTGATTTTCAAGAAACTGCACAGAAGTATGTAAGCCAGGAAAGTTCAAAAAGTCCGCAAAACTGGGCAATCTACGGTATTTCAGGAGGAAAAATATAATGATTAAAATACTTTTTGTTTGCCACGGCAATGTTTAATGGATGTCGTGAAATCCTCGATTTTATTGGATTTCTTTGGGATTAACCAATAATTTACACCTTATTTATACCTTTGGAAGACCGGATCGGAATAGTATAAAAAATAAAGAAATAGATCAAATTAACAGAACTGGTGTTTTTATTTTATAAGGAAGATTGAGTTATCGTATACGTTTAGACAAGACAAATTAAAAAGAAGATCCTTTTGTCGTAGCAGATAGCACTTCCCTTTAATGACAGATTTTTCTGTTGTTCGCTAACTGATCGTCACCATTCCAATAGTGGGGAATTTCTTATGGCTTGGGGGTTTTCTAGCAAAAATTTCAGTATTGTTAAAATAAAAAATTATATGGAGAGAGAATGTTGCTTATATGAAAAAAATAGATGAGAATTTTTATGGCTATATAAGGGTAGAAGGCGATACTTATACATATAATGTATCAGATAATATAGTCACTTTGCTTCCAGCACAAAGTGATCCCACAAAAAAGAGATGATTCTCTTTATCGCATAAAATCACACAAGACAGATACACCAGAATATTTATTCGGCGAAGATAATAATAGCATGATTGCAATATTGCGTAATGGGAAATTTGTTACAGATCCTATTGGCACTAATGTGGCTATTAGATTTGCAACGCCTATCATTATAAAGGCATGTGGAAATGCTGAAGGATTTTTTAATATGTTGACGGAAGATTGGTGTAAATTTCATGCAATTACGTTTTGTGGTGGAAATATAAATGCATTATATACTTGTATGATAATTAGGAAGTTAATTATCACACGTTTCCTTTCTTTTAATATCGTGGTTCAATACAATTCAGATACTATGGACTTTTGATTTTTCCCTGTAGCCTTGACTACTCGACTGGAGTGTATTGCCGCTACCTTTATCTGAATTGTTTATTAGCTGGATGTTGCCGGAGTGTTTTTCACTCAGAGTACTTATTTCTATCAAGTCTACGATGATAATCGATGGTGGACATCATGGTATCAGACTTTATGAAAGGGAGGTACAACCTCATGAAAATTTTTGTAGGCATTGATATTGCCAAACTCAACCATTTCGCCGCTGCGATTTCTTCGGACGGTGAAATACTCATTGAGCCGTTCAAATTCACAAACGACGCTGATGGCTTCCAACTGCTGGTCTCTAAGCTCGAATCATTCGATAAGAACAGCATCATCATCGGTCTTGAGTCGACGGCACACTACGGTGACAACCTTGTTCGATACCTTGTTGCTGAGTTCTACCAAGTGTGTGTGTTGAACCCCATCAAAACCTGTCAGATGCGTAAGAACAATGTTCGTAAAACAAAGACAGATAAGGTCGACACATTTGTTATTGCTAAAACTCTTATGATGCAGGATGACCTAAGATTTATTACCTTCTTTGATCTCGATATGATGGATCTTAAGGCCTTGGGGCGCTTTCGGCAGAAAACCATTAAGCAACGCACCCGATTGAAAATCCAACTGACAACCTATGTTGATCAAGTATTCCCGGAGATTCAATACTTTTTCAAATCCGGTCTGCATCAGAATGCTGTCTATACTCTTTTAAAAGAAGCACCTTCTCCAAAAAGAGATTGCTTCCATGCATATGACTCATCTGGCAAATCTGCTCAAAGTGAACTCGCACGGACATTTTACTAAAGAGCAGGCCAGAGAATTAAGAATTCTCGCACAGAAGTCTGTCGGCTTAAACGACAGCTCTTTATCTATCCAGATAACTCAGACCATTCAACAAATCGAGTTACTGGATAGCCAATTAGAAAAGATTGAAGCTGAGATGACGGATATCATGAAATTTAACGATTCTGTCATCATGACCATTCCTGGTATCGGTTATATCAATGGTGGAATGATCCTTGGTGAAATAGGCGATATTCACCGTTTCTCCAATCCAAACAAGCTGCTTGCTTTTGCAGGCCTGGATCCTTCTGTTTATCAGTCTGGTAACTTTCAGGCTAAGACAACAAGGATGTCCAAACGTGGCTCTCGTGTTTTACGATATGCTCTTGTAAATGCAGCTTGGAACGTTGTCAGGAACAACGCAACCTTCAAGGCGTATTATGATGCCAAGAGAGCCGAAGGCCGGACGCACTACAATGCCCTTGGACACTGCGCCGGCAAGCTTGTCAGAGTCATCTGGAAGATGCTCACTGACGAAGTAGAATTTAACCTCGAGTAAGAGATCTGTATACCTATATCGATAGATTTTGAAAAAGCACCCTAAGGGAGCTCTATTAAAGTTACCCTTTTTACCACCGATATGAAAAAGAAATTTTTACTGTTTCAATAGGACAAACCGCAGAAACTAATAATGCAGAAAATAGGGGTGCATATAATCTTGGAAAAGTGTATACCTTTTTTTCGTTTTTCCTTTGAAAATGCTCAAGGATTTGAAAAGATGGAAAAATATTACATTATAGCAAGAAAAATTGTTGCGATTTTGACTTCTCAAAATAATATTTGCTTTGAAGAGGTATATCTTAGTCAAAGAAATTCTGAACAAAAGTATTTTAAGACAGGAATATGTAAAATTTTTGATTCTTATGAGAATTATTCTATATGGCAATGGCATAAAGTGATTCCAATATTTAGTGTTTTTGATTATATTCCCAATTTAATAGATGGAATTGTAAATGGTAAGGTTAATTCATTGCTGGAACTTCTTCCAGAAGATAATAAGATGGTTAACCGAATATCGATTAAAAATGTTCAAGATTTATGTACGGCGTTAGAAGTTTCTTACCAACTAGATGATAAGAGAAAAAGAGAGAAAGATGCACTTATTGAGGAACTAAAAAGAATATTAAAAATACGATAGCCGAATTTACTAAAGCACATAATGAAATTGATGTAAATAAAGAAACTACAATGAGTAGTGCTTTTCAATATCTGGATTATACATTGAAACAGAAAATACTTACACTATATAATGAAAATAGTGATATAGTGGATGAAATTGTGTCAAAATACTCGTTACCTTCAGTAAATGAGAATAGTATAGCATCTTTTGTAAAATTGCGTAATAATAAGACACATTCTGGTACAGTTGAATGGGGGAAAGTGCAAAGATATATACACCCTTGTTTGCTATCGTTTATGCTAGTTTTTTAAATATATTAAATTGCCAGATGAAGTAATTAAATCCACGTTATTACAGATTTTTTAGGTGTGAAACACAAAAAAATATTTAGGCGAAGTGCGGTATTATATAATGCTTTATATATCAAGCCTTTAATGATGCACACCCTATTCGTAGTCTGCCCCTCCGAGCTGACTACGATTTGACTACTGTATATGGAAGTGTTTTGCATTATTTTGCAAAAAGTGTAGTTGGGGAGAAGAAAATAGGATGCCCGGAAAAGTCGACAAACCAACGCAAAACTCGGCATTACAGGGCATTTCAGAACAGGAGAAATTTATGATTAGAGTTTTATTCATCTGCCACGGCACTCTTTGAAAAACTCCTTAAAAAGTCAGTAAAATCAATACTTGAGAGGCATTTGTGGGGAAGAAATAACCCGAAAATACCCCACTAATTTTTGGCAAGTAGTATAAAGTAAAGAATTATAATTGGGAACGTGACATGATCATGGAAAGCTATGAGATTTTTATTAACTAAGTCTCATGGCGTTTTTTATAATAATGTAATCAAGAATAAATGATATTTGATGTTGTTTTATAAGATGATACGAAAAAATGGGTTTCTAAAGCAAA